>Ga0115007_10000049_pt1 | contig 61374 bp, 60 predicted proteins | sample ArcOceMetagenome_2_FD_87166 | JGI IMG/M metagenome (GOLD analysis project Ga0115007, IMG submission 87166) | Marine eukaryotic phytoplankton communities from Arctic Ocean - Arctic Ocean ARC135M Metagenome | ecosystem: Environmental > Aquatic > Marine > Oceanic | place: Arctic Ocean | collected...
AACCCCTGCCCCCACGGGAAGCTGAAAAGAGACTGCGCTGACTGCAACTTCTGCCCCAACGGGAAGGTGAAACGCAAGTGCGCGGACTGCAACCCCTGCCCTCACGGCAAGGTGAAAAACAAGTGCGCGGACTGTAACCCCTGCCCCCAAGGGAAGCTGAAAAGGAGCTGCGTGGACTGCAACTCATGCCCTAACGGCAAGGTGAAACACGACTGCGCGCACTGCAACCCCTGCCCCCACGGGAAGCTGAAAAGAGACTGCGCTGACTGCAACTCCTGCCCCCACGGCAAGGTGAAACGCAAGTCCGCGGCCTGCAACCCATGCCCCCACGGGAAGCTGAAAAGGAGCTGCGCGGACTGCAACTCATTTACGATTCAAGGCTACTTCGGCTTCGACCGGTAAAAGAGACGACTGTGACCAGGAAAAGAGACTCCTAGGACCAGTAAAAGAAGAGACACAAAGACCAGTAAAACTAGAGACACTAAGACCAGTAATAAGGAAGTTCTACCCCGTTGTTGCATTGACAAAGTTCCGACTCTGTTTACTTTTTCGTTTTCGCCAGGAACCGTTTCGCGGCGTCCGCGACGTCTTTCTTCGCCAACGCCTGATGTAAACAAAAATGTGTCAGTCTCGTATGGGCAATCAGTCGGCGGAATGTGGTGGGTGGGAAAAACGTACCACCCCCCCCTCGCTCGCTAACCGCGACCGCGCCATCTTCACGTCCGACCGCAACTCAAGCGCGGGTTCCGGGGCGTCTTGTACCGGAACCGTACCGCCCCCCCCCCCAAGCCCGAACGCTTCGTTCGCGGTGGCTCGGAACAGCGCTTTCGTTACGTCTGGAGTGACCCGGAGTTGTTGCGCAGAGTTGCCTGGCGAGTTGGTGTTGACCACGTTCCCTAAGCGCGCCGCTCTCGAGGCGACGATTTTGCGGAAGCGGTCTTTGCAAAGAGCCGCGTCGTACCCTAACGCGCCGGACGCGAGATCCCAAGACGCGCCGCCGAACTCATCCACCAAAGCGCAGAGCACGGCGTCCTCGCCTAGTTTCCAGGTCGACGTCGCGCTCGGCGAAGGCACTCCCGGTAGTGGTGAACGTGCTACTCCATCCGCGCTGTGATGGGGAGACACCGAGGATACCTTTCCCCCTCCGTTGGGCGACGCGAACGCGGCGCCTCTGTGAGTTTGCCCGGAACCGGCGATTCCGTCCGGAAACTCGCGGTCGCCGTCGCCGGCGCCCTCCTTCGAAAGCCGCCGTAACCGCCGCCGCGTATCCCGCTCTTCTTGAGTCTCCCCGTCGCGCTTGCGCTTGTGTTTCTTCGTTTTCTTGGAGTCGTTCAGGTCCTTTTCCTTTCGGGAGTCCGCCAAAGCATCGCCGCCGTCTGCTGACGCGCGCGACAACCCAAACGGCCCAGCTGTTGATGTGCCCGGCGCTCCAGCGGCGCCCGACGTGGGCTTGGCGCTTAGTCGGAACAAAACGCGCAGCGGGGCGCCGCCCGCGGCTGGGGCTGCGGGGGAGTCGCTTCGCGCGCGGCGAGGCACGCCCACGAACGGGTCACCCGCCGCGGTTGACGCGTACGCGCTATACGCAGCCTTATCCTTCAACTCTTCCGCCTCCGCCTCCGCCTTAAGCGCCTCAACCGAAGGCACCGCGTACATCGCGTCCCACCGTTCCTGTTCCAGCCTTTCGTACTCCGCCCGAGCCTGTTCCGCCGCTCGCGCCTCGTCAACGTTGCGCCGGTACTCGTCATCCGCGTTCCCGGTTTCCCAGCCTTGCGAAAATAAAAGAAAGTGTCAGTTTTGTATGTCGCGATGTATGGACAAACAGTCAGGGCAGAGGTAAGACGTCCCTTCTGGTACGAGTATATCGCGATGTATGGACAAACAGTCAGAGGAGATAGTCCCTTCTGGTACGAGTATGGGCAAACAGTGTTACGGATTTGGGAAAGCCCCACCAACACGTACCTTCGATGATCAGCTCGTCGTCATCCTCCGCCGCCTCCGCCGCGGCTTTTTGTTTTTCAATCTGCTCCAGCTCCCACTCTTTTTCCTCGAAATCGGCAATCGCGGCGGCGGCCGTGTCCCCCGCGTCGTCCAGAATTCGCACGGTTTCTTCTAAATACTTCACAGCGTACCGTTCCACGGGCTTCAGTTGCGACGAAAGAGACTCGCCTCTCGACGCGGACAACTGAACCTTCTTCATCATCTCCTCCGCGTACGCGTCGTCCCCCGCCAGGCTGGTGTTGACTCGGGTTAACGAAAGGGTTTGGTTCGCGTCAGTCGCAGTCGGCGTTTCAGGAGGGCCGCCGATTTTGGTTTCGCCGGGAACGTCGTCGTCGCCCGTCCCTCCCGACAGCGTTTTCAAATCGCTCACGGACGGTTTCCGCTCAACCTCGTCGTCGTCCAAGTCGCCAATCTTCTCCGCGATGTCGTCCCCAAACTCCGCGGCGTCGTCGTTCTCTTCGCGCAGCGCGTTGCTAGCTGCGACCTTGTCCGCGTCGTCCTGCGCGTCGTCCATGAGCCGGGCGACTTCGTCGTCGTCGTCGTCGTTTGCAGCGGTTTTCGACGGACCAGCCTTGTTCGCGTCGTCCGCCGCCGCCGCCGCCGGTTTCACAACCGCCCTACTCATCGCGCGGTCGAAAATGCTCATCGCGGCGGCGCCTGATACGATTAATGCCGAAATTGTCAGTCTCTCGTGATGTGTATGAGGGATTGGTATGAGTAAACAGTCGTGGTAACAGTCCGAGGGAATGCGCCCTTCTGGTCGTAATAGTCCCTTCTGGTACGAGTATGGGCAATCGCGAAGGCGGAACGTGGTGATTGGGAAAGGCCCGTACCTTGCTCGCCGCCGACCACTACTTCTTTCTGGGGGGCACCACCGCCGTCGTCTGCATTGGGTGCGTTACCACCCCCACCGGAACCCCCAACCGCTTTCTTACCCGTGAAGTGCTCCGTGGTGAAGTTCCCCCTTTGAATCGCAAAGTGGTCCAACTCCCGTTTTTGCATGCTCTTCTTCAAAATGTTCTCCTCGATCGTGCCCTTGCACACCATCCGGTAGATGTGCACCTCCCTGGTTTGCCCGATGCGGTGTGCCCGGTCCTGCGCCTGCGCGTCCATCGCGGGGTTCCAATCCGAGTCGTAAAATACGACGGTATCCGCGCCGGTGAGGTTGATTCCGAAACCACCCGAGCGCGTGCTTAGGATAAACGCGAACAGCCGGTTGTCCGTGTTGAAGCGCTGGGTGAGAATTTGGCGCTGCGATTGTAAAAAAAAAGTGTCAGCCTTTCGTGATGTGTATGAGTAATTACTCTGTCGGCAAAACAGTCGTGGGATTTGGTGAAATACAATACGTACCTGTTCCGGCCGAGTGCTCCCGTCCAGGCGGCAGTACGCGTACCCGTACAAATTAAGAAACTGCTCCAGAATGTCGAGCATCTTGGTCATCTGCGTGAAAATCAACACTTTGTGCCCCCCACTTTTCAGGGTTCGCAACAGCTGCGCCAGGGCTTGGAGTTTCCCGCAGTCGAACTGCACGAGGCGTCGGTCGGGAAAAAACAGCTGCCGTCGAACCTGCGCGTGTCGCAGCGGCGCCAGCGCTTGCCACCCCACGTGCTGCGACCACGCGTTTTGAATACCCAAGGTCAAGGACATCGCGGAGCTGATACCAATGAAAGAAAGTGTCAGTCTTGTATGGGAACACAGGGAGGCGGGATTTGGGAAAGGCCCAACACGTACCTTCGCGAGGCGCACACCATCTCCGGCGCCCGCGCGCGCGCTTTTGGGATGGCGAACACGAACGTGGCGATTAAGTCGTCGGATTCGATCACCCTTCTGGCGGGGGGTTTTATTAGCTCCAGAAGCGCGGGCGCCACCGCGAACGGCCCAGCGCCGAACGCGTTGGCGGTTTCGTGGCAATCCCTGGCCTGACAATGAACAAGCACGGCTCGTCGCAAATCCACGCCGTACACCGGGACCCGGTCCGCCGCCGCGTCCGCGTTCGCGGCGATTCTCCGCGCCACCGCGTTGCGCTCCACCCTCGCCCGCGCCCGCTTCACCTCCAGAAACAACTGCGCCGCGCTTTCGCAGGACGGGGTCATTCGACCCGTGACTAGGTGTTTCTTGTCAGAAGAAACGGAAACGTCATCCCCATCCCCTGACAGATACCTACGCACCACCTCCGAGGCGACTCGTCGCCGGCTCGCCTGCTCACAGCTCCACCGCTCGCCCCCCCCGAACGCGAACGCGGACGCGAAGTTGGTGTCCTCCAGGGAAAGCAAATGCATTCCTCGGGGGGCGAACGTTTTCGTGATCGACAGCGGGTCGAGGGACGTCTCCGCCGCGAGTTTTGCCACCGCGGACGGCACGGCGAGCGCCAACGGAGACGGCATGTCGAACGCGGACACGATAGGCCGTCCCGCGAACAAATCAGGGTGGTTGCACACCTTCCGTAGCTGCATCAAACAGTTAATGATGCCCAGTAAGTTACCGCTTGTTAACGTGGTGCTCGTGTCGCTGGACGCCATGTACTCCTCGTACAGCCGACGCTGGCGCTTGCTCAAACCGCAGTGCACCACGTGCTCCACCTTGCCTGGCAGGTTCTTTTCCACTTCGCTTTTCAGGCGTCTCAGGAGAAAGGGTCTTAGTACGCCGTGCAGCCGCGACACCAGGTCCATGTTCCCCCCCCCCCGCCCTCTACCTGGCCAGTCAACGGACTCGAGAACCAGTTTTTGAACTCGCTGTGCGACTGAAAAACGTGCGGCATCAGGAAGTGCATCAAGCTCCACAGCTCCATCAGGTCGTTCTGAAGCGGCGTCCCCGTGATTAGCAGCCGGCGTTTGCTGTTGAAGTTCAGCAAAGTCTGCCACCGCTGCGACCGCCAGTTTTTGATCATGTGCGCTTCGTCAAGAATGAGGTATTTCCACTTTTTCCGCCGGAACACCCTGCGTGGAAAAAGAAGGTCAGTCTTGTATGGGCAAACAGTCACCTGGATTTGGAGTTGGGAAAGGCCCTTACCGCGCGTCTTGCGTGATTAGCCGGTACGTGGTGATACAAACGTGGAAGGAGTTGGGTTTGCTCCACCCTTGGCGCTTCAGTTTCCGTTCCTTCGCCGTGCCGAAGTACGTCAGCAGCTTAAACGCGGGGGCCCACTTTTTGAACTCGACTGGCCCGACCAAAAAGAAAGTGTCAGTCGGTCGGACCATGCGTATACCGGGATTGGTATATCCGGGATTGGTATATCTGGGATTGGGAAGGGTAGGCCCTGTACTCCACGGTATTACGAAAACAGTCGTGGTAACAGTCCTCCGGGAATGCGCCCTTCGCAGGCGTAACGCGCCAGGACGCGGGACGAGTATATCGCGATGTATGGACAACAGTCACCAGCTTCGGTGATGTGTATGCGCAATCGCGAAGGCGGAACGCGGTGATTGGGAAAGCCCCGTACCTTCCCAGTTCAACATGACGCTCGTGGGTACCACGATGAGGTGCGGCCCCCAGATCCCGCACTCGCAAGCGAGGTACGCTAACAACGCGATTGTTTGGATCGTTTTTCCCAAACCCATCTCATCCGCCAGGATGCCGTTCAGCGCCTTGTCGTAACAACTCACGAGCCAGTTCAAACCGACGTGCTGGTACTCGCGCAGGGTGTGTTTCAAAAGAAACGGCACGCGGCAGTTTTTCGCGCTTTCCGAATCCAGGGTGTGGCCTTTTGGTTGTAACGCGGTGGCGTCGCCGGCTAGGGAATCCAAAACACGACGCCGCGCGTCACTCGCGGCTTTCTCTTCAGCGGTCAGTTCTGTGTCGCCGGCATCCACCAGAGACGCGACTCCGGGTTCGTCGTCGTCGTCGTCGTCGTCGTCGTCGCCCTGCTCTTCCTCTAAATCTTCATCAAACTCATCACTCTGCTCGTCTTCGTCTTCATTCGCTTCGTCGACACCAGCCCCGGTACTCGCCTCGTGCGCCGCTTCCATCTCGCGGTACATGCGCATCAACTCTTCGATAGGCACCTCCGCGTCCGCGGCAAGGTTCGCCGCCTCCGCGGCGCCGTCGTCCCCGACGTCCTCCCTCGCCGCCGCGCGTAACTCCTCTTCAAGCGTTTCTTCGTCGTCCTCGTCGAGATCTTCGTCGCCCACCGTGAACTCGTTCTCGTCGTCGTCGGCGCTTTCGTTAGAGCCTTTTTTGTGCGAACCGTGTTTTGCAACTACGTCATCCTCGTCGATATCCGCGAAAGTCGCTTCCTTATCATCGTCCTCTTCTTCCGTTTCTTTCTCCTCAGATTGTTCCTCTTTCGCGTTCGCAGCCGCCTCCGCCGCTTCCATTTCGCGGTACCGCCGCAAAAGCGTTTCAATGGGAACCTCCGCATCCGCGGCTAAACCTTCTTGTTCTAACGCCGCCGCGTCCTCACCATCCTCCGCCTCCGCCGCCCTCATCTCCTCCTCCAACGTCTGTTCGTCATCCGTTTCTTCCATCTCGTCGTCGCCAACAACGAACTCGTCCTCGTCCTCGCGATCGCGATCCGACGAAGTCCCGGGTTCCACGGCGATCTTCGCGTAGCCGCCCGAATCCGGCGCTCCCGGGAGGGAAAGGGTTTTTTCTGTAGACGCGTCGTCAAACGCGAGAGGTTTTGTAGGGTTTAAACACTGTGAAACACCTTGCGAGCCCTCGTTCGGCTCCTCGTCAATCCCGGTGAGCTTCGTGGCGAGCATCGTGGAGTACCGCTCCGTTTGCGCTAACATGAAATCGAGGTGTTTGTCCATCACGGTTTTGCGCTGATACCAATAAAAGAAAGTGTTAGTCATGTATGGGCAAACAGTCGGAGGGATTTGGGAAAGGCCCAATACGTACCTTCGCGTCGACCACGCTTTGCGCTTTGAACCGCACGACCTTCTCAACCTTCATCCAGAACCGAATCACCTCGTTGCCGATCCACCGCGCGTGCTTCCGTTGATGCATTTGTTCATCTCGCGCGGCTTTCAATACTCTGGATTCCAAATCCAGGTCGGACTTTTGCACCGCGTACGCCGCTTTCTTGGCGAGTTTCTGCCGGAACTTGCGTTCGCGCACGAAATCCCCGGCGAGCCACTTCATTTCCTCCAGTAAATGATCCCAGTGCGTTTTGTTCCGCGCCGGTTCCGGAAACTTCGGTCGCGGTAGGGTTTTAGGCGGCCTCTGTAACACGAACCAGGCTTTGTCGAAAACAAAGTCTTCGTGGCGAATGCGCTCGCCTTCCGCTAGCGCGCTTTCGTACGTAACCTCGGACACCGAGGGTAGCGACAAGTTGCTGGATTGGATCGGTTTCGTGACGTCCACGAGTTGACAGTGAGTCAAGTTACTCGCAGGTCCAGCATTTGCGTACTCGTGCTTTACAGCAGGTTGCATGGAAGCACCACCGACACCGCCTAAATCGTCTCGGTCTTCGGACGAGGTCGATTCGCTCGAGTCGTAGTCCGAATCCGAGGAATCAGATCCGTCGCCGTCGTCGTCGTCGTCGCCCGTTGCGATTGGCCTTTCCCCACCCCCAACCCCGTTCCCCGAGTTGTAACTCGCCAACACCGCCTCGATGGGTACCGCGCTTTCCGCTTTCAAATTGTCGATCTCGAGTCGCACCGAGTTCGGCGAAAGCGGCGTGCGCTTCAACTCCTGTTCGAAAGTCTCCATGTCGTCATCGTCTGCGCCTTCGTCGTTCTCATCATGACCAACCGCCACCACGAACTCGTCATCCTCCGTGCCGTCGTCGTTCCCGTCCCAAGACGCCTCGCCATCGGAAATCATGGACGCACCCGCTTCGGAAGGCGTAGGTCCTCCTTCCGAAGCGCTTCGCGCTCTCGGCGACGCCGTTCGCCGCGTGCGCCCGGACCCACCGGACAAACTCCCGTCGTCGTCCCCCGTGGTAAGTCGTTTTTTGTGACGCGCGGCGAGCACGGAAGGCGGCGGCGCCGCACCCGCTTCGAACCTGTTTTTCGAGTTTGTGGAGGCGATACGTGGGGAAGGGGGAATACGGAAACGTCAGCGCGTGTGTTGCATCACGCGTGCGCCGGCCCTACGGTCGCGTTCACGCGCGAGGGACCGGACGGCGGTGGCGCGGTGACAAGGCAAAAAAAAAACAGGCGAGAGAAGGAAAACACAATCGCAAAACGAGGGCCACGGTTGCCTCGAGTCGCCCGCACGTGAGGACACACAAAACAGATCGCGCGGCGTGAAAAACACAAGGAACAACGAGCCGAGAAACACGTACGCCTCTGGCTTACTCCTGTCCCGGGAGGGACGACCTCCTCCTGAGGTCGACATCGCCCCGTGCGGCTCCACTCTAAAACCGATCGAGCGAGATTGAAAAGAGCAGGTCTTGGTAGGCGCGAACGAAACAGCATGGGTAACGAAAGGGGTTTTGGAAAACAGCAGCGCTCGATAGCGCGATAGCGCGCCTGTTTTCGCATGTCACGTGACACTTTCCGAAGCGTCGTCGCCGTCGCCAATGGCCTCCGAGCTGGACACCACGGTCGCCTCCGCTGATGTGGTTGTGTTTTCCACTCGCGGGTGTCTGTTTTGCCGCCAGGTCAAGAAGGGCCTCGAGTCGCAAGGCGTGGCGTTCACGGAGGTTAGTTTCGACGGCCTCGCGGAAGGCGACGCGGTCCGGTCCGAGATTCGGTCTCGACACAAAGCAACCTCCGTCCCCGCGGTGTTCGTGAAAGGAAAGTTCGTGGGCGGGTGCAACGACGGCCCGGAGCCGTGGATGGGGGCGCTTAAGCTGCTCGCGAACGGGGGATTGCAGGAGATGCTTAACAGCAAGCTGTGAGGAGGCGACGTGAAAGGTACGACAACAGAAAGACGAGCTAGATTTCGAGAGACGAGCGCCTCGGTGCAAAAAACAAAAGGGTGTCTGGTTTCTAAATAACAACTGACTTTTTCACAAGTCTCCGTAATCAAGCCCCGCCCTCGCGTGGTGGTCCGCGGTGTGTTTCCCAACCCCGTCGGTACCCCCGTTCCGGGGTCCTGGAGGGAGAGGTACTTGTTGACCGTTTCCACCGTCGCCTCCGGAACCTCCCCACCCGCGCGAAAACGAGTGTGCGTTTCGGTCGCCGCCCCTTCCGGAAGCGTTTCCGCGAACGCCGCGGTCGTCGTTCAAAGCGCTTCGGATCGAGTTTTGCTTTTCAACCGGCACGACGTTCGCGAACAAGTCGGACGCGTCCGCGGCGGCAACGACGCACCCTCTTTGTTCCGCATCCACCACCAAGCCGCGCCACGCGTCTGACCGTCGCAAAACGTCCAACCGCCCGCACACCCAAAGCGCGCGCTGGCGATGGGTAAAACAAAGTGTCAGTCGTGATGTGCATATTTTATTGGAGGAATCGACGGTCTATTGTTGCGTTACATCGCACGTTTTGGTCGGGCGAACGCTTTTGGGGAGTTGGGAAATAAAATAATACGCACCTTTGCTCTTGTAAGCGCGACGTTCATGCGGCGGACGTCGGCTAAAAACCCGACCCCCCCCGAATGAACACCCCCAGAGCCGGCACCGTAACCGTCGCTCCCTCGCACCGTCGACAAAATAACCACATCCGCTTCCTGGCCTTGGAACCCGTCTATGGTGCTTACCCGGACACCCAGCCGACCAGCCGCGCCGTCGCCGCCGTACAGCGACGCGAACGCTTTCAAAATCGCGGTTCTTTGCTGCCGGTACGGCGTGATGATCGCGCACGTGGGGTTTACGTTTTGGGGTTCAGGGTTTAGGGTTATCTGTCCATCGTGAGTACCAAACGTACTGTGGGTGTTACCCCCCACCGTACTCCTTTTCTTCCTTTCCTCCTCCACCGCCCGTACCATCGCCGAGTACAGGCACACCACGAAAAGCGCCTCCTCCGGGTTGGAAAGCGAGCCGTGTTGGTTTTTCAAAGACGAACCGCCAACCACGTCGAAGACTTTGTACGGCGCGCCGAGCGGAAACCTCTGACTGGATACCTGGTACGGGGTCTGGTTAAGCGCCAGCTCGCGGTCGGTCACGCTCTTGCTGTCCTCAAGCCTGCCGTCGTAGAACTTACGGGACGGCCAGGCTCGGATTTCCGGGTGCATGCGGTACTGCACCTGATTGTAAAAAGAAAAGTGTCAGCCTCGTATGGGCAATCAGGGAGGCGGAATGTCTTGTATGAGCAGAGGTAATAGTCCCTTCTGGTACGAGTATGGGCAATCAGGGAGGCGGTGTGTGATACATGGGAAATACTCACTTGCAGTAAAATAGGCTCCGCGCCTAAACCGACGAAGCGCTCGAACAGCGATCGCTGGAAGTTGCTTCGTTTCGCCGCCGCGGATAGCACGGTTGACGGTAGCTGCCGCGGATCCCCGACCAAAACACAACGCTTCGCGCCGTGAAGAAAGGGAATAAGCGTCGCGATTTCGTTCGCCTGCGCGGCTTCGTCGATAAGCACGGTGTCGAACCCCCGCGCGACGTCCCGGAACACTCTTGCGATGGGTAAAACAAAGTGTCAGTCTTTCGGGCCATGTGAGTGAGTAATTACTCTGGACAATCGGCAAACAGTGTCTGGATTTGGGAAAGGCAACACGTACCTTCGGCTTGAACTCGTTAAAGTCGCGAACACGATCTCGGCGTCGTCCACGAACGACGCTTCCAGGGCGTTGCGCACCACGCGCAAATCGCGCTGATGCGAGAAGTTAGTGGTGGTCCTGGTACGGTTAGTAGTAACGTTAGTAGTGGTACCAGTAGTGTTATTAGTGGTACCAGTAGTGTGCTTGGTGTTACCCGCCGTACCACCCGTACTCTCAACATGATTCCCCAGGTGCTTCAAGCAAAACGCGAACCGCGCCATCTCGGTAACCGCTTTATCTCGGTCGTCGCACAGGCGCAACATTTCGGTTACCCGAACGTCTTGCTCGCGGAAGTAATGTTGTTGTACAACCGGGTCAGGTACGCCGAATTGTCGTGTCGCTAAGTGCTGGCCGTACATAGCAGCCGCGTTTACGTGTTCCCTTTCCAGCTTTTTCACAAAGCGACTCGCTTCTTTTTGAAACGCGTCCTGTTTCCGGTACGCCGCGTCCCACTCTTTGCGGTTGTAAAACAAAAGGGTCAGTCGTGTATGGGCAAAAAGTCAGGGCAGAGGTAAGACATCCCTTCGCAGGACGAGTATATCGCGTGTGTTGGACGATGGCCTGGTCAACAGGGAGGGGCAATCAGTCCGAACAGTCACAGGCGCGTTAGAGGTAAAACAAGTCGTCTATGATTTGGGAAACGCGCGACGCGTACCTTGCGGTTTCATTTGTACGATCAAATCCACGAGAGAACTGGCGGTGACGTTCTGCACGCCAGGCGCCACGATGGCGTCCGCGGCGCCGACGCGAATCACGGAAGGGGAATACGAACCGCCGTCGCCTTTCACGAACGTTTTCGTTAAAATCCGCTCAAGCAAGTTATCGACCGCCGCGTTGGACGGCGCGCATACTAGAATCTTGTGATTGTAAAAGAAAAGTGTCAGTATTTCGTAATGTGTATGAGTAAACAGTCACCCGTAATCGGGCCTCCACAGTGTGCCTGGATTTGGGAAAGGCCCAATACGTGCCTTGGGTTTTGCGACGCCGTACCCGTACCCCTTCTCCACGCCGGTTTCGGTTCGCAAAAAAGTAAACATCTCTCTCACTGCGGCGCCGCGGTCGGCGAAGGACCCGGCGAAGGCGCTGTCGGATTGGTGTGGGTGGTCGCGGTCGAAGGGGTTTTCCGTAGCACGGCCATCGCGAGTACCGATACGTCCCGCGCTCTCATGGTTGCGAACAAACCCATCCGCGATCCACGCATCAGCGCCGGCGTCGCGCACGGTCGCCACGAACGCCGCGTCGCCCGTGGACCGAACCGCACCTAAATCAATCGCCCGGTGAAGGCTCTGGTAGTACCGCTGGAAAAGCACGAAGTGCAACACGTTCAGAATTCCCCAAACCGTGTGCGTCTTGCCAGTACCGGGAGGGCCTTGCACCAAGGTGAAGGGGAAACTTGAGGGCGGATTTTGCGGTTGCGCTTGGTGTTGCGTTGTATTCGCATCAATCACTCGTTCCGCGGTTGTTTCGTCAAGCTCGGTTCTGTTACCCGGCCTCAGCGTGTGCGCCGCCGCCCACCGAATCGCGCTGACCTGCGGCGTGTTGAACTGCGTGTCAAGAAAGTAATGTCAGTCTTGTATATCGCGATGCATAAACAAACAGTCAGGGCAGAGGGAATAGTCCCTTCTGGTACGATTATGGGCAATCAGTCGGCGGAATGTGGAAATGGGAAATACTGACCTGCGTGTCAAGAAACGCAATCAGCGCGGGATGGTTCGTGATTTCTGTCGCCAGGGAAGGAGGTTCGACGCCGATTGTTTTGGGAAGCAACCAATTCGGCGGGCGTAACATCGCGTCGCGCATGGGTTTGTGTCTGTTGTTGTGAACAAAAAGTGGTTAACGTGTTTCGGACCGCGTTACGTGAGTAGATACGGGCGGACACTCGGCAAAACGTGGAGTCTATGATTTGGTGACACACAAAAAATACGTACAGCCGCCGGACGTGGTGAAGCGCTTCGTATGACTGGCTCGCGCTTGACAGCTTTCCCGCGGGGGAGAGCCACCAGACCCGACCTTCCGGTTTTTGAAGCGGCGGGGGGGGAAATTCGCCCGATTCTTTTTTGGGTGACTCCTCCGTGTCGTCCTCCGCGTCGTCTCGGGTCAAATCGAGAAATTCTGAACTGTTTTTCGAAAACGTTTCGTTGGCAATCGCGGCGATCCGCGCGTCGCGAACAGAGCGCGCCGAGTTTTTGCCCCGGATTGTTCTTCTGGTGCCTTCGAAAGCCTCCAAAACGTGTCTTTCTCTGGTCCTAACGAGCTCGTGCCAGCGTTTCCACCCTGCAGTGCTGCAGTCCACTTGGTTATCCACTTCAGGCGATACGAAAAATTTAAATTCGACGATTTTTTCCCTCCCCGAGACTTTCTCCACGAAACCCGCGGTGGCTAAAGGCACGCCGTCGCACTCCTTGTTCCTCGGCCACGGGTCTTTCCCTGCAATTTTCTCGACGCAAAGAACGCCCACACTGTGCTCAGGGCACAAGCTTTTAATCACCTCCAACGTGCGCCGGTCATCCACCGAAAAGGTCGCCACCCTCCACCCGCCTGAGCCGTGCACCACGCGCAACGACCGAAACGTGAGTCGATATTGCCGCCCCTCGCCAAGCGACTCGCACCACGCGTTGCGAGTTTCCTCTCTGGTTTCTTCAAGCAACACGGGTTCGAATGCTTTGACGTAACTGTTGTCGTCTTTGAACTCCGTGGGTATGATTTGTAACTCGTCCTCCAGAGGCCGGTGCCACAACAACGGCCCTAGGGCGTTGCGCTCGAAAGAATCCACGGAACCGGAATCGGGATCGGGTATCCGACCTGCTGTGTCACCCGGGTTTTGGTTGTGTCCGGTGCTTCGTCCATTGTCCCTTCTCGGTCGCTTCACCTGGCGGGACACCTCGGAAAATTTCGAGCTAGCGTCCCGTGCCGCGCGGGAAAGCGCCAGCGCAGCAGCCGCGGAGGCAACGAGCGCGGTGGAGGCGTGGCGCCTGGCGGACTTCGGAGGTGTCTTCGCAGGCGGCACCATCGCAACAGATTAAAGAAACGAAAACGCCGATGGCAAAAACGGACGCCGCGCCCCACTCTCTGTCTCGCTCCGGGAAACCACACGCGGTCACGTGCACGGTGCGCGACGCGACCCTGAACCCTAAACTCTAGAAATGGCACGACTCGCCGGACGCCCGTGACGCCCGGCAAGCGCAGTGCGCGACCAACTGCGAGAGATCTGATGAACGAAATCGGTGGAGAAAAATAAATAAAGGAAAATTGGAAAAAAGGAAAGAAGCGATGCGCGACTGCGGATGAGTTAAACGACGAGACGAGCGGGTGAGTGTCATGACAACACGACTACGCGCTCGCGGGCTAATTCGCGTACGTGTGTACGTAGGCGTTTCATGAAACCACCGGCGGGGGCTAGTACCGCCGGTGTTTTCGTTACGCGTCGAACGCGACGCGACGGCGTTTTGTTTTTTCGAAATGAAACGAACTGAAAACAAAATGCACTCGCGCGCAGATTCGAGTCGGTCACCGTCTCCGGCGGTACGCCGCGAGGGGTGCTTAAAAATTGCCCCCCCGCGCCTTGGTGTTCGCCGGAACGTAAACCGAATGACTGTGTGTGTTTTGTGTGTTGTGTGGAATCTCCGCAGGGACGAGTCATCGACCCGTCCCGTATGGAGCGTGAGTTTTTGTATTTTGTCAGCCCATCCGTCATCCGGTTTAGGGGATTCAGAAAAACGTATTGACCAATAATAAATTCTTCGTGGAACATCCACGCGCGGTTGCGAAGCGAGCAACTGTTTCGTCCACGGCGAAACAGGTCACGTTACGCCACGCACGCGCTAAGGACGTTGTTTTAGGGTTACGCCCGTTATAGCCCGTCCCGCATTTTTTTTCGGTTGCGCTTGGCTTGGCTTTTCGACGTGGCGGCATCCGTCACGGCGGCGCGGATCACAGAGGCGGGCGGGGGCGCGGCGGCTTGGGGGCGCGCAGGGACGGGCGCCACCAAAGAACCCACGATCGCGCCCGGCAGAATCTTTCTCGGCCTCTGCTGCTGCATAGGGGGCGATCGTTGGGCTTGTCCTGCGACTCGGGGCTGGGGCATGCCGCGTTGGGGTTGAGGTTGTCCCTGCGGCTTGCCCCTACCAATGCCCATCCCCCTCGGCGCCGGCATCGCTGCTTGCGTTCCCGGGGCCATAGGGTAGTGGGTCTGCGTCTGCTGCTGCGGGGGGGCGTGTTGCGCAGGAGGCGCGCTCGTGGGTACCGCGCCGTACTGGTTCCGTTGCTGCACCGCCGGCGGCTGGCCGTACTGCTGCTGCTGCTGGGGCTGCGCGTACTGCTGCTGGTACTGCGGCGGCGCTTGCGCGTACTGCGGTTGAGGCTGTTGGTACTGCTGTTGCGGCGGAGGCTGTTGTTGGTACTGCCCGTACTGCTGCTGAGGAGGCGGCTGCTGGTACTGATGATGCTGCTGGTACTGCTGTTGAGGAGGCGCTTGTTGAGGCGCCGCGGCGGGCGCCCCAGCCGGTTTGTTCACGTTCTTCCACTCCTCGGGGTAGTCGTTTTGCTGTTTTTTAGGAAAGGTTTTTACACGTGGCAGGGAAAAGATGAGGGAAAGTCAGTACTCGGTCTTGGTGTGTTCTCGTGGTTGTTTTCGTCACGGATCGGGTGGTGGGTTGTGCACGACGGCACGCGAGAGCGCACGCCTTTCAGCCGCGTGCGGTCCCGACCCTACCCCGGAGACACCGTTCGAGGACCGACACCGTCCGACCGAATCTTCGCCGCGCTTCTTTTCTTTCGGGATCGCGACAGAAAAAGAGATCAACGCACCGACACCGTGGGGGGTTGCGTCATCACGTTCCCTTCGAACGGCCGTTGGGGGGGGAACTGGATGAACCCCGAGCCCACGACGCGTTGGGGGTTCTTTTGGGTTCGGGAAGGATTGGGGAGGCGGGAAGGAGTTCAGGTCAGTCATAGGTGAGACGCGGCTTTGATCGACGTTCCCGCGGCCTTCTTCGAACCGCGTGATGAATGGCTTTGGAGGAAAAAACCCCAGCCTGCGATCATGATCTGGGTTCGCGAGATCGGTACCGTGTGCTGGTGTCCCTTCACACCACTTCGTGTTCCCCACCCGCGATCGGGGTTTCGAAAAGAAGAAGCAACGCACCTCGATCCGCATGGTCGCGTCGTCGATGTAGGTCTGACGGCTCATGGTGCGTGCGTGTGCGGAACTCTGGCGCGTTCGGTTTTGCGCGAGAATCAGCACGCACGAGTATTTTCTTGTTTTGGAACTGCTCGAGTTGATCAAGTGTACTCGCTCGACTCGACCGTTCGTGTGTTTTCATCGTCGGATTTCATCGGCGGTGTCGGTCAACCTTGAACTCACCCAGAAGCGACGATTTCAGATTCGGCATTGGCACTCACCGGGGCGCGGGGTGCCCCCGGGTGGTGCAGTGATGGCTGGCAAAAAAAAAGGCAACGAGGATGCCGCGGAGGAGTGTCCGGGCGATATGGCCCCGGAGGTGTGGGCCATCGTTGGGGATGTGAACGCGCTGATTCTGTTGGCGGGTAAGAAGGAGGCGAGTCCCGTTTCTCGATTCAGCGCGCTGTGCCACCTGATGAGCAAAGCGGCGAGTTCACCCAAAGAGTGCGACACCCTAATCACCTCCGGGACGCTGTTCGCCGCGCTGTCCGCTGTGAAACCCGACGTGACGCAAACCGACCGAACGACAGGGTGGGGGTTGCTTCGTTGTTTGCTGGTGGGTGCGGAAGGAGCGGTGAGTTTTTCCCCGAACTTAGCAGCGCTGGAGGAATGCGCCGAGGCCGGCAAACTCGCGACGTACGCGCTGCAGGAGCTCATCAGCGGAAGCTCACCAACCGCGGCGCAACACGCAATCGCGTTGTTGCTAGCCCTGGTGAGGCACGACAAAACACGGCAAAGCGCGGTTTCCAAAACACGAAAAGTGTCCGGGGCGTGGGAAAGTATCGCGAAAACGACGATGACAAACACCGCGTCTCCCGTCGCGAGACTAAACGCCCTTCAGTTTTTCGCGCTCGTAGCGCGGCACGGAGACTGTTTTCCCACTGAATATGCGTGTGATGAGGCGAGTGATGCGTCACGCGCTGTGGAAGTCGTTAGCGAGTTCTATACAAACACCAAAGCGCTGGAGTTTCTGTTGGACGCGGCGTGCGACGACGAGACGGAGCCACAGGCGGGGACGACGAGTGTCGTAAACACAACGCAGAGAGTGGGTACGCGCGAACAAACGCTACTTTCCTTGAAAAAGGAAAAACAAAAGCTACTCGCGGAAGATATAAAGCTAAGCGCGCTTGAGTGCTTGACCTACGTCTCGCGAAAATGGCGACCGTTTGGGAAGTGGCTTTTCGCGGGGCACGCTGCGCCGAGGCTCGGGAGACTCGTCAGGTCGACGCGTTTGGAAAACACGCCCCCGGCGGCCTCGCTCGCGGCGGTCGCGGTTGTGTTGTTCAATTCTTTGAACTGGATACCCCCGGGTGGCTTGGTGGTGACGAGTGGGTTGACCTACGTCACTGCGTCCACCGCGTCCTTGGATCAAATCCCGGTGGAGTCAGGCACGGAGAAGACATCGCCCCGTTTCGGAACCTCCGGGCGTCTTCCCGGCGGGTTCGGGGACGCCGCGCGAAGTGCGGCGATTGAAAAAAAAGAATCAATACAAAAACAAGCAGGCGCGGCCGGCTCCTTGAGTCACGAACTTCTGGTGGAACGATTGACACTACTTGTCGAACACGGAGCGCTAACTCCGCTGTGTGCGGTGCTGAGTAAGTCGGGTGTGCTTTCGAAAAACGCGGCGGCGGCGCGCGAATCCGGACCGACGCGGACGAACTCGCTCGAGGCGGGAGATATGAATCGCCTTTGGGAGGATAAAGAAAAAACAGAAGATGAAGCCGACGCGGAAGTCGGGACGAGCCCTCGAGGAGAACCCGACGAGGAGGACAAGGATACCGGGGATGAAAAGGAAAACGAGGAACGCGAAAACGACGCGCCGAAAGAAACCGAAACGACTCCCCAAAAGAGCAAGAACCGCAAAAGCACACGCAAAAGTTCCGAAAAGAAAACCACGACCAGCACGACGTTACCAGAAAAGCGACGCGCCAAGCAAGCCTCCGAGTTGTTATTGGAGGGCAAGCGGTGCGCCACGGGTTTGTTTCGGTGCGTCACGAGTTACTTGCCGAGGTATAGTTCCGAAAAGAGTTCGCGAGGGGCGGTTGAAAGAAACGTGATCGCCGCCATTCACGACGCGGGCGGTTTCGTCTCCATAGTCAAGCTGTTAAAGTCGGAAGACGCGGTCACGAAGACGTACGCGCAGGCGGTGCTTTGGAACGTGGCTAATACGTACCGGTTAACCGAGAATATAGTTAGTTACCCTGCGGATACGGATCTACATGGCGGCACGAAAACGGATACGCGTTCCGGCGCTAAAATACCCGCGCCGGGGCTCGAACCGGCGACCTTTTTGGCGGTTCCAAAGGAGCACCTCGAGTTTTTACGGCTCGCGAAAGCGCCAAGGTACGTCACCGTGGTCGCGGTGTACGGCGAGGGGCTGGAAAAACTAGCGCTGAGGCGGCAGTGTTAAGTGAGAGATGATGGACACGTTGGGACCTTACTTTTTAACAGGCGTTGAGTCTTCGTTGCGTCTTTTTCACGAAACGCATCACCCTTCCTTTCGTGTCCCCACGCGTCGCGCGGGGAGGGGTAAGTGACACCCCACTCGGCGTTCCACTCGCATCACGAGCACCACAAGCCAATCGTCGCCCCCTTCGACCGGACCCGGTGACCCCGGCGTGCCAATCGCAAGCGCGGTACGAGCAAGTGTCAAGACATGTTAAAGTGAAACGCTCCGTTTTTCTTGACGAGTTCTTTTCCAGGAGTCGTTTTCGTAAAAAGGCCAAATCCAATTTCGCGGGGGAAGGGTTTGCTCGCGGCGATCGCGTGGCCCCCGACCGCACACCGCGCTGCGCCTTTCTCCTTTTTACCAAAAAGGACACGTCGCGGACACGTTCTAAACGTCGCGCGAATCCGCAAGCGTTCAAACGCGCTCTCCAACCGCACAAACCACGGCCACGGACCCGTGATCGCGTGAGGAGTGGAAAGCGTTCCGCGATTGGCTTTGAGAGTTCAGAGTACGTCGGTCAAGATGACCGCAACGCAAGGAAAGCAGCGCGTGCCAACCGTGGAGGTCCAGGAGTTAACGTCCGAGATGATCCGTTTTGTGTTACGAGGCACTGATACCTCCCTGGCGAACGCGTTGAGGCGAGTGATAATCGCGGAGGTCCCAACGATCGCGATCGATTTAGTGGAGGTCATCGAAAACAGTTCATGTCTTTGCGACGAGTTTCTCGCGCATCGCTTAGGGTTGATCCCGTTGATCTCAATGAAAGCTTCGGACATGGAGTTCCCGTACGAGTACGCTGGTGACGACGACACGAAAACTGACGTGAGCATTGACTTGCGAGTGAAGTGCGTCACAAACGAAACGGAAGAAATAACTTCGAACGATTTGATCTGCGCGGACGAGAAAGTCGTACCCGTGGGGTACGTGTGTTCGGGGTTTCCCAAATCCAGAGACTGTTTACCTGCCACGTATGGAGCGCGGGAGACGCAAGGGAGTACCACTGCAATACGTGCGGTCACACTACAATACGTGCACCGGAGTACACGACTGTGGAGGCCCGAGTACGCCCTCCCAGTTTGCCGATTGTCCGCCCGTAATTACTCATACAAGTTGCGGGAAGACTGACCCTTTTCTTTTCGTTCCCAATTCGCAGGTACGCGCGCACCACCCGCGGCCGGGGCCTTCCGGGTGACGAAACCACGCCTTCGGACGCGAACTCGGAGAACTCCTCCAACGGAATCCTAATCGTCAAGCTACGGAAGAACCAGGAGGTGCACCTTCGGTGCGTGGCGCGGAAAGGCACCGGGCGGGACCACGCGAAGTGGCAACCCGTCGCGACGGCGGTTTACCGGTTCGAGCCCGAAATCGTAATCGACGAAAACTTGATGGCGCGGCTAACCGAGGATGAGAAAAGAGCCTTCGCCTCGTCATCACCAGCGCCTGTTTTCAAGTACAACGAGGTCACGAAGAAGGTTGAAATAGACACCCCCGAGAGCTACGCCTACGACGGCGAGTGCTTGAAAAAGGCGGAGGACATGGGCGTGCCCGGTTTAGTCACGATCACCGCGAAACAAGACGCGTTTGTTTTCACGGTGGAATCCACGGGCGCCATACCGCCGGAAGACATCGTCTCCAGAGCTCTTGAGGTTTTGATGAGGAAGCTGGACATAACCAAAGGCGAGCTGGATATCGTGCGGTCGGAACAGGAGGCGCAGGGGGTGTGATGAGGATTGATTAGGAGGGTGTCGTTTTTTTGTGATCCCGCTAGGGAGAGACGCGCGTTTCAATCGATTCAATTTATCCCGTCTCTACCCGTCACACACAACTACCCGTCAAACCCTAAACCCAAACTAACTCGGCCGGAACTTCCGGCTCGCCTTTAGTTTCGCCACCCGTTCCTTGTCCACCGAGAACTTGGCTTTCAGTTCGTAAAGCTCGCCTCGGCGTTTTTCGCGCGCCTGGAACCGGTAGAAGTTTTCGTTCGTTGACGGGCAGGCGGTTGTTTTCTTCCGCCCCTCTGCCGTAGCGGCGCGAATGCCACCAACCGTTATCGTATCCCCGTCCGTGGTTTTCCGCCTTCCCCGCTTCGCCTCCACCACGGTCCAGCCGTGGTCCTGTGATGCACTAGCCGCGGCGTCGTTGGCTTTCTTTTGTTCCTCTAACTCGAAGGTCTCGAACCATTTATCGATTCTGGTCTGAACGGTAATCGGCCCCGCCCTTTCGTGCCTGAAATCCGACACCCAGGCCTCAAGCCCTACCGCAAGGGCGCCCGTGGTTCGCGGCGGATCCACCGGTGTGCCTCCTCGCACCGCGGCCTGGAGCGCTTTCATGGCTGATTTCGCATCGCGGAAAGTTACCAAACCCCCCGCCGCGTCCGGCGCGGCGTCCAGGACGACCAGGTTCCCATCCTCAATCTCGCCGAAAGTTTCCATCAACTCAATCAGATGTCGCTCGCTCCAATCGGGAGGCACCGCGGCGACGAAAAGCGCGCGGCCTTCCGAAGCGCCCGCCGCGTTCTTCGAGGGCTGACGAAGGAACAAGTGCCTGGTGAACGCGCTGCCGTGATCCAGGCGCACGGGAAGAGGGTGCCACTGCGAGGCGCTGCTCGTTTTTTGTTTTTTCACGGAGGGACCGCCATTGGCGGCCTTTTTCTTCTTCACGGCGCTACCACCACGCACCCCGGGCGCGTCCCGGGCCGGCGCGCCGCGACGTTCGGACGACCTCGTCGCTTTCGCCATCGCGTCCACGCGCCCTTTCCCAGACACGAACGACCACGCGCGTGCGGAGTGAGCGTCGTGTGAAAGCAGGGGGTGGCTTTTTAGTCCCCAGGCACGAAACAGGTGTACCTTGATGTCGCAAAAAAAAAAAGGTTATACAATTTTATAAAACTCCAAAGGCGGCGGCGGCGGCTGCGCATCTCGTCGTGTTGGTTTGGTCAGTTGGACGCGCGCGGGCGGCGGTGCGCGGCTCCTTAGAAGACGCGCCGGGCGGTGTCTGGTGGTGAGTACGTCCCGATCGGTGAGAGGCCGTAGCTGCAGAGACACAGAAGGCCGTGCCGTGATGTCGCATTACAGGTTCGACAACCTGCTCGGCGCGCCGTACCGCGGGGGAAACCTGTGCGTGAGAGGTACCAAGTTGTTGACCAGCATCGGGAACCGGGTTTCCGAGGTGGACCTGACCTTGTCCTCGTCAACCACGTTGCCATCGGAGAACCTCACGGAAACGCGATGCATCGCGGTATCACCAAGCGGGTCGCACATGATCTCCTTCGACACGGACGGACGGGCGATCTTGGTGAACCTGAGGTACGTCGAAAAACATGTCGCCAACAAAAGTCGTTCGATGAAAGACTCTTTTCCACAATCGCGAACGGCGCACCGAACCCCGACTGTTTTTCTTCCGCGTCAGACCCGGAAGGAAAACCCACCCAAAAGAGCGAAAAGACCCCACCGCCCAAGACGACACCCCTATCGAGTTTTATATTCGTTGTTGAGATCCGAGTCGCGGAGCGATCCGTAGTCGATGCGGAGCGAAACATTCCGAGGCGCGTGGAAGGTGTTTGTCGCCTTTGGGATTTTTTGACGTCGAGGAAACGTCATCGAGTCGATGAATTCTGAGGTACCATGACGTATTCGTCGATGTGTAAACCCTAAGCAAACCCTCAAGCCAAACCCTAAGCACTGCCTGCCAACCCTGAACCCTAACCCCTAAACCGCTCCCACTTCATTCACAGAAAGCGCGTGGTGCTGCATCATATGAACTTCAAAGGCAAGGTCACGTCCTGCGAGTTTTCGCCGTGCGGCCGGTCCTTCGCGGTGCTGATTGACAAAACCGTGCAGGTTTGGGCCACGCCAACCATGCTGAAGGAGTTCGCGCCGTTCCGCTTACTACGCGCGTACGGCGGGATGTACGACGACGCGACATGTGTCGGGTGGAGCAAGTGTTCAAAGTGGATCATCGTCGGGTCGAAAGATTTGACCGCGCGGATATACAGCGCGAACGCGATGGAAAACTACGCCCCACCCACGCTGGCGGGACACCGGGAACAGCTAGTTTATGTCGCGTTTAGGGGCGACACCGGGGACGCGTGTTACACCGTGTCCAAAGATGGCGCGCTGTTCGAGTGGGTGCTGGAGGATGTCGAGGACGAGGACGAATCTGAAAAAGAGTCAAAAAAACGAAAAAAAACAGCCCAAAAAACAAAAACCAAACGCTGGCGCCTGGTCGGCAAACACTTTTTCCACCAGCCCGCCAAGCTTACGTGCGCGGCGTACCACTCCAGAAGCGATATGCTCGTTTGCGGGTTCGGACACGGCGTGTTCACCATGCACCGGCTTGGTGGTCCTGGCTCTTTCGAGTTGGTGCAAACTTTATCAATCAGCCAAGAGAAAATCTCCGCGGTGAGTTTCGACGAAACCGGGGACTGGATCGCGGTGGGGTGCGCGCGGCTTGGCCAGCTGGTGGTTTGGGAGTGGCAATCCGAGGCGTACGTGTACAAGCAACAGGGCCATTATTTCGACGTCAACGCGTGTGCGTACGCGCCGGACGGAAGCATGCTCGCCACCGCGTCCGACGACCACAAAGTCAAGGTCTGGTCGGCGCAAACCGGGTCGTGTTTCGTGACCTTCAGCGAACACAAAGCCCCGGTCAGCGCGGTGTGCTTTTTGCCCTCAGGGCACGCCCTGGTCAGCGCCAGTTTGGATGGCACCGTCCGCGCCTTCGACTTGATGCGATACCGGAACTTTCGAGTCTTGACGAGCCCGGATCCTTGTCAGTTTGTGTCCCTCGCGGTGGACCCGACGGGGGAGGTGGTTTGCGCGGGTACGTTTTTTCGTTTTCTTTTGGTTTTTTTTTGCCGAGGAAGACTCCTCAGGGTTCTTAGGTTCTTTAGGGTTTATGCCCTGAACCTTACCCCCGAGTCACCGGATATCCATCCCCGCCCGCAACCCCAAACCCTTCAAGTAACCCTCCGAAACATGATGATTGTTACGAAATCCAATGCCGATGACCAGTGACGATCTTCACAACATACGAGCTTTTTAAGTCTGATTTCTCGGGGTACGAAGGTTTTTTTTCGTTTTTTCGCAAAACGTTTTTCGGTCGACGTGTCGACGTCAACTGCAATTCTCGTGCTCTCGCTGACACCCGTTTTCGAACCAAATTCCTTTCCAAACTACCTGTAGGTTCCGTGGACACGTTCCAGATTTTCATTTGGAGCCTAAAAACCGGCCGGCTGCTTGACATCCTGGCGGGCCACCAAGGCCCGGTAACGTCGCTGGCGTTTTCCCCGGAAAGCACGGTTTTGGTTTCCGGATCGTGGGACAAAACCGTGCGGATGTGGGACGTGTACGAAGGCCGAGGCCAAACGGACGTGCTTCCGCACGCACACGACGTGTTGTGTGTCGCGTTTCGGCCGGACGGGAAACAAATCGCGAGCGCCACGTTGGACGGGCAGGTGTTTCTGTGGGACCCCAACGACGCCAAGCTGGAAGGCACGATCGAGGGGAGACGGGACATGGCGGGCGGGAAGGTTATCGGTGACCTGCGCAGCGGCTCGAACATCGCGGCTGGCCGGAGTTTCAAAACCCTGGCGTACAGCGCGGACGGCGCGTTACTGCTAGCGGGCGGGGACGCCAAAGTCGTGTGCATGTACGACGTGAAAGGCCAAGCGTTGTTGAAGAAGTTCGCGTTGACGAAATCCAAAGCCTTCGACGGCGTCATCGAGCGTCTAGATAGCAACAAGGTAACGGATGCGGGGCCTCTTGATCTGCTTCCTTCCGGTGGCAGCGACAGTGAAGACGATGAAGGCCTGCGACGGGGAGACCGGGGGAAACGGGACGGCACGAACGGGGGCATGCCTGGCGCTGGCGGCGGCGGCGTTTTCGGCGTCGGCGCCAGCGCCGGCGAAAAGGCCAACAAAAAACGACCGAAAATTCGGTGTAAGCACGTTTCCTTCGCCCCCACGGGCAACGGCTGGTGCGCCAGCACCAGCGAGGGCGTGATGGTATTCAACCGGGACGTGGGGTGCCAGTTCGACCCGACGGACCTTGGGGAGGACGTCACGCCGCGGGCGGCGCGCTTGGCGCTGAAGGAAGGCGACGCCCGACGCGCGCTGCTCATGTCGCTTCGTTTGCGCGGCGCCGAAACCGACGACGCGCTGGTCGCGGAGGTGCTTGACAGCACACCAATTGACGCGGTGTCTGGCGCGCTCCGGGAGTTTCCCGTGTCCTTGGTGCAGGCTTTGCTGGAAGCCATCACGAGCCGGGTCCAAAAAGGACCGCACGCGCAGCTCATGTTGCGGTGGACGCGGGAGCTGTGCGTGGCGCACGGACGCGTGATTCACGCGGCGGCGCACGGGGGGATGTCAGTAGGGTCGTCCCTGGTTGGTGCGGAGGGAGACGTCTTTGGCGGCAGCAGTGGCGCCGCCAACCTCCTGCCCGCCCTGCGAAGGCTCTCGAAAGCGTTCGCGGCGCTACACGACGACCTCGCCGCCACCGCGGAAACGTCGGTTTTCCTGCTGGACTACGTGTGCGCCGCGCCGCCGGTCGCGGAGGCGGCGAGATAGGGTATCTTAAACATGTACTCTTAGTTACCCTACCAGGTAGCCGAGGCAAGACATTGGAATTAGATTGTGAAGAAACTTCGTTTCACATTACCGGTATGTTGATCCTTGTCACAGCGTTCGCTTCGCGCGCCTCCTCTTCCACGTTATTCGCTCCTTGTCACAGCCTTACACTTCGCGCACCCCCTCTTCCATTTGCCGTGAGGGCACCCGGCACTCAACGCAGTTGCGTTTCACCTTGCCGTGAGGGCAGGGCTTGCACTCCGCACAGTTTAGTTTCAGCTTACTGTGGGGGCAGGGCTTGCACTCTGCACACCTGCCTTTCACTTTGCCGTGCGGGCAGGGGTTGCACGCCGCGCAGCTGCCTTTCAGCTTGCCGTGCGGCCAGGGGTTGCACACCGCGCAGCTGTGTTTCCGCTTGCCGTGAGGGCAGGGCTTGCACTCCGCACAGTTTAGTTTCAGCTTGCTGTGGGGGCAGGGGTTGCACTCTGCACATCTGCCTTTCACTTTGCCGTGCGGGCAGGGGCTGCACACAGCGCAGCCGTATTTCACCTTGCCGTGGGGACAGGGTTTGCACTCCGCGCAGCTGTGTTTCACCTTGCCGTGAGGGTAAGAGTTGCACTCCGCACAGTTTTGTTTTAGCTTCCCGTGAGGGCAGGGCTTGCAGTCCGAGCACTTGTTTTTCACCTTGCCGTGGGGGCAGGGGCTGCACACAGTTCAGCCGTGTTTCACCTTGCCGTGCCGGCAGGGGCTGCACACAGCGCAGCCGTGCTTCACCTTGCCGTGCCGGCAGGGGTTGCACTCCGCGCAGCGGTGTTTCAGCTTGCCGTGAGGGCACCCTGTGCACTCCGCGCAGTTGCGTTTCACCTTGCCGTGAGGGCAGGGGTTGCACTCCGCGCAGTCGTTTTTCAGCTTGCCATGGGGGCAGCCCTTGCACGTCACGCAGTCGTATTTCACGTTGCCATGGGGACAGGGGCTGCACTCCACGCATTTGCTTTTCACCTTGCCGTGTGAGCACCGCTTTCTTTCCATGGTGCGAGATAGTACACGGCTCCCGCGTGCGGCTCCCACGTCATATATCGCCAACCGCGCCCACGGTTGTGTCTCGGCGCCCAACGACTACTCATCAGCTTTCGAAATCTCGTCCAATTTAACAACGGACGAGCGACGACGCGGCACACGGCACCGCGACCCGCCCATGTCGACTCTCACGCGCGTGGTCACGCCACACGTGACGCACGCATCGCTCGCGACGATTGCTTCGCGGTGTCACGAAGGGCGATGCCTCGTGCGGTTGCGCCGACCCCCCCGAGTTTCTCGTCGCACGCGAGCACCCAGATGCCCCACATGCGACGACGAGAAAAACCACTACTACGTCCCACCAGGCGCGTTCGGAGGCATCACCCCCGAGCGCCAGGCGAGTAAAATGCTTGGCACCATGATGACCTACATCGCGTGCTGGATCGTTATCGACCAGACGGAAGCGGTGGCGCCCAGGGTTTCACGGCAAGCGGGGGACACAGGGGCGGCGGATGGCGACGGCGACCGAGCCGCGGAACGAATCACGAGCACCCACGATTTTCTGTTACACTTTCTGGAAGCAAATCCCATTCGCGACGGCGACACGTTTCTCGCGAAGCTGTTCTCCGTGAATCCGGACTGCGGCCGGAGGGTAGCGGAAACCAGAATCGCGTACGCATCTGCCGACTTCGAGTGGCACAACGCCAAGAAGGTGACGCTGCAAACGCTGGCCGAGTCGAACGCGAAGGTCCAACAACGGCTGCTCGCGAAGACGTTCGAACGGAGCGGCGGCGACGACGACGACGCTATTTTTGGAGAGGGAGACAAATCACCCGGATCCACGAAATGCTTCGCGATGCCCGAACCCTTCACCACCCCCGGATTCGTGGAGCGCGCGGTTGAGGATTGGCGTCGCGTATCCGGGCGCAGCGTTGAGTACAAAAATGCATTTGCCAAATGTTCCGAACAAATGAGAAACAGGAGCACCTGGGTTTTGAAATCGCTGGACGGGTTCGTGGAGTTTGGGTTGGGATCTTTGGACGGAACCGACTTTGTGTCTAATTTACAGTCAATCAACAAACTAGGAAACGATTTACGGAAAGCGGGCGTCACGGACGACGACGTGGCCTTGGCTGAGCAAGGGTTGCTGTTCGCGGTGCGAAGCGAGCTCGAGGCGAATTTGGGAAACCAGGCGTGGAGCGATGCGCGGGCCGCGCGGTGGGAAGCGGTGCTGCGAACGTTCATGAACGAACTCAAGAGTGGCACGAGTAAACACTGAAGAGTAAGAAGAGTAAATAGGTCTAGCCACACTAGTTTAGCTCGATGTTCGTAAGAAAAGAAAAATGAACAAATAGGTAGGACGATGCCGACGAAAGTCACAAGGAAGAAGTCGGGGGAAGTCGAGTTCAGAATTGCGGAGGTATAAGGATGCCTCGTGGTGTCAAGGCACAGTGACGTGTTATTAAAACCAGCCCGTGGAACTCACTTGCCCCCCCCGGCAGCAGACGCGGACCCGAGGGAGACCATGCGCTCCGTCCGGTCCGTTTCTTCGTTTTTCGGTTGCGGCTTGAACTTCCCACCGCCGCGCTTGGAGAAATCACCGTCGCCACCGGCGCCGCGGCGGGTACTGAAGTTCCCGTAGCTCTCCTGGTACCGCTTTCTTCCGCCGCCGCCGCCGCTTGAGTTATTGTCCCTGCCCCTGCCCCTGCCTCCGCCTCGGCCGCCTCTGCCTCTGCCGCCCCGGCCGCCGTCGTCCTCCCAATCACCACCTCTTCCGCCTCTTCCACCGCCGCCTCTTCCTCCGCCGCCGCCGGCCCGGCGCCCGCCGCCGCCGTTGCCGCCGTCGTCTTCGTAATCAAAAACAGTGGCGCCGCCCGTCCCGACGTGCAGCTCAAGCGCTCTCTCGTTCGCGTCTAACAACACCGCGCACTTCTCCGCGAATTGCATGGCGAGCGATTGTAGCCTTGTCGGCTCCACGTGCGCCATCACCACGCTTTGGGTGGGCTCGTCGCACATACCGCGCAACTCCTCGTCGATGATCATGCGGCTTACAAGCCCGTACGCCGCTTTCAGCTCTAAATCAAACATGCTCCCAATAACCTCCAGGGAAACGCTGTTGTACTGCGCCGCGAACTGGAACAGGTAGGTCCGCGTGGCTTCTTCTTTTAGTCGTTGCGTCACCGCGGCGAGCACGGTGTTTTTTTCGTCGGAAGTTCCGGGTAACAAACCCCACGGCTCCAACCCCAGGATGAACGCCTTCGCCTGCCGCCACTCGCCGTTCAGCATGCACCTGCTCGCCGCCATCACGTGATCGCGCACGTTTTCGGGAGGGCCGTTGAAGGTTTGTCTTTCGTAGTTATCCACCAACCGGGCGAAAGGTTTGTTGCTTGACCGCGCTCTTCGCATGCTGTTGGCCATGTAAGGCACTTCAGACAACATGCTGCACGTCAAATGCACGCTTTCCAGCAAATCAAGGTTGATGTGCATGTGGAACGGCATCTGCCGCCGGCGCTCCAGCTTTTCTTGTTCAATGGAGCGCTCGTGGAACCGGCTTTGCGTCACGCCTTGCGCCAGCAGTTCCCGCACCCGGCCGCCCAGGTAAAGCTCGCCCAAGCACGCCTGCGCCTCTACGAACATGCCGTGCCGAAACGCGGCTAAACCGAGCTGCGCCATGGCTCTGTTGAACAGAATCTGGGTGCTAATGTCCATCTGCGAGATGTTCTCCTGCAGCCGGGACATGAGCATCAGGTCGCGGCCGTGCCGAAAGTCGCCTCTTAAACCGTCGTTGAAGATCTCGCAAAGCATCGCACGCGCTTTCTGCCGGCCCTCGCCTTCGCGGTAAATCAACAAGGAGAGCTTTTTCAAGGTCGCGGGCAAGCTCGCGGCCGGGAACTTCTGCCCAGTCGGGTACGGAATCTCACTCGCTTCCTTCGCCTCCGCTTCGTCCGCGTCTTCGTCGTCCAAATACTCGTCCCCTTCCTCCTCAAGGGTCTTCTGGCGTTCCAGCTCGAGCCGCTTGGTTTCCGCCGCCGCCGCCGCCGCCGCCGCGGCGTCCTTCGCCAGCTTAGCCGCGGTGACGTCCGCGTCTTCCAGTTTCTGCACCGCGAATTTTCGCAGCGCTTCGTACACGGGCTCGGGCTTGTAGTAAAGGTGCTCCAACAAACGCAACGCCAGTTTCGAGGTGACCGCCTTTTCGTCTAGTTTTTCGTAGTACGTCACCATCTCGCTCGCCAAAACGATGAAAAGCGACTCGTCCTGCATGCGGTACACGTACTCCTTGGTGTGCGGATCAATGCTTTGCATGGATTTGAAGTACTCGTCGTCAAGCCTCTCCGTGAACGCGCACAAGCTTCCCCACAGCTGCACGGGCGCGCCGCCCACGATCTCATCCGGTGACGGTTTCTGGTCCGGTTCGCTGTGCTCCACCAGCGTGATTTGGGGGTTGGCTTTTAAAAGCGAATCGATCCGCAACAGGTTGTTGACGCACTTTTTCCAAATGGGAATGGGCATGTGCGTTGACATGGAGCCTGAGATGTCGAACTGCGCGGAAATCAGCATCACCAGCACCTCAACCTCTTGCGCCGCGCACTTCGCGACGGTGGCGATGTACGCGAGCTGCTCGACGTTTTCGTGCCGATCCGTTCCCTTCTTCCCTCGGCTCGCGATGAGCCAACCCAGTTTCTTCTCCACCATCTCATAAGTCACCTTGTCTTTCGGGCACTTCATCACATCAAGCTCTTTCTTCTCCAGCACGGAGCTGGTCTGGCCTTTCTTGCCCACCACCGCGAAGCCGTCGTCGGCGTCACCGCCCTGTTCCGCCGCCTTCGCCGCGGCCTTCGCCGCTTTCTTCTCCGCCTTAGCCGCCTTCTCCTGCTCGTCATCCGAGCTGTCCGAATCCGAAGCCGCGTCGCTCGCTTCATCCTCCGTGGAGTCGGGGTTCTCCCTGGCCCGCGCCATGCCAGTCGCCATCACCGGGTCGTCCCGGGCGTGTTTCTTCAGGCGTTGCCGGATTGCGTTGAACGCCTTGGAGTTCGTGGATGACATCTTTTTAATGGCGGGTTTGTTCGCGAACATGGTTTCGATGGCGTGGTCCAGCAGCGCGAGGGCGCGGAAGTAAAACCCAGGAATGGAGGTACCGCCGCCTTGGACTTGCATGACTTTTTCCAAGCGCTTGTTAAGCACGTCGAAAAGCGACTGCAGCGCCATGAAGTCGTTGATTTTGATCTTGTTCCGCATCTCGTCGATCGTCGCCCTGACTTCGATGAACCTCTTTTCCTTTGCGGAACGAATAACGCGGACGCCGTCATCGGACGAGGAGTCGCTGGAACCAGGCCTCAGGTACTTGGAAGGGCCCGCATCGGAATCAGAGGATGAAGACGAGGACGAAGAAGACGACGACCCGGAGCCGCTCTTTTTGGACCCCTTTTTCTGCGAACCGGACGCGGAACTGCTGCTGCTCGAATCCGAATCGCTCCCGCTCGAATCGTCGCCGCCCCAGAACTTGGAAGCCTATATGGGTTGTGGTGAGTTTGAGTATGGTGGGTGTGGTCAGTGGTATTTCGACTCGGCTTGGGCTTGGACTGAGGCTTGGGTTGCGCGCGCTGCTTCAGGCGAATCCTGTCAAAAAAATAACTCTCGAAAAGCATCGCGCGAACGTCGCCGATCGCGCGACGCTGCGTCCCGGTGACAACGCGTTACTCGACCGCGACGACACACACTGGTTGTTTCTTTACGTCTCGTTGCGGCCTCCACGCACGTGCCCTCCCTGCTGCGCGTCGCGATCGCGGGTCGTTCGTGCGATAGGAACACGGCGCTAACTGGACTCCGGCAAAGTCGGAAGGCGCCACCGACGCGCGGGTTTGCGAACGCGAAAGCCGGTCCGAAAGATTGCGCGCGCGCCGGCGTTCCGCGGTGGCGCAAAGACGCGACCCCCCCAAAGCGGTGTGTGTCACTCCGAATTCAATCGTTGACGTGTACGCACCATGGTGACTCCTTTCCGGGTGGAAACTGGCGCGTGGTGCGTGCCCTGCGCGGCGCTTGAAAGGGACGATCGCACTGCCGATTCAGAAGAAACAGAGCCGCCAGTGATGAACCTCCGCCGCGCCGAGCGCCGGGGCAGGTAATTTTGCCAACAGTGTAAAAAGCGGCTCAAATGCATGGAAAGTCTTGGCGGCGGCGGCGGTGCACTCAAGCGTCATACATACGGACGCGCTTGCCGCGACCGGCGTCCGGCGACGCGACCGCCAAGAATTGCGCGCTTTGGAGCGGACACGGAGGTTTTTTGTGACGGCACGCGCGAGCGGGTGACTTGCACACGGATCACCGCGTGACCCCACCCTCCGGGACGCCGCGATGCCTCCGAAAGCGTCGGGCGGTGGCAAAAAAACAAAAGCAGCGAAGAGCGTGACGAACAAGCGCCGGCGCGGTTTCGTTGACGTCGACTTGCGCGTAAGCAAGAAACAGGAAAGGAAAGATGACGAGAAGTTCGTGAAGGCCAAGTTCGGGAACTTCGAACCTGCGAAGCGGGGGGGAGGGAGGAACAAGGATGGCGGCGACTCCGATGATTCCGAAAATTCAGACTCGGACTCGGACGCGGAGAAAGCGATGGGCGCAAAGCCGCCTCGCGCGCGGACGCACGTGTTCAAGAACTTCGCCACCCGGGTAGGCGAGGTGGACCTCGACGTGCACCGCACCGCCGGGGCGCTTCGCACGGACCCCCTGGAAGGGTCGAGCTCTTTTTTTCACGAAACCTTGCTCAAGTGCGCCGAGCTTAACTGCGGCGCGCACTTCAGCGAGATGAAACGCGAAACCGAACCGCTTTGCCAAAGGTACGTTATTGGGCCTTTCCCAAATCCCTCCGACTGTTTGCCCATACAAGACTGACCCTTTCTTTTATTCATCGCAGTTTGCCCATGCTGGTGCTGCACCAGGACAAAGTGTTGGGCTGCATATTGTCAAAACTAATCCCGGAAGCGAAACACTCGCTGGAAGCGGTTCTGCGGTGCCTTCAGGCGCTTGCCAGGGATTTAAGAAGCGACTTCGTGACGAGGAGCTTCGGGTCGAGCGTGGACGGCATCGCGCAATTGTTGAAAACGGACGTCGCGCGAGAACCCGAATTGTTGGAATTCACGTTCCAAGCCCTGGCGTTCATGTGCAAGTGGTGTCAAAGGCAACTAGTGCTTGATTTACCAGGCGCGCTGCAAATGACAAAGCCGTTACGGGAACACCCGCAGGTGCGTACCGCGCGTTTCCCAAATCCAGGCACACTGTTTTATCTCTCAGCTGGTGACTGTTTGTCCATACATCGTCCAATACACGCCCAACACGAGACTGACACTTTGTTTTACCTATCTCAGGCGCACGTCCGCGTGTTTGCCGCGCAAGCGGTGGCGTTTCTGTTGCGCGCCGCACCCGACGCGAGCGTCGGGGACGGCATAAACGCTTTGTTCGTAGAGGCGACGCGAGATTGCGGTGACGGTGACAAAAAGCAAAAAGAACAGGAGGCGAACCTTCACGGCGCTGGCGTTTTGCTCGCAGAAGCGGTGAAAGGCGCGGGGAAAGGACTGCACTCGCGGGCGGAGCGCGTGCTGAAGGCTGCGTTTCGGCCGAGACGGTTGTTTTTACGCGACGCTGAGGAAAAAAAAGAAAACCACGACGCGTATCCGAGCAACCGCGAAGCATCCACCTCGTACTTGGCCGACTCGTGGGATGCGCGCTCGGCGCGAGCGTCCAAAATAGCAGAGCACGCGGTCGCGGCGCTGTGCAAGCACACGCGGCGGGGGAAGTGCGCCGAGATGTGGCGGCTAGTTTTGGGCGCGGCGAGGAAAGCGGCGAAGGAGACGCGCGCTTTGGATTCGCGAACGTCACGGGAGGACGTTCACTGGGAATCCTCGGACTCGGAGTCGGATGCCGACGAAACAGCCACCACGAAACACGCGGTGCGATCGGGCGGGTTTCGTGTTCGAAGCGTCGCGCGCGCGTGCGACGTCGCGGCGGTTGCGGTGGAAACATACAAGGGCGCTCGGGTTGAGAATTATGGGTTGCTTTTCGACGCGGCTAAAAACGACATCTTGCCCGCGCTCGCCCGGGCCAGTGCTGAGTCGTCGAATCAAAACAGCGTCGTCGGTGTCACCACCAGTGACGTCTCCCTTCTCGCCTCCGCGACGCACCGTTTGCTTTTGTCGTTGGTGGATGCGCACAACATCGTGGCTGGCGCTAGCGTCGGTCCAGCCGGGGTTGGCGCGGCGGCGAAGGATTGGTCCATCGCGGTCACCGCGTCGCCCCCCGACGTATCGTTTGCGTTTCTGCAACACCTCCGGAACCGCGCGATTACCGGGAACTCGGAAGCCGCGCTACACGTGTTGCGCGCGCTGTTGCCGCAGGCGAGCGCGACTTTGGTGGGGTTGATTGACGAAGGGTGGGACATCAGCGGGGACGAGAAAGTGAACGGCGAAAACTGGAGTTCGGTAACCGCGGACGCCGCGGCGGCGCTTCTCGGGGATACGTGCGACGCGTTGCTAGGGCGGAACGGGGGGGTTGACAACGACGGCATGCCGATTGATACCCTGCTATGCGCCGCGTCGAGGGAAACCGCCGACGCGATTGTGAATCGGTGCCGACACGAAACGGCGGCTCCGAAATCAAAAACGAAAAAAGCAAGCGCAAAGAAGAACGGCCAAACCCCAAAGCCGCCCCCCGCATCGCGAAGGTGGGCGTTGCTTCGCTTGGTGCCGCACTGCGATTTCGGCTGCAATGCTTGGCACGCGACACGTGATGCGGCGGTGTGGGGTTTGAACGTTTTGGAGTCCGAGACGAACGACGGGTACGCTATGAGCGACGATTCGAAAACCACAAAGGCAGTTTTGGCGGCGGCGCTGGCGTCGAGGGCGGTACTTCACGAAAAATCAAAAATGCACATTGGTCCTAAAGGAACCGAAACAACGCACGGTACTACAGAAACCGAAACAACGCACACACGCACGAAAAGCTCGGTCCAGTTCGCGTTACGCGGGGTACACGTCGCTTTCGACTGCCCAGGAATCGTTTTGGCGTCGGCGGACGTTTTGAAAGCCTGTTTCGCGGACGACCCGGAAGGTACTCGACACGCGACGGGGGATTTTTTCTCCAAAAAAAATGGGACGATGGCTTTGGATTTGAGCACCGAAACAGACCGCACACCTTTGTTCGTCGTGGCAAACATGGTCGCAAAGAACCTTGAGCACCCTTCCCGGCACCTGAGGCACGCCACGTTGTTGTTCCTGTGCGAGTTATCAAGAACCGTTGGCGAGAGCGAGTTCGTGTGTGTCGACACCGTGTCGCCCGGCGCGACGCCATCGTCTTTAGGCGAACTCTTTGCGCTTTTCGCGAACATCAACGCGCGGGACGCTTCGGACGTGACGAAGACGGGGGTGATGGAGTACGCCAAGAGTTGTCAGGTATCCATAGCAAGCGCCGCGCGGTGCGTCGCTTCCGGGGACAAGGAATTCAACCCCGAATGGGCCGCGCCCCTGGAGCTCTGCGCGCTCGGTGCCACGAGGTTGCGGCTAAGCACGCTTTGGCCTCCGTTGATCACGCTGTTAGCCGCGCTTGCGTCCAAGAGCGGTTTGGACGACGCCCGCGTTGTGCTTCACGAAGGACTCGCGGAAGCGCAAAACGAGTGCTTGCGCACGCACGACGGCGCGACGAACGCGGCGAAGACCACGACGGCGGCGCTGAAAACGCACGGCCGGCGGCGCGGGTGGATCGAAGTCGCGGAAGTCGCGGGGAAGGAGGATGATGCGGACGAGGACGGCGAGGACGACGACGGCGACGTTGATGACGACGACGAGAACAAGCCCGTTGATGACGACGCTTCCCCGAAACCCCGAAACCCCGAAACCGAACCCCAAAGGAACGTGTTGCGCGCCAAAGCCGTCGCCGAGAACTTCCCTGACGAACAAGGCGTGGAGCGGTGGACGCGGTTTTGTACGCTGCTCAAGTGCGTCGCTTCGGCCCCGGCGTTCGCGGCCCGGAACCCGAAACAAATCGCCGAGTTGTTTCTTTTGTACGACGCCCCGCGTGAAGACGGCACCTTACGCGCCGGCAAAGCCTTCAGAAACGGATTGCGGGAGTGGCTGAGGCTGTTCAAGGACGCGCTTGGCGGCGGGCGGGCGGTGCGAGCGCTGGAGGGGGGCGTGGGCGACGCGGTACGCCGTTCGCTGGAGAAACACGTAAGCGCGGACGAAAGCGACGTGGCGCAGCTTTCCATTACGTGCCTTGGAATGTGGCGGCTGCCGCACTTGAGTGTTGAAAATGCGGCAAGGCTGTGCCGAGTGGCGGATGAAAAAACAATGAAGCACGAGCTCATCAACCTACACCTCGGGAGGGAAGACGCGGGAGGACACAACGGGGAAACCGAAACCCGAGACGCACTCGGCGGCGCGCCGCCCGCGGTGACAAAGGAACACCGCCCCGCCTTCGCGTCGCTCGTGGTCAAGGCTTTGCTTCCGCGGTTGAAAAAACGAAGCGGACGACACGCGCCGTTGCGCGCCGCGGCGCTGGCGTGGATCGGTAACTTGGAACCCCACGAAATCGCCCCCCTGGTGCACGCCGTGATCGCGCCCCTAGAGGGATCGGAGCGCGCGAAACTTTCCGTCGGCGAGGTAAGGGCCTTTCCCATTTCCCACATTTCGCCTCCCTGATTGCCCATACTCGTACCAGAAGGGACGTCTTACCTCTTCTGACTGTTTACTCATACACATTACGAGAGATTGACACTTTCTTTTTTATCGGGTCAGGATTCGTGGGAAGTTTTGGTTGCGAAAACCGGCGCCGGCAATAACTCGGTTAAATTTGGTTGGCAAAAAGCCGCCCGAGACGCGAACGTGGGACACTTGGTAAGCACCGGAAGCAAACGCCCGGAAGGGTTTCTTCGCGCGGCGCACGACCTGTTGAAAGCCGCGGGGACGCACGTCGGGTTTTACCTGGACGCGCTGCTTTCACTAACCACGGAGCTGTTAACCGCCGCGTCCGCGATTTGCGAAGCCGCGGCGGACGCGAGGTCTGCGGAGGACTCAGGAGTAACTCAAGAGAAACACGACGGAACCGATTGCAACATCGCGCCCCGAGGCGTTTCCCCGCGCGCGTCCAAGGAAGCCAAGGACGTACGGTAAGTATTTCCCATTTACCACGTTTCGCCGACTGATTGCCCATACGAGACTGACATTTCTTTTTTTACAATCAGGGCCGCCGCCACCCGGTTCCTCGCCTCGGTGTTCACCAGGCACCCCGGCTTCGACTACGCCAGGTACTGGCCCGCGATTGCAAACGCCCTGGCGCCCATGGCGAAACGCGCCGCCGCCGAGAGCAGTAGCGCGAACGCGGCGCCGCCCGCGGTGGCGCTCATCGCCGCGATCGCGGGGGACGACCGGTGCGCTCGGTTTTTGATGGGTGGGTTTGACACCGGCGGTACGGCGGCGGTTGATACGGTTGATCCTGGCGGGACTACCGTCGATACCACCGGGACGTTGATCGTCGATTTTTCGTCGGTAAACGTCACCAACTCGGCTGGTTCGTTCCTATCGGACGTGTGGGACGCGTTGGGAACGCCGCGGGCGTCTGGCCAAGCGCGAGCCGCTGCGTTGGCGGTCGCCGAGTCCTTAGTGGAACGCGCGGAGATTTGGAGGTTGGAGCACAGTGATGATCAACTGGAACGCATGGGAGACGGCGTCGCCGCGGAGTTGCTGCGAGCGCACGCGCCCGCGCTGCTGGACGCCCTAAGAGGCGCGCTCGCCGCGCGCGCGTCCAAGGGGGGACCACCGCTGACGATGGCGAAGAAGGAACCGGTTGCTTGTGACGAACAAACAGCTCAAGACGCGGAAACACCGAAAGAACACGAAACCGGTTCTGGTGAAAAGAAAGAAGACGACTCCACACCAAAAGACGAATCCACCGACAAACCCGGAAACACCAAACCCGGGAAGAAAAAACTCGCCAAGGTTGACAAGAAGCGCGGCGCCGCCGTGCTCGCGGCGGGCGCGGCGGGACGGGAGCTGGAGATTTTGAAACGCTTAGGGCCTTTATTAGGCCGCGCCGCCGCGTCCGCCGCGGTCGCGGATGTCTTGGTGCCTGTTTTAGGCGTGAAGCGCCTTGACGAGCAGGCCGCCACGGAGGTGCTCCACGCCTTCGCCGCGGTCGCGCCGAGGCCCGATTTGGGGAAAGACGACCAGGAGACGGTACGGCCTTGGTCCTTTCCCAAATCCAGGCACACTGTTTGCCCATACGAGACTGACACTTTTCGGTTTTCCAATCAGATTGCCTCGATGAGACAATCGGCGGCGAAACACGCAGTCGCGCTGGCGCCACTGTTTGGACGGCTGCGGACCCGAGGCGCGCGAAGGGCGCTTTGTAACGCATTCGGTGCGATCGGGGCTTGGGACCACGGTGCGTGCCAAGCGTCACTGGTGCTGTCCCGACTTCACAGCGAATCCAAAGAATCAATCGACGGGATCGATTACGAAAAACGGCTGGACGCGTACGATTCTTTGAACCTTACCTGGTTCGCGAAAACGCCGCCGCAATCAAGCACGCCGATCGCACACCACCTGCTCCACGAACTTCGGGGGAAAGACATGGCCCTGAGGCACGCCGCGGCGGCGGCGCTTGGAAGGATGCTGGACGCGGCGGTTGCGGCGAAGGAGGTTTCGTTTGGCGCGAAGGGTGGTGCTGATGACGGCGGCACTGGGAATGACAAGGTTAGCCCTGGGAATGGCGCCGTCGCCGGAACTGTTACGTCTAACCGTACCGACGGTACCGGGGCCAGCGTCGACGGTGTTTATAAATCTAACGGTACCGACGACGACCACCTCTTGAAACACACCCACGGCGACGTGGTGATGCGCGTCATCGCGCCTGGCATTCGGGGTTTGCTAAGAGCGCCCGACATGACCACGCGCGCGGAGGCGATCGCGGCGTTTCGGAAACTCGCGAAAACCTGGCCCGAAGCCGCGCCCGGCGCGTACGCGCTTCTGGCGGACGACTCCGATCCGGAAAAAGATTTTTTTTTCAACGCCGCGCACCTGCAGGCGCACCGGCGCGCGCGGGCGCTGCGGCGCCTGAGCAGCGCCGCGGCAAAAACCAAGGAGACGAACGAGTTGCTTGTTGAAAACGCAGGTGACGGTGTTGGTCTTGATGATCAGGAAATGCCTGCGCAAAACGATTTGTACGACGACCGGGCGGGCGGCGTCGCGAACCTTTTGCCTGCCGAAACCATCGTCGGTTATTTGGCGCCGCTCGCCACGGCGGCGCTGGGGGACCCGGGCGCTGACGTCGCGTCCACGGCGGCGGCGGCGGTGGGCGCGCTGGCGGGCGCCCTTCCATGGGGCCCGTACAGGGACCTGCTACACGCCACCTTGCGCAAAGCTACCGCGGGTAGAGGCGGCTTGGGCGGCCGCGGGTACGACGTGGAGGGAAGCAAAGCGCTGCACATCCGAGCCGCGGCGACGATTCTGGAACAGTTCCACGAGTTTGACGTATTCGGCGAGGACGCTGTGGAAATTGAAACCGGCCACCCCGCGGTCGCGACGAACGTCGTGGGACGGCTACTGCACCCTGACGTCGTGGCGAGCCTCCGTCTTGACGTGTTGCCCAAACTAGAACAGCTCGCCGTGGTGGAGGACAACGAAGGTACGGCCTTGGGCGTTTCCCAAATCCAGGCTCTCCGTTTTATCTCTCAGCTGGTGACTGTTTGCCCATACATCGCGATACACGCGGCTGACACTTTCTTTTACCTATCGTAAGGGAAAGGAGGTACCGTTCGCCCAGCCGCCGCAGCCGCGATGGTCGCGGTGCTTCGGCTTTTACCCGCGCGCGACCTTGACGCGGATATCTCGCGCGTTTTGGGAAAGATGGCCAACTGTTTGCGGAGCCGAGCGCAGGGGGTGCGGGACAGCGCAAGGGCGGCGTTGGCTTCTGCAAGCGCTGGGCTGGGCGCCGCGCACCTGCCGAGCATAGTGTCACTGCTCACCACAAGGCTCGACCGAGGATTCATGATTCACGTGTTGGGCGCTACTTTGTTCACCATTTTAGACGCCACCGTGACACCCGACTCCGACCCGGAGGACGTGGAGGACGCGTTACGCGAAATCATCCCCGTGCTAGACGCGGACGTGTTCGGCCGCGCCGCGCAGGAAAGGGAAGAGGTGGCCGCCATACGAGGCGCGTACACCGAGGCGAAACGAAGCCGCGCGTTTGAGTGCTTAACGCTGCTCGCGGAGCACGGCGCGATGCCCGACTGTTTGCCCGCGTTGTTAGCGCCGGTCACGAAGCGGTTAGCCTTCGCCGCGAACCAGGGCTTGCGAACGAAACTCGAGCTCTACCTACAAGCCGTGATGCGGGGGGTGCTCAAGAACAAGCACGCCTCCACGGAACAAACCTTGGTGCTTTGTTACAGCGTGATCAACGACGGCGTGACGCGGGACGAAGCGGTGAAACAACAAGAAGCGTCCCAAACCCTGGAGGAAAACACGTTGGGGGAACAGAAAAGAGGGGTCAAGGAATTCGGAAACCGGGTGTGGGAAAACGGGTGGTGCGTGTTTTTTGGTTTTTTCTTTTCGTTTTGATTTGTCAGCAGCACATTTGGTTTAGGGTTTAGGGTTTCTGTTACAGCTGGTGTCCATAGAGTGTCTGTGACCAATCGGATTGCGATCACTCTTGACTAGGTCGAGAGAGACGTCTAGACGTTGGGTTTTTTGGTTTTTCTTTTTTTCGTCGATTGATTCAAATTCAATTTCAACCCGACCCGACCCGGAACCCGGGCTCAGTTAATTCTCCGTACGGATCTTACCGCTAATGTTTGATTGACGTCCCTTCACACTGAGTAGATGTTACCCGCCGCCCACGGGGTTCCCGCGCGCTTCGTTTTGGCCTTTGGAGGTCGTTATGAGCGCGGTGAGCCGTCCGACGGGCGGCACATTTGGTTCGCGCCGAAACTAGTTTTGGCCGCCCTTTTCACGGACAAAAAAGAAGAAGCAGCTCTGACCCTCTTTTTCTTTTTTTAAACCCAACAGGTACCTCATCAAGCTCCCCGCCCCCGGCTCGGACAAGTTTGTGGTGGAGGTGACTGGTTTGAAAGCGGGTGACCGGTACAAAAAGGCAAAGTACGGTGAGGGGGGGGATGAGGGCGGTACGGGCAAACAGTCGGAAGGGAATAAAGCCCCCAACGGCATCGCCGCGCTCGCCGGCGCGACAAACGACGTCCCGCCCAACTTTGAAATCCTGGTCGTGTTCGCGCTTTCGCTTTTGCGCTCTTTGTTGCGTAAGATGTCGGGCGAAAAGGGAGTGGGGGGTAAGGCGAGAGGCGAAGAGGCGGAAGTAGGTGTTGAAGGTGGTGAAGAAGGCGCTGAGGCCTATGAAGACGATGCCGTGGCGGAAGGCGACGACGATTCAAAAAAATCCAAAAAAATCATCGCCGGCCTCTCAAAGCGCCGCGTGCAGATCCTGGAAGGCGTGGTACCGCTCATGGCCAGGGCGCTGAGTAGTCCACACGGCCCAGTGATTCCTCTTGCGACGAGGTGCTTAGCGCAACTCAGCACCATGAAGCTTAGTGCGTTTGATAACGCAACAGGCGCGTTGGCGCGAAGAGTCATGGCGCTTCTTCGCGAGTGTCCGAGGGCCTCCGACCCCCTGGCGCAGGATTGCGCTAAGCTCCTGAACAACCTGTTGAAGCGCCACGCCAGGTTCACCCCGACCGAGGCGCAGTTTCGGTTTCTGGTGACGTTTTGTTTCGGTGACTTAGAGGCGGACCAGCGGGAAGGACACCGGAGCACGACGTTCGCGTTACTACGCGCGATTCTCGCGAGGAGGCCGTTGCTCCCGGAGGTGTACGACGTGATGAAAACCGTGTCCAGTCTGATCGTCCGCGCGGGCGCCACTGAAACGCGCGGGCTGTGTTCGCAAGCGTTGGTGCAGTTCCTGTTGGACTACCCCCTTGGCGAAAGACGCTTACGGCAGCACATCGACGCGCTGTGCGCTAACCTGGAGTACCAATACGCCTCCGGCCGGCTAAGCGCGCTGCGGACGATTAAAGATATCGTCAACAAGTTCCCAACGGAAGTCGTCGTGCAACACGCGCCGTTTTTGTTCGTGCCTTTGGTAGTGCGTCTCGGCGCGGATGAGGACGGGCCGTGTCGCGCCGGCGCCGGTGACGCGTTGCGGGCGTTGCTTTTACGAGTCGCGAACGACCCGGGGGGGACGATCACCAAACTGCTTTCGCTTTGCGTAGGGTGGCTCGCCGCCGGGTCGGGGGACACACACTCGCCAACAAACGACCCACGGTTACGCGTCGCCGCGATGCAGACGCTCGGCCTGGCGTGCGTCTCGGCGCCTGGCCCGGCGGCGGTCGCGACGCGAGCGGCGAGGCGACGCATCGTCGAGTCGCTGACTCAGCACGACCCGCAAATCGGAACCTCCACAAACGCCCCCCCCGGCGACGACGACGACACCGTGTGCGGCTGGCAAACCGTGTACCACGCGTTGCTGTTGGTGGAGAAGATGGCGAGTTCGTGTCCGGGCTCGCTGACGGCTGTTACCAAAATTGACAACGCGTACGTCGCGCTACTTCGCGGCGAGAGTTCGAGTCGCTCCGCCTTGGATCGGGACGACGACGATGCTTTGGACGGCGACCCTTTGGACCACCCGGACGCGCCCTGGCGCGCGGCCCAGCAGCTTCTGACGCACAGACACCAGTGGGTGCAGCTCGCGGCGGCGCGGGTGGTGGGGCGGTACCTCGCGGAAAATGGGGGAGCTTTGGCGGCGGAAACAATCGCACGCGACGAGGATGCGATTAACCGCCGGCCGATCCAGGTCGACACCGTCGCGCGCGGTTGCGTCGCGGTGCTTGAACAGAGCACCGGGCAATTCGCCGTGGAGCTGGATGAGGGGTTAGTCACGCAAACCGTGAAGAACCTGACCTTCGTCACCGTGGTTTTGATGAAAGCCGCGCCGAGTGACCACGACTCTTTGGTTGCGCTGCGGCGGGAAAACGAATCCAATCGAGGCCGTGAAGCTCGTGAGGCGGAGGATGCAGACGACGACGACGAGCGCGACGAAAAAGGGGACGCTTCTACCAAAACGCACGACGACGTCAACAAACCGTTCAAGGAAAAGACCCTGCGACCGCCCGTGCCTTGGTTGTTCCGCAGGCTGAGCAAGGTCGGCGCCGGCGGGTGCGGGTCCGCGCGCGGCGGCGTTCTGAAGTGGACCTCTTTGTTGGCGCGGAGTTTGGGCGAAACCGGGTTCACACGAAACCCGTCCGTAGCGCCCGCGCTGGTGTTACCAAACGCGTTGTGCGCGGACGAAAACGTAAGCGGCATCGGCGATGACATAAGAGAGCTAGCTGCCGAAGCTTTAGAGGTTCTTCGAGCCACCATGCCTGGTGACTTGTTCTCCCGAGCCGCGAGCGAAACGCGGGTACGGATCAACCAGCGACGGGACGAGCGGCGGAAACGCAAAGCCCTCGAGGCGGTTACCGATCCGCAACGCGCGGCGCGGATGAAAACCTCGAAAAACGAAAAACGCTCTTTGGCGCGGAAACGCAAGATTCAAGAGTTTCGCAGCGGCAAGGGAAGCGGCGGGTCCACCAAGAAAAGAGCGCGGGAGGTGTGATGATGGCGGATATGACGAGTCGGAATAGACTGAATAGTCACGCGACGGATATGCAGAGTCGGAGTATACCGAAATTGTCATATTGTCATCATATTAACAGCCAGAGAAGCGTGAAGATGACGGATATAACGAGTTAGAGAGTTAGAGTAGACTGAATGGTCATACCTGGTGTAGTAATCAGAGTAAAATCAGAGTAATTACACTTGTAAACCGACGGCGCGATTTCCCGGAGCGGCGCGCTTCCCGCAAGCGCTGCGCACTTTTCTTTTTGTATATTTTCGTTCGTGTAATTTTCAGTCCCGCGTCAGCGCGCGCGGAGCGTCGCGTTTGTTCCCAGGGCGAAGAAAGGTCCCACAATGATACCTATATTTGTACTGACGTGAGCTTACCAGTCACCTATACACATACCGTGTTCTTCCCTCGCGCGTTGCCTTGACCTAGACCAGCGCCTGTCAGAAAAACTTAATCGGACTTCTTGGTGGTTTTGTTGATCAGGGATTTGTGGATGTGCGGAATCACGCCTCCGCCCGCGATGGTGGCTTTGATCAGGGTATCCAGCTCCTCGTCGCCGCGGATGGCGAGCTGCAGGTGGCGGGGGGTGATGCGCTTGACCTGTTTTGGGGAGGGGGAAAGAGGTCAGAAGCTGATGCTTGAATGCCTCCAGAGCCGAACCTGAATGCCTTGTGTAACTGCCATCCTTCCTGAGAAAAAGAAACGTTCCAAGCAAGTCTTTCTCTTTTTCGATTCAAACCGCGTCTGTCGAGTGTCTTTGCCGAGTTCCCGAACGGAAACGTGGACAGGTGGTCGGCAAACGCGCGGCTCAGGGCGTCGCGATCGTCGCGGTGTCGTTTCGTACCTTGAGATCCTTGGACGCGTTACCGGCGAGCTCGAGAACCTCGGCGGTGAGGTATTCTGAGAGGTTGGTGTTGGGGGGTGGGGTGGGTCAGAGGCTGGATTAATCGAACAATCTTTTAGTCGTTACTTCTTCGCGACGAATCGTCGCGGGTAGATTTCGCTCGCCGGGAAGAGGAAGAAGGCGAAGTGGAAATCGGACGTACCGAGAATCGCGGCGCTGTACACCGCGGCGGTGGCACCGACGCGGCCTCCGGAGGCGGCGCGGTTCTGTTTTTTGTGTCGCGTGAAAGGGACGGAGCGAGGTCAGCGGATGGTCGACCGCGCGAAATGCGACCGTGGAGAAAAGCGCGGATGAGTGGGGCATTTCAAATTTCGACGCCACGAGGACGTCGACGGGGGCGGCGGGAGATGCGTAAATTGCGCGTGGCGATGATCACGCTCGTGACATACGTGCATATAGACCATATTCGCGGCGTGCAGAGGTTTGCGCGGTTAAAACACGCGTGGTGGATCCTACGAAAACGTACCTTGAGGAACCTGTGGATCCTTCCCACCGGGAACTGCAGGCCAGCTTTGACGGACCGCGAAGTGGGCTTCTTCTTGTCGCCGCCCTTCATGGTGCCTTTGGCGCCTTTGCCGGACAAACCTTTGCCGGAGAGGCCTTTCGCGCCTTTGCCAGACATGGTGGAAGTGTTTGGGTGTGTGGGGGGGGTTGCGTGTGAAGCGCGGGTGGATGTGATGAGACTGCCGCGAGATGGCCAAACTTTTCAAACGAAAAGGAAACCGAAGAAAGACAAGTGTGGCCAACGGACAAATCGAGTTGTCTCAAAAGAAGCTCTCAACGAAACAAGAGCACCCATTCGTTTTCGGTCAACTCTCTGCCGGCACGCGCGTCCGCGCCCGGGTCTCCCTCCCGTCGCGCGGTTCCCACATGGCGGTCAAAAAGCCGGCTCCGCCTTTGCGGAGGGTAACACAGGCGAGCTTCGACGAGACGGTTCAGGAGAACATCGACGAGTTCGACTTGACACCCGAGGAAGCGCTTTCAGATGCGGTGAAGGAGTTTGAGTTACAAGGCGTGGATCTGAGCGATATCGACAAGAGCTACGCGGGCCCGGAGGGGCGGGGGGAGCACCCGGTGATTGGGTTGACCAAGGCTTTCGTGGAGGCAGTGGAGAGTAGCTGGGACACGACGACTGCAGTCTCAACACCTGACAGTACCGCCGCCGCTGCCGTGAAAACCACCGCAGACGCGTTGCGACTTTCCATCACCTCACAAGATCCATGTCCTGGATGGGGCGCGGCGTGCGTCGGCGCGGGAGGGGTACAGGGCGCGCACTTGTTCGTGACTAAATGCGCTGGTTTGGGTGGTAAGAACTCGGAAGACGACTCATCACAAGACCTGCTCCACACCGCCCTCGAGGTCCTCGGTTCGATTCTCACCGCGGACGAAGCCAAGGTTACGTTCGCGAGCTTAAAGTTCCCGATGGCGTTTACAAACGAAACCTGGCCCAACTGTAAAACCTGGAAAACCAAAGCCGCGTTCGCGAAAGTCGTGGGCAACGCGTCCTTAAGGTGCGAAGCCTCGAAAGGGGCGTTCGTGAAAGCGGGGGTGGAAACTTGTTTGGTGAGTCTGCTGGGTGAGTGTACCCGCGAAAGTACGAGCGGTGTCGAAAGTGCTGGTGGTGTCGTCAGTACTAGTGGTGTCGAAAGTACTAGTTGTGTCGCCAGTACCCGTGGCGTCCAAAGTACTGCTATTACAGTTGGTTCGGACGAGTTCAAGCGCTCCGCTCTTAGAGAGGCGTGTATCGCGGCTCGCGCGTTGACCACGGGGGACGATCCGCGGGAACCCGCGTCCGGCGCGTTCGCGCACGCGCGCGCGCTCGCGAAAGCGGGCGCCGCGGCCTCGTTGTGCGCCGCGTTTCGAACCGAATCATTGGAGAGTAACGTCGACCTCTCCCTGCTGCAGCAAATCGCGGCGGCGCTGAGACACGTCGCGGTGAACGACGACATTTGCAAAGAAACGAGCGACAAAGGCGGTTTGCGTATCGCGCTGCAGTTGCTAAAATCCACCGCCACCTCGAGCGCGAAAACCACGAAAGCGTGCGCGCAGCTCGTGCGTCAGCTCGCGGGCTCGGACCACGTCAAACCACTAATCGTGAGCCTCGGGGGAATCGAAGCGCTTTCGCACGGCGTGTGCGTGTTTGGCGAACGGGCGGAAATCGCGGCGGAGCGCGAGGCAAAAGAAAAGGTCGCGGAGACATGCGACTCGACCGCCGGTACGAATAACACCGACGACGCGCACGCGTGCCTCGCCGCGGTGGAGCAGTGCGTCGGCGCTTTGGCGGCTACTTGTTTAAAGAACTGCGAAGCGAGCACCAAGTGCGCGGCTGAGCTGGTTTTCGAAACCGTGGCGGACACCATGGCGCTTACCAGCGCGATTGAAAAGCCGGGCGTGCAGCGACAGGTACGTATTGGGCCTTTCCCAAATCCCGCCGACTGTTTGCCCATACAAGACTGACACTTTCTTTCCATCGTCGTAAGTGTTGCATGTTTTTCCGCAACGCCGTGGTGCGGAACCAGGAGTTGAAAGCCCAGATGCTCGCCACCACTGTAGAACGATCCCTACGCTTGGCGAAAAAAAAACACCCCGAGTTCTGCATGGACGTCGCCACCGCGGCGTTGCGCGACCTGGGGTGCGCCAACTACAACGAAGGCTACAACCCGACCACGGCGATTATGGGCAGCGACGGCGTGGTGCGGACGCCGGAGGAGTTAGGGGACGAACCCGACGTAAACGCGGTGCGCGCGATCGCGGGGTACGGCAGCGCCATGCCTAGTCTTTCCGAGGATTGATTTCCGAAGGTTTATGTATGGTTATATGGATTTATGAATCAGTACTCGCACCGCTACGGTAGTACTCGCAACCTTGTTTCGTGTCAAACCGTTACTCAAAACCATCCCTCGACCCACCGCGCCACCCGCCCCCCCCGCGACGACCGCGACTATTACCAGTACTTCACTCTATTTACAGAGAACACCACCTATCCGTACGTCTCCGTGTTACCCCTACCTGGTACCTTCACAAAAAGTAATCCGGCATCTTCGCCCGTTTCCGCCGCTCCTCCGGGTTCACCGCGCGCTTGAACTGTTCGTACTGCGATTGATAAAAGAAAAGTGTCAGTGTTTCGGGCCATGTTACGTGAGTAATCACGGGCGGACAATCGGCAAACGCTGTGTTGACGGTTTTGGGAAATACAATACGTACCTGCAAAAAATCCCGCTCCACGTGTTCGTCCACCTGCATGATGGCGCCTTGGTTGCCGCACCGGTAGCAGTAGTTGGGCGCGCTGAAAACCGTCACGACGGTTTTGTCGTGCGCCCACTCATAGCCCTCCTGGACCAACTGATGCGCTCGGGCGATTAGATTCAAACCGTTTGCTCGGCAAAACTGTTCGCTGATGTCCTGGCCGAAGGTGTACCCGGCGCCTCGGGGGGAAATGCCCCACCCGCACCGGTCATCGGGGTCGCTCCACAGCAAATCGCACATCGGGCCTTCGTGCGGTACCTCCTGATTCCGGTCGAGCTCCCGGATGTGCTCCAGGGTGTCAAGGGAAGGTGACAGGCCGCCGTGGGGACAGAAGATCTGGTTCTCCACCACGGCGGCGAGGGGCAGATGGTCGAACGTATCCGTGATGTACCGCCACACGTCTGTGATTGGAAAAGAGAAAGGTCAGTCTCTTCCGTCTTGAGTATATCGCGATGTATTGGACGATGTATGGACAACAGTCAGGGTAATCGGTCTGAACAGTCACAGTGTCCCCGGATTTGGGAAAGCCAAAGACACGCACTGGCGTTGCCGTATTTCCGCAAGCACTCGTCGTAGAATCCGTAAACCTGGGTTATTTGTCGCGACTCGTGGTTGCCTCGTAGCAGGGTGACTCGGTCGGGGTACCGTGCTTTCAGGGCCATCACCGTGCACACCGTTTCTACGCTGTCATACCCCCGGTCCACGTAGTCGCCCAAAAAAAGGTAATTCGTGGAAGGACACACTCCGCCGATCGCGAACATCTCGACCAGATCCGCGAACTGGGAGTGTAAAGAAAAGTGTCAGTCTTGAGTACGGGTGTACTGTATATCGCGATGTACTGGACGATGTATGGACAACAGTCAGGGTAATCGGTCTGAACAGTCACCAGCTTCGGTAAAACAGTGCACTTGTGTTGTGTGCAATCCGCGAAACAGTCAGGCCGTGGGATTGGGAAAGGGGAGAGTAGTGCGTGGTACTTCCGACTGCACTCCATACGGCGCATCAAACGGTGTTTTGATTTGGTGAAATACGACACGTACCTGGCCGTGAATGTCCCCGACCACGGTTACGGGCGCGCGGACGGGAACCACGTTCGGGTCCATCGCTAAGACCTCCCTGGTCGCCGCGCATATCGCCTTGACCTCTTCCTCGGTGACGATTACGCCGGACAGGAGTTGGGAGATCTGTTTTGCGGGAAAGATTGGTAATTTAGTGGGAAAGTGAGGTGATGTCCACGTTGCGAGGAGAGGACGTCAGTCGGTGGTTGGCAAAGGCCGGGCGTGGGGAGTGTGTGTGTGTGTGTGGTGTTCATCGTATTTTGGCCGCGGCGTTGCGTTTGGGAGGTGACGTGGTGGGTCAACAAACGCTTCCGTACCTGGCCGTCAAGCACCGCGTGCGGGTTGTTTAGCAAGGCATCACGAGACATCGTGGCAAACCGTGGCCCCTCGCCCACACGCTCGCGATCGGTGTCTCAATGCGCCGTGCTAAGACTCGCTGTTACCCTGAAACCCACGCCCACGCTCCAAACGAGAATCCCCCAAAGACCGTGTCACACCCAAAAGCGCGCGATCCGTCACTTGTCGCAAACACACACGGACAGCGCCGCGGCGCGCGGGTTGTGGAAGCACAGCGAGTCGTCTTGATAAATAAAAAGCAGACCTGTGTATGGGCAATTACCCTCCAGTCCCGACACTAAGAAAGTTATTGCTGATACCTTGAATGCCAAAAACCCACCTGATGAATATTTGCCAAAACCCACCACGCACTTGTCGACGCAAGGCGCTGCGCTATGAGGGGCGCGTAGCACGCGGCACCCATGTACCCGTGTGTGCATGGGTACGTGGCGATGTTGTAACAGCGTCCCAGCGACGAGATGTCGCTCGTCTGACCGACGCGGCGTCGGTGACGGCGCGATCGGCTATGATGGGTGACGTAGTTGCTCGCCTTCAGAACAACGACCTCCCCCACTCGCGTCATGCGCGCGTCGTTCGTGCGGTCATGGCGTGTCGTGGGTGTGCGGCATCCATGGGGGTGTCCACGAGATCCGTGCGGGCGTCCGCGGTGCTAAAAAGCGCCTTCACGGCGGGTCTCGTGGCGGGTCTCTGCGGACCCCAATGTAAGGGAAAGATTTCTCGGACACGCTGGACGAAAAGAAGCTAGGGCATCGCGGGCGAAGTTGGAAGCAACACGTTTCGAAAAAATAACAACCAGCAATGACTGAAGTGTTGCCTTCAAAAGCGCGCGCACTGGACGCGGCGCGGCCCCGCGTGCTCCACGCGACACCCGCGAAGCACCACGGTACGTTACCCGGTCGACGGACATCCCCCTTGTCCTTCCCTAACCCATCCAACGTCTCAGGCTCTGGCTTGATTGGCGTGAATTCGCGACAGTTCTGAGGAAGTGGGTCAGCTCCAGATCTGCCAATCCACTTTATTTCACCCGCCTCGACGCGGTCACGAGACGTGTATCTGGCTTGACCGGGCTATCGGCCGCGGTGTGTCTTCACCGCACCGATCGCGCTCGGCGGCATCTTGAGTGTGCCTCGACCACACGCACCTGCCTCGTCTTGGCGCGCTTGCTAATTCAAACCTCTTCCCCTTTTTTTTTTCAGATGACTAAATTCAGCGACGCGGAGAGGGCGCGAAGAAGTGCGGCCAGTAAGAAGGCTCGCCGCCTTCATCCCACGACGGGCCCTGCTATCAGGAAAAAGGAGAATGACGCGCGAGCTACGATGAACGCGGCGAACCCTGTGGCTCACAAGGCGAAACTGCAGGTTCGCAGGGAGGGCAAAGCTACGGAGAGACAGGCGGACCCTGTGGCTCACAAGGCGAAACTGCGGGTTGGCAGGGAGGGCCGAGCTACGGAGAGACAGGCGAACCCTGTGGCTCACAAGGCGGAACTGCAGGTTCGCAGGGAGGGCAAAGCTACGGAGAGACAGGCGGACCCTGTGGCTCACAAGGCGACACTGCGGGTTGGCAGGGAGGGCCGAGCTACGGAGAGACAGGCGAACCCTGTGGCTCACAAGGCGAAACTGCGGGTTGGCAGGGAGGGCCGAGCTACGGAGAGACAGGCGAACCCTGTGGCCCACCAGACGAAACTGCGGGTTGGCAGGGAGAGCGAGGCCTACCAGACGAAACTGCGGGTTGCCAGGGAGGGCAAAGCTACGAAGAGACAGGCGCACCCGGAGGCGCACCAGACGAAACTGCTGGTTATCAGGGAGGGCAACGCTACGAAGAAACAGGCGCACCCGTTGGCCCACCAGACGAAACTGCGGGTTATCAGGGAGGCCAAAGCTACGAAGAAACATGCGCACCCGTTGGCCCACCTGGCGAAACTGGCGCGCGCCAGGGCTCTGTACGCCGTGAACAACCAGTGCTTGCACTCCGCGGAGATCAAGGTGGTCGCCAAAGCTCAGGGGCTGTCTCCGGAAGTGAAAGCGGATCTTGTTTTAGGAGCCGTGGAAGCTGACGCCAAAGCCTTGCTCGCGATTCACGCACTAACCAAAGTCCTCGAGGTCCATGTAGACGAACTTCCCGTCGTGGTTACGGGAGTGCAATTGTCCATGATTGGGAATGGCCAAGATGAGTCCAACAGTTTGCGCGAACGATCCGGTTCGAAACTCATCTTCTCCGGGCAGGGATTCACCGCGGACGAGCGGAAACAACTTCACCGCGTTCCAGTCAAGTTTTTCGAAACTGACAACTGGCTAAACGCTGAGCTAATAGATAGGTTGGTGCAGACTGCTTTTTCTGGTAGCGGTTTGGTCACGTCGATTTTCAAGGTGTGGGCGAGGGACGCGAACCCATCCGGCGGTGCGAAGATGACCTACCTCGGCGCGAGGTAAGTCTTTCCCATTTACCACATTCCGCCGACTATTGCCCATACGAGACTGACACTTTCTTTTTTATCTCTCGAGGTACATCGTTATATATTCCCTGTTCGTCGAAGGAGACAAACCTTCCCTAGAGTTGCTGAACCGGATGCTCGCGACGTTCAACAGCGTGCTCTCGGCCGGGAACGATGCGCACCTCTTCGCGGAGCTCGCCACCAACATCAAGCGCGACGTGTGAAACACCGAGTTTGAAATGAAAAACATCTTGTCCTGGTAAGGATGGAAGAAGGACATCACGCTGCTTGCCGATTGGGTTGAAGCGCGACAGAACCGCTCTTCGGAAACATACGACGGAGTGCGCACGCGGATGATCTTCGAAAAAATCAACATCGACCCCGATTTCGCGGCTGCGAAGGTTGAGCTGGTCACCAGGGGGTTGGTGCCGCACGTCAGACTAACACCTGACGACGACGACGACGATGACGATGACGACGACGACGCGGACGGCGAAACGTTGGCCTCTACTCAAAGGAGACTGACATAGAGGAAGCGAGGGATAGAGGGTTCAGATTGAAACAAGAGACGATCGTACGACAGCTGGCTTCTCTTCTTCTCCTTCTTCTTCTCTCCTCATCCAGGCGTAAAGTTTTTTTTTCGCCCTCTCAAAACTTCTCACTTCGACTGGAACGTTCTGTTGTGGCACTAGGAGTGGCACTAGGCGCGCTCGTGGTCGCTCCCGGCGCACGAACTCCGGCGCCATGCCGATTCCTCCCGTGGACACGCTCGTGAAGTACGAGTCGCCGATTATGGTGCGTCCTATTCGCGTCACTTTCGCGGCACCGAGGTCCAATCCCCCGAGTCGCGTTCCCTCCAAATTCGCTCCGCCTGTTTCCGTGCGTCTCTCGCGCACCCGACGTCGCGACGTCCGTGCCTCTCCACGTCCCCTCCGCCCTTGTCCCTGACCGTCCCTACCCAAAACTCACCACAGATCACCACCACGAAGGACGCGCGTATTCCGAAAAACACAAAGGTACGTCGCCCCGCTCGTGACCGGCCGGGGTCCGGAGACGGTCGGCGACCGGCGAAACGCCATCCTCGGTCGTGGCTTAATCAGGCATCCTCCCTCCGCGCGTTGCCAATCCGTGGAACCGCGGGTGGTGGTCCATGGATTCGGAACCCAAAACGTGCAAGCACGACCACCACGGACGACCATAGGGATGGTAACGATGTGCCGTGAAGGATGTCTGGAAACCAAATCAACGACGTTCCATCGCACCGCCCACGCTGACGACCCAATCTCATCTCACCCAATCCTAATCCCACACATAGATGAAATCCTCCCTCGCCGGTACCGCCGCTTCAGGCGCCACGACATCCACGAAACAAACCGAGGACATCCTGAACGCCATTCTCCCCCCCCGGGAGTTCCAGGACTCCCAAGCGCTGTGGATCCAAAGGGTCACGAGCACGCCCGCCACGCGTTTGGACGTCATCACGCTTCAAGAGCGCCTCGATAAGTTACTCCAGGAACGGCAAGCGCGGGAAACCGGTATTTGCCCGGTACGAGAAGAGCTCTACGCGCAGTGCTTCGACGAGCTGATTCGTCAGGTCACGGTGACGTGTGCGGAACGGGGTTTGTTACTTTTGAGAGTCAGAGATGAGCTGCGAATGTCAATTATGGCGTACCAGGTACTGTTGGGCCCTTTCCCAAATCCCCAAAACACTGTTTCCCAATACGAGACTGACACTGTTTTACACAGACCCTGTACGAATCGTCCGTCGCGTTCGGCATGCGGAAAGCGCTTTCGACGGAACAGGGAAAGGACGAGATGGCGACCACGATCGAGACGCAGCACACACTAATTGGCGATTTAACACGACGAGAACAAGAGTGGCGCGCCAAGTGCGAATCTATCGAGCTGCGAGAAAACGAACGGCGCGCGCGCGAAGACGCGAAACACGCCGAGGAAACCGCGTTTCTTAACCGGGCGAACAAACAACTGAAACAACAGCTGGATAAGTTCCTGCAAGAGCCGCCGTCTGCGGCGAAGAAGTGATGACGTGTTGATATATTATAGATGGAGGAGTGCGTCGTGACTTGAGTGAGTACTTAGTCAAGGTATGTGATTGACGCGACGGATTGCTTTCGTAAAAAGTGACTGCTTGCTTTCATTTTAGCGACTGATTGCGCGTGACTGCATCAGCGCGCGCAGTAGTGGTAAGTGCGTCGACGCTTTTCATTACAAGCGAACAACGTGTCCTCTCCATACTCATCCTCACATGGTCAGCGCCCCCCCCAGCTTGCTCGCGTCGACGTCGCCCATGGTTTCGTCTTCGCTCCCCGAATCGGAATCCTCCTCCTCCGCGGCTTTGTTGAGTTTCTCCATCTTCTCCGCCAGCAAGCGGTCGTCGCGCTCGGATACGGCGCGCGCGGCTTCCTTGATGACGATCTTACCGCCGGCGGCTTGCAGGGAAGCCGCCGCCGCGGCGACGGCTTCGTCCACAAGCGCGATCCCCGCGTCCTTGTCCAGAGTGGAACAAGTCACCACGTACAGGGGGGATGCTACAAGGGACACCGCGATCTTAATTCCGCCCTCCTGCGGGTGGCTCTTCCCGAGCGCCGCGCGCATGGCGGCCTTGATGTGCATCACGCCGTCGTAGGCGAAGCAGGTGAGTTCCACGTCCGCCCTGATTTTCAACGGCTGCGGGGTCATTCTTCGCCGAATGTCCTTCACCAGCGCCTCCTTCACCTCAGAGTTCACCGCGGGCGACCCGTCCGGCCTTTGCAACGCATCCAGAATAGCATCGGGCGAACTCACCATCTGTTTAAACGCCTCGAAGCAATGGCCGTACTTCGCGTACAAAGGCCAGGCCATGTGTTCGTAGAGCTCCTCTAGCGAGTTCCCTGGTGTGGTCTCAGCGACGTGCCGAAGAATAGAATGCACCATCTTGCTCTTGTTGTACTTCTCCTCCGCCGCGGCGACGTCTTCCGGTGATACCCGGCGCTTGGACAGGTCTATGTACCCCTTCTCTTTATCCACCCTTAGCACCATAACAGGCTCCACCCGGCCAACCTTGATGAGCTTAGAAACGCTCCTGATGCGGCGCCGGGTCAGTTCGCTCAACAAAATCATCCCCTCGATGCCGTTGTATTCGAGAAGCTGCACGTAAGCCCCCATCTCCGCGATGCTCTTGACTTGCACCATCACAACCTCGTCCACCTCAGGAAAGGTGGGTTTGTACATGCGGCAGTCGCCGGGCGCCTTTTGGGGTGGAAAGGTGGGTGGGAACGAGCTCGGTCAGAAGACAATGACGTAATTTGAAACACTTTTTTTGAACATCCGAGCTTCCTTCGATGGAACCCGATCTCTCCATCGGTCAGACACCTCTCGTGACTGCTCGTGGTAACGGGATGTGCTGGCCAAACGTGGTGGTTCGAATCCAGTTACGTGTACGTCGCATAGCCCCGATCGGAGGCGACACATCGGGGCCGTCACAGGGAAGCTGGGCGCGCGTTCGTCGCCAAGGGTGGCGGCCACAACGTACCATGGTGAGAGTTGAAAGTCCACCTGACTGCGCCGATCGGCAGGGGCGGGAGTCACGCCTTTAACTCGATACGCGTCGCTCGTGCGAATCACGCTACGCGTCGGCGAAACTACCCGAAACGCGGTCCGCGGTGGGAACGGAGCCTCACGCTGCGCGGAAGCGCGGCGATCTGTGGGAAAGGCGCGCGCGCACCAAGCGCTGAGCGCCTGAAAACGCCGTCCCCAGCCGCCACAGTCAAAAAGTCGAGTCTTGGAAAAACCCTCGCAAAAGCCAAATTCGTGCAAGTAGTGGCCGTCCGCGTTGCGCGTCCCTCCGCACTCGACGCGCGCGCGCAGCACGCCTCGCGTCTCACCGTCCTTTCCACAGGACACCGTGAGCGACAAGAGCCGCGACACGTGACCGTTTCTTCGGAACGGAGACTAACACCGCACGCGACCCGCAAAAATGAGACCTCCCGCTGGCAGAGGCGGTGGCGGCCGAGGGTTCGGCGCGCCCGCGGGCCGGTCCCCGGGCCGAGGCTTCGGCGGTGGCCGGGGCGGAGGGCGGGGCGGAAGAGGCGGTTTCGACGATGGACCTCCTGATTCGGTTGTCGGTGCGTGCTTTTCTTTTTTTGGTTCCTCCGCGTGGCCGCCCCGCATAGGTCGCGAGACGCCCCGCCGCGGGCGTGAATTGGCGCTTACCCTAACGCAACGCCAGGGCGGCGGTTTGATGCAAAAAATAAATTTGCGAAATCCATTCCTTCCGCCCGTCACCGCATCGAACTCACCCCATCCCCTCCCCCCTCCCACCCTCCCAAAACAACAGAGGTTGGCCAGTTCATGCACGCCTGCGAGGGCGAGGCGGTGTGCAAGCTCACGAACGTCAAGGTACGTGTACTGTTGGACCTGTGGAGCGTTTTCTTTCCACTGATTGAATCTAACCCTCATCTTCCCTCTCCCTGAAAACAACAACAGGTCCCGTACTTCAACGGCCCGATTTTCTTGGAGAACAAAACGCAAGTGGGTAAGGTTGAGGAGATCTTCGGCCCGATCAACGCCAGTATGTTCACCATTAAAATGGCGGAGGGCGTGGTGGCGACGAGCTACGCGGCGGGGGACAAATTCCACATCGCGCCGGACAAGGTACGGATTGGGGCTTTCCCAAATCCATAGACTGTTTACAGACCCGCTTTGACTGTTTGACTGTTACAACTACATACATCACAAGTAGACTGTTTGCTCATAAGACTCAAGACTGACACTTTCTTTTTCTTCATCGTATCAGCTCCTGCCAATGGAGCGGTTCCTTCCCGAAAAGGGAGGCGGCGGCGGCCGTGGCGGCGGCAGGGGCGGCCGAGGCGGCCGAGGCGCCGGTGGCCGGGGAGGCGGCAGAGGTGGTGGCAGAGGAGGTGCTCCTGGTGGCAGAAGCGGCGGGCGGGGGGGCTTCGCGGGCGGCCGCGGCGGCGGCGGTCGATTCGCCGGCGGCGGCCGAGGGCGCGGGCGCGGGTAATCGGACCAGTGTCGCCGACGACCTCGTTGACCTTCGATTTTGACACCAATTGTGACACCAATTGTTTCCCAGGAAACCCTCTCGATTGTCCCGAAGCCGATGCGCTCACTTGTAAGAAAACTCTGCCCATATTTGCTTGTTAAACTCGTATGCTGCACACTGCTGAAGTCGTTTCGTGTTGCATTTTTCTCGCAAGACGAAAATTTTCTGCAACTCTCGATCTCGGGATTTTGGTCGGTCTCGTCCCCGCAACGAACTCGGCAAGCGCAACTCATCGTGTCTTCCTTCGTCGTGTCTTTCCGCCGCCCCGTCCAGCTGCCGTCTCTTTCGCACGCGCGACCACACGAGTCTCCCGAACGGAAACTCGTTTCGTAAACAAACTCGAGGTCGTACGGTACGTCGCGAACGGACGGACCAAAACCCTTGCGCGAAAACTGATGTGGCTGTTTCGCATCGACGCGAGCCGGATTCGCGAGCCGGATGTTTCCCTTGCCCCTCCCACGGGTAAACGGTGTGACCATCGTTTTACCCCTGCTACCCTGGCTGACCTTTACCCTGTCCCCCCACCCAATCACACAGACAACAACCATGGACGTCGAAAAGCTGAAGAAGCTCGCGGGCTCCGTCCGCATGGGGGGCAAGGGCACGATGAGGCGGTACGTTCTCACGTGTTTTAGGGCATCGCGTGTGCGAGCGAGTTTGCCATGATTTTTCACGCCACACCTCCGTCCCAGCGACGCACCAGGGCGACTGGTTTTGATGGCAAACGCGACGCGTGACCCAATGCCACGGTGTGCACCTCGTTAACGGAGTTCGCCACAACACTCGATCCGTGATCTGCGGATCGGGCAGGAGACAAGACGCGTTTCCCGGAGAGGCTTTCCTCTGCGGATCGAGACGCGACTTTGGGAACACTCCTGTTGGTGTCGTTTTTTTCCAATTTTTAGATCCGCGCGGTTCCCTGACCGCCCTCTTCCTTGTAACCCCCGCTTACCCGAAACAGCAAGCACAAAGCCGCGCACAAGACCACCTCAAACGACGACAAGCGTCTTGAGAGCACGGTGAAACGCCTCGGCGTCCAGCCCATCCCGGGCGTGGAGGAGGTTAACATCTTCATCGACGACGGTAACGTGATTCACTACGGCAACCCGGCCGTCAAGGCGAGCATCGCGGCGAACACGTACGTGGTTTCCGGGAACTCGGTGACGAAGAAGCTTACGGATTTGTTGCCCGGGATTATCAACCAGCTCGGCCCGGAACACCTGAACAACCTGAAGAAGCTCGCGGGGGGCTACCAGGACGAAGACGTGCCGAACGTGGAGTCGTTCGAAACCGCGGATTAATTTTGCGATTGAATTGCGTTTACTGACGCGGGTTGAGACGCAGTTGAGAGTGGGTGAGAGGAGTGCCTTTTTGATGTCAAGAAAGAACTCTAAAAACGTCTCTACTATCACGTAGTCCCTCTATCATAGTCCCTCTACCACAGACCCTTTATCCCTGTCTACCGTTTCCCTCCCTTTTTCTTCTTCCCCTTTCCTTTCCCCAAAAGTTTCTCCGCGATGGACGGGTCGAGGCCGCCTGGTTTCGTTTTTGAGGTTCCGTCGACATCCCCGCCGCCGGCGCCGCCCGAGAACTCCTTCAGTTTCAAATCACCGGTCATGTGCGCAGCACCTTGCGCGCCCCGTACGGCGAGTTTTTTCTTTTTGCCTTTGAAGTAAGACCTTTCTCTTTTCGGGAGCCACCGCTCGGGGTCAGGAAGGGGGTTGTTTGTTTTTTCCGGGTCGAACCCTTTCGGAAGGAGAACTTTTTTCTTTTTGCGTTTCCGAGATTCGGCTTTCGAGTTTCCATCGACACCAGTCGCGTCGTTTTTTCGTTTAGAAAACCGCGATCCCTCTTTAATCAAAAGCTCCTTCGATCGCTGCACCACGGATGCGGGCAAGGACTCTTCCAGCAGATCAGGGTCTAGCTTGTCGTGCCGCGCTTTCATCGCGACCAGGTTTTTCGAAAACGTTTCCGCTTTTTGCAAATCGCCACCCGCGGCGGCCGCTTTCACGACACCAGCAATCGCCGTTTGCGCTTCTTCCTCGGTGATACCAGATGTGGTGACTAACTTCTCATACGCCACCAGAGCCTCGTTAGGGCGTCCCCTACGCAAACTCCGGTCAGCCGCTCGGAGGGTCGCGGAACAAGGTACACCCGTTGTGTGTGTGCCGATGCGCGCCAGCATCTCGTCCAACGCGGAATCAGCCGAAGCGCTGTCCCCCGCCAGGTCGAACAGCGCAGCGATTGTCGCCACAAACGCGGGGCTTGTTTTGAGACCGTCCGCGTCCGTGTCTCCCGCCTTTTTCAAGGACTCCACAGCTTGTCCGAACTCCCCGGAAGTCGCGTGCAGCTGCGCAATCGTGAGCAGCGCGTCTCTCTGTGATAGTTTGTCACCCGCGGCGACCGCGTCTTTCAAAGCGTTTTCAAGCGAAACGAACGCGTCTTTGGGTCGGCGTTCCCGACTCGCCACGGCGACCTCCAGCGCCGCCGCGACGTAACCGCCACAAATTTGCGTAACACTTTCTAACGAAGCCTTCACCATATCAAGCCGGTTGCCGTGCACCAGTGCCACGGCTCGGTTGTGCACGAGGGCTTTCTTCGTGGCCGCTATCGACGACAGCGTGGAAACGTTTTGCGAAACGTTCCCCTCGCCGTCTGTCAACTTCTCAACCTTCTTCATGAGCTCCGTACCGCCCTCGCCTCGCGGGCCCACCAGGACCGCTAAGTTCGTCACGCAAACCGCGTTCGTCGCGGCATCACTTCCGTTGAGGCTCAACACTTTTTTGTACAAATCAGTCGCCAACTCGGTCCGCCCGAGCTCGGCTTCGCAAAACGCGAGCTGCGCGTCAATCGGAGCGAGCTCGTGTTTGATTTCGTCCCCGGAAAGGCCTTCGTCGTGAAGCGTGCTCTCGCCCAAGGTTTTCGCGAGTTGCAAGTACTGCGTCGCGTCGTGAAATTCCCCGGAGACTAAAAGCCCACACGCGACGTTGAAGGCTAATTCAAAAGACGCCTTCGGGGTGGTCCCTATTTTCTTTAGCGCTTGCAGAATTTTGTCACTACACCCGGCGGCCACCAGCGCCGCGGTTAAGTTAACCGCGGACGAGCTGCACTCTTTTGTTTTCGTGGGAAACCTGGTGAACAAGTCGTTGTACAAACTCACGGATTCGCCAGAACGGCCTACTCGGTAGAGAAGCTGCGCTTTTAGTTGCAAAGCGGCGTACTTTTTCGACTGTTCGTCGTCGCCATCTCCATTGCCGATCTCGTCTAACTTCGCAAGCGCATCGGTCAACCGGTTCGATCGGTACAGCGCGTACGCCAGTTCGAAGGACAGTTTCACCCGCAGCTGCGCATCACCTTCCTCTAAAAACGCAACGGCATCAGCGTACCGACCGAGCTCAATCAGCGCGACAACCTTGGCGTGCGATGCGTCGAAATCGCCGGGCGTCAGCTTTAGCAAATCTTCGCAGACCTTCAGCGCGCGTTTGTGCGACTGATCCTCGCACGCGCTCGCCAGACGGCCGAACAGATCGGAAATCTGCGCGTCGGGCCCGTCAGCATCCGCACCGGGCTTTGCGCCGGAAAACATCGGACCACTGGACGCACGTGTCCGGTGCCACGCCGAGTGTGATGAGAGATCTGATGATTACAGAAAGGGTTTCACGGATCAGAACGAGACGCGGCTCCGACGAAAACGACGCTCGCTCCAAGAAGCGTGTTTTATTGGACCGTTTCCGCACACTCCGGACCCGGTCGTGGCACGCGGTGCGCGGCCGGTTCGGATGTCTTTGTCCGGGCGCCGGGTTTCGCGGGAGGTTGGTTCTTACGGGAAGGACCGTTCTACACGCGAACCGCGCGTTGCTAAAACGCGCGCGCCTCGAGATCGCGTTGCGGACTTTTCCGACGAGGCGCTGTTGTCGGAACTCGCGGAGGAGGACGAGTTAGATGGCGGTTTCGGTACCGACGCCGACACCCGCGGTGACCTTCACGGACAGTCCAGCGAGTCTCTGGAGCAACTAGAGCGCGAAATACGACGGGAACTGGCGAACACGAGGGACTGGATGTGCGACGAGGAGGCTGCGATACGGCGGGACATCGAGACGCAAAACTTAGACCCGGACGAAGGGACGGCTATGTATCTTTTGCTTATGCAAGACGAGAACAGCGACAGGGAGAAACGTAAAACCGAGCGATTGGCGGTGGCGGCGTCAATACACGCCTCGCAGCGACGGGAAACGGTAGAGGTGCTCACTGTGGAGTGGGCAGCGCTTCGCCAAACCGCTGTTCGGTTGAAAAAGGAAGGAAACCTCGACGGCGCGCGCGACGCGCTGAGGCGGTCGAAGGAGGTTAAATTGGAAATTGAAAAGATTGAGACGGAGGCGAATGAGACGGGCGCGGCGTCGCGGCCACACGACACGCCGAGCGAAAATGACTCACGCGCAAACAGTCACGACAAAACGGTCATCACGGAAGTTTCCGTGAAGTCCGTGAAACTCGAAGCGGTTCGTTTGAAACGTTTTGGTGATATGGAAGGCGCGAGGTACGCGTTGCGTCGGGCGAAGGAAACGCAAGCCGAACTGGATTTGAAAAATGACTCGCGTGAAAACGAGTCGTATGAAAACTGTGACGAAAACCCTCACAACACGGACCCTACACTTGGAGTACGCCAAAGCGCTGACCTCCAGGCGTTGATGGACGCCGCGCGTCAAGAGGCTTTGATGGAGAACTTTGGCGATGGGGACAACGGTGAAGACGACGACGAGACCGAAAACGAAAAGCTGTTAGCCGAGGAACTCGGCGCCGATCATTCCGACGATCACTTCGCGGGGAACCCTCCCGACGAACGGGACGATGACGGAAACTTGTGTCGCGACGCGCACCCTGGCGTGATGCTGCAGGAAGAGCTTGATTTGTTGACGCAACAAATTCTGGAAACGAAAAAGAAAGCGCTCGTTTGTAAAAGAGCGGGCGACGTCGCCGCGGCTCGCGAGTTTCTGCGAGACGCGAAACGCTTGCAAGCGAAACTGGACGAGACACGCGTCGAATTCGGCGGTTTAGCGTAGGTTTAGATAGACATTGCACGGACTATGTAACAATAAGTATACACAGTATTTCTGTTGAGGGTTTAGGTAAGCACTCCCGGACACCCCGGCTGATATAACTTATGAACTCGGCGAACTTATAAAGCGTAGCGGTGACAAGCACGCTGAAGACTGTACGGTTGCCGTATATTGCAGTATTTCTGCTGGCGGGTTTCGGCGTGCACTCCCTAACCCCTATTACAGTATTTCTGTTGAGGGTTTAGGTGCGCGCTCGCGGACATCCTATATATAGCATCGCCAGGTATAAATCAACGTCCTCACGCGAGAAGCACCGCCGCGCCCAACGCCAACGACAGCCAACCGCCGTTGCGCGCGTTCCCCGCGCTGGATGAATCCGAGTCGGCCGCGCTTTCGCACCCCTCGCCTGTGCACGCGATGCAGGCCACGTCTGTCGCGACACATGACGGGTTGGAGTTGTACTCGTCGGAGGCTTCCATGGCGCAGACGTACTCGCCCCATGATTTTCCGTAGGTTTCTTTGAAAGCGGGGCACCATCCGACGGCACGCGCGCGCATCCACACAGAGAACTGCTTGTCTTGCGTGCAAGTGATTGAGTGTGTGGCGCACCACTCCAGAAAAAAGGCGTATGAAATCTCGCCAATCGGGTTATCCGCGCACTGAGGTTGTTCAGCATCTGAGTACGCGTTTACCAAGGAATCCGTTGCGGATGAGGATCCGGACTCCACGCGGAACTTGGTATCACCAGGAACGCCGCAACTCGTTTTCCCATCCGTTATCTTCCCAGACCAATACGCGGCGCCGTC
>Ga0115007_10000050_pt1 | contig 60972 bp, 54 predicted proteins | sample ArcOceMetagenome_2_FD_87166 | JGI IMG/M metagenome (GOLD analysis project Ga0115007, IMG submission 87166) | Marine eukaryotic phytoplankton communities from Arctic Ocean - Arctic Ocean ARC135M Metagenome | ecosystem: Environmental > Aquatic > Marine > Oceanic | place: Arctic Ocean | collected...
ATGTTATAAGCAATAGAAACAGTTGCTCGTCTCAGTTGATTTACTAATCCAAATTGCTCTTCCTTTGGAAATGCTTTTGTCAAGGTATATACTTCCTTCACAAAAACACGTGTCTCTTGCCATACATTTAATTTTTCAAAAGAGTAACTATGCATTATTTTAATGAACTTATAATTTTAAACAAATAAAAGGTCTAACAAGAAACAACTCAACATTCTTCACTTATTCTTCTTCCATTGATACGCTCCCGTTTCAAACAACTCTTTCCCAAATATGGGGACATCTTCTTTTACTTTATTTACGATGTATTCCGTAGCCTCATATACCTGCGGTCTGTGTGCTGCAGATACGAATACAAAGAAGCATATTTCTCCTAGATTCACTATCCCTAGACTATGGTAAATGTGCATACACGTCAGGTCAAATTTTTGGAAGGCATCTTCGCGTATGTCATGCAGTTTTTTCTCGGCCATTGCTTCATAGCACGAAAACTCAATGGCACTAACCGTCTTACCCGCTACTTCATCTTTACGTATTTGCCCAAGGAATATATTGTGAGCTCCTATTCCAGTTTTAGTTTGGTGCTTGGATATCGCATTAGCTATGAATGCTGATGTGATTTCTCCTTGTATGAATACGGTCTTTTTCTTTGCCATTTATTCTATAATTTCAAAGGTTATTTCATTTATTTCGATGGCGTTTTCTGTCAAGCAAAACAACTTAGCATAGCCTTTTCCTTGTAAAATACGATATGCTGTTTTGCTCCTTTTACCGCTTTGGCAAAATAGATAGATCGGGTTATTAGTAGGTACTAGTTCCAGACTTTTTTCTAAAGCAGAAAGAGGTATTTGCACATAGTTTTCTAATGCTATTGTAGGTTGTTCATCTAGCTCTCGTACATCTAAAAAGTAGCCATCTTTTTCTGTGTTTGCAAATGCTAATTGCTCTATTCTTTGATATTCCTTTTCAAAAAATACTCGAGTAATATGGTCTTGATTTTTTCTTTCAAAGGAAAAATTATTTTGCTCATTGCTCAAAGTGTCTACTAACAAAAGGCTATTAATTTGAGACTTACCAATGTCTAGTAAATATTTAAAAACCTCATTCACCTCATATAATCCTGCCATAGCTACAGTGCTCGGCATTACTCCGGCTTCTTCGCAGCTTTGAGTGGTTTTGGGTGCTGTTGGGTATAAACATCTATACGTTCCAGAATTATTGGCATTGAAAAGGGCCACTTGAAACTGAAAACGGTAGACAGATGCGTGAACGAAGGATTTGCCCGTCACTATACACGCATCATTGATCAAATATCGAATGTCTATAGCATCTGTAGCGTCCAGTATAATATCATACTGGGCAAAAAGCTTCAATGCATTTTCTCCCGTTAGGAATTCACTATAATGGGTAAGCATTGCTTCAGGGAATTGCTTCGCTATTTTTTCGCAAGCTACTGCAGCCTTTAGTTCGCCTATATCTGATTCAGAAAATAATACTTGTCGGTGTAGGTTGCTGAGCGAAACACGATCTCCGTCTATCACTCCTATACTACCTATACCTGCAGAAGCCAAATAGGGTAGCACCGCATTTCCTAGTCCACCAGCACCCACTACTAGCACACGACTATGCCCCAACTTCTGTTGTCCAGAGCGTCCTACCAGTGGCAAGGCTATTTGTCGTATGTATTTTTCGTGGCTCATAGATTATCCTCCGGCAAATGGAGATAGCACAGCTATCTCATCGGTTTCGTTTAGTTGAGTGTCTTTTTCTTTTGATACTATTTGATGATTTACAGCTATGTGAATATCGTCTACAAGTAGTTTATGCGTAGACTGCAAGTATGATAACAGCTCAGATACTGAAGCATTTTTCAATACTAGATCATCGGTATTTTTACCTATAATATCTGCGATCTCTCCAAAATAATGTACCCTCATATTTATATCAAAAATAGTTTTACTGTGGCTATAATAAGAACTCCTGCCAATACATATTTTAATGTCTTCATATCAAACTTCTGACTTCCGTACAAAGCACCTAAACTTCCTCCGATAATAGCGACAGGAATTAAATACCACGCCTCTATGGGAATGTCTGCCCCTTTTACCGTGAAACCGATAATGCCTGATATGGAATTTACAAAAATAAATAAGGCAGATACTGCAGCAGCCTGCTTCATATTACCCCAACCTAATAAGATAATTATAGGACTAAGTATGATGCCACCACCTATGCCTATCATACCAGAAAAAAGCCCAATGGCCGAACCTATAAACAAGGATCCTATAAGGTTGAAAGGTCTTACTTCCTTCTTTTCAGTACCCAGAAAATTGAGCATTCGTAGAATAGCAATAGCCAGAAACACGCCTAAAATTTGTTTGTATAACGCGGCATCTATGGAGATGTATCCACCTATAAAAGCCATAGGAATAGAGGTAATGGCAAAGGGATAAAAGAGCTTCCACTTGAAATGTTTGTTCTTATGGAAAAACCAAAATGAGATGCCAGACACAAAAATATTGAGTAATAATGCAGTAGGTTTCATAGTGGCTGCGGGAAACGAGAACAAGGCCATGAGTGCTAAATATCCACTAGCCCCGCCATGACCCACACTCGCATATAGAAAGGCTACTACCAGCAATACAGCTCCAAAAGTCAATACTATTTCAGGTGCTAACAGTTCCATAGTCTATAAGGCTATATAGGTTAGCTCTTCTCCTTTTTTGATAATTTCTTTGTCCTCCGGTACTACCAAAAGTGCATTGCTCACCGCAAAGGATTTTAGCATAGAGGAGGCCTGACCAGTGAGTAAAGTTGCTTGTGATTCCTCCACATTTCCTTTCAAGAATAAGGTCTTACCTGTAGGGTTTTTTATGTCTGCAGTAGCTATAGCTTTAAGTCTTGGAAGATGGTGATTTGCCAAACCCATTTGAGCTTTTACCAAGGGTAAAACATACAGATAAAAACAGCTCAAACTAGAAGCAGGATTACCTGGCAAGGCATACACATTTGTATCCCCTTTTAGCCCAAACCACAAGGGCTTACCTGGCCGTTGGTTTACCTTATAAAAGATTTCCTCTACCTCGTTATTTTCTAGAGCTTGTTTTACGAAATCATAGTCTCCTACCGAAATACCTCCAGAGATTAAAACGAGATCTGATTTCTTAAGGCATTTTTCTACTGCTTTAGTAGTTGACTTTAGATCATCCTTTACGCTGTATATTTTTACTTTTTTAACTCCTATGCGGTTCAGTGCTAGTTTTAACGAGATGGAATTACTCTCGTACACTTGACCTTCTTTTAGTTTATTGCCGAGCTGTTGTAGCTCATTCCCAGTGACTAATATACTTACTTTAGGGGCTTTGTACACGGTTACTTTGCCTATTCCTAGTCCTGCCAAAAAAGCGATAGATGCTTCGTTTAGTAGTGTCCCTTTTTCTAGGGCTACGTCACCAGTGGCTATTTGCTCTCCGAGTGGTCGTACGTTGGCATTTTTTTTCGGCATTTTGTCTATAGTGACGTAGTCTCCTTCTATAGTCACTTGTTCTTGCATCACTACTGTGTCTGCCGCATCTGGCACTCTAGCTCCTGTGAATATACGCACAGCTTCACCTGCTTTTAGAGGTGTATTTTCTGCATTGCCAGCTTGTACTTCGCCTATCGCTTTGTAGGCCTCGCTACTCCCGTGTAGTATCGCATATCCATCCATAGAAGACTGGCGAAAAGGAGGCATAAAGATAGGTGACAGTACATCTGTCGCTAGCACCATTCCCATTGTTTTCTGTACGCGTTTGGTTGCCGTTTTAGTAGTAAAACAGTGTTTGTCTATTTGTTCTATGGCTTGCGAAACTGAAATCATATACGTTTTATCCTTCTATGCAAAAGTGTCAAAGTTATCGTAAAAATAGAAGCTTCAAAGTAACCTATGTTGAGTTAGGATTTTGGATGACTTGTAAACGTATATGCTGGCAGTGAAATGGATAAGATTAAATTGAATTCACGCTAATTTTATCGCAGCTTAACCTCTCTGGGTTCTCCTGCAAAGGACTCCAGAGAATGGGAATGTAAAATGCTGATTTAAAATTTATGCAGTTTGCGTCTTATTTCACTACCCGATTCTTTAGTAACCTTTATAAAGTAACTACCTGCAGTGAGATGCCCCACTTGAAGCACCACTGACGAATTATATTTTGCAGTATATTCATAGGCTAATTGACCGGAAAGAGTAAAGATTTCAATATTCCTAATTTCCTCATTTCCTATGTTCCTTAATTTTAAGAATCCTGTGAACGGATTAGGATATACTTGTAAAAATGCAGGAGAAAAAGTATTTGAAGACAATTCTTCTACGACCTCATACCGAATGTATTCTGTGCCTTCTGCAGAAAGCGTATTTAAGTTTAGGTACTCGATTTTTATAGAATCAACATCTAAATTACTTGAATTAACAATTACCCCATATCGTTCTCCGGGGAAAATAGTTAGCGTATCTAAGATTGAGGCCTCTGGCAAAGGCCGTCCATCCGAACTTATAATTGTTGAATTTAGTCTGCTTGGGAAAATATATTTATTAGCATAATATCCAATATTTGCTAATCTTAGAAAGGTGTTGTCATTCTTTTGAAACATCTTCTTGTTTTCGCTTTCTAGTTGCGATCCTGATAAGCCGTTTACTAAAAAGTAAGTCGGATTATAGGGAGGAACTTTAATTTTCACGTGGCCTAGAGGGTGCAACAGATGTTCATCTGTATGCCAATTTGTGTCAATTTCAGATAAGAGGAAATTGTAGTCTCTACTGAACTTGTACCCTCCTTCCCATGTTAGGTTTTCACTACTCTTAGGTTTAATAATTAACATGCCGTACATGCCTGCTTGTACATGGATGGCAGAAACTACGTGGCAGTGGTATAAATAGGTGCCAGGATGTGGAGCCATAAACCTATAAAAGCCATGGTCCATGTGTTCTACATCAAAACTTAGATGAGGTACTCCATCATTTTGTTGATTTACGTCTAAACCGTGTAAGTGTATGGTATGAGGAGCCCCTTGTGATACATTCCACATGTCAATGGTGACAGAGTCGCCTTGTTCATAGATAAGTGTTGGACCTGGAATATCTGGATTTTCAGATAATTTTGTAGCGTAACCAAAAGTCCGAATTTCAGTTCCATCGTCTAATATCTTTTTCCCAATATTCCTAGCAATTAATAACGTGGTGCTTTGTGCCAAAACACCATGTACCGCTAAGAAAAACAGAAGTACTGCTAATTTTCTCATTCAGTAATAATCATTGTAGTAAACATGCCATTTGGGTAGTAGTTATTTGCTGTAGTAGCTACCAAGTTATGATCGTGTATGGGGTACTCCCCCGGTTTATCTGGCACTATCTGCAAACTAACTCTTTCTCCTCCATAAACTGCGTAAGTATCTTTGACCCATCCTACTACTTTAGGTGTTCTGCTAGATGCAAGTATCTCAAAATGGTATCCATGAAAATGCAAAGAGTGAACGGAGTTTCCCGAGTTTAAGATATGGAGTGTAATTGTATCACCTACTTTCCCTCTAATCTTTGCAAGAGTATCGTTAGCAATTTCAGGATTGCTTCTTCCATTGATTAAAAAGTAGTCTGGCTTATAGATTTTAAAATCTATAGCATCTCCGTTTTGAATCGCTGTATTAAAACTACTCTGATATTCCTTGATGTTCCAATAAAATGATTTCTCCCAGTTGCTCTCAACAGCAATCAGACTTGAGAGCCCTAAATATTTTTCTTGAGGATAGTTTGTTTTGGAACACATTTGGAACAGACCATTTGAGCTAAAAGTAATAGGGGTAATAACTAGTTTTCCCGAATCAATGAAGGTAGAAAACCCATATTCTTGAATCTCTATAGTATGTCCGATGGTATCAGTATTTATGATTTTAAAAATCACTTCTTGTCCTTTAGTAAATTTAAATAATTGACCATCTAGTTTAAACTCAGGTGTGAGGTTAAATGCCTTAGCAGGTATAGTAGCACTATCGACTAGTTGGTGTTGGCCTGCATTAATAAAAATGCTGAGGGTGTCAGTTTGCCCCGAGACACAAACTGAAGTTAAGAGCAGTATTAGATTGAAGAAAAGTAGCTTCAAGTTTAATGTCTAATAATAAGTTTTGATTGTCTTGTCACGCCATTAGTATTTAATTTTAAGAAATAAACTCCAGAAGGGAGGTCTGCAATTGTCAATTGATGAGTTCCTGAATTTAAGAAGTACTTCTCTTTTAGTGCTCGACCTTGTAAATCACTCATTGTCAAGAGACTATTTGCGGTTAAGGTCTGAAAAATCACAAAATTGTTTGCTGGATTAGGATGTATGGTGAGTGGAGTCAATGGTGAGTTATTGACAGATGAAGGCTGTGCATATTCCATGGTAAATGAAATTGTATCGCCTCTGCTATAGTTTGCAGAGTCATATACGTAAATTTTAAGCACGCCAATACCCGTTGTAGTACTTGACAAAAAATTAATTTTAAAAAATCCGGTTTTGTCATCTTGAGCCTCAGCCATTTTGATTCGCACCATTTTACCTGAATCTGGAACACTTGGATAGCAGCCTCCGTAATCGCATAATGAACAATCCCAGTCATCTTTAAATGTGTTTTCAATTGTTTCCCATTTGTATGTAATAGCTTCTGTAGAGGGGGTGTTTACATTTATATTGTATTCCACAATATCACCTGATATTTGACCTGATACGTGCTGAGCGGGGGTGTAGACTAAATTCTGAGCACTTGATGTTAGAACAACTGTACATAAAAAAAATGTCAAAAATATATTTACTGCTTTTGTCATAAAAGCAAAGGTAATTAAAATGAACCCACAATATTAATTATATTGACACTCATTGATGTAAATAACTTTACAAAAATTGCAGTCGTCCAATTGCCCTTATCCGTTAGGGAAACCTTAACCAAAATGGACTCCAAGTTTTAGATCAATCGCTATCGGATTCTAAAGATATTGAGTTTGCTTCTTACAGCGTCCCCCTTAGCTCTTGCTCTCTTTCGATAGCTTCGAACAAGGCTTGGAAATTTCCCTTACCAAATGAAGTAGCTCCTTTTCTTTGTATAATCTCGAAGAACATAGTAGGCCTAGGCTCTATAGGTCTGGTGAAGATCTGCAATAAATATCCCTCATCATCTCTATCGACCAAGATGCCAAGCTCACGGAGTGGAGCTAGATCTTCGTCTATCTTACCTACACGGTCTAGTACTACATCGTAGTATGTATCTGGCACTCGCAGAAACTCTACACCACGAGATATCAAATCTCGTACAGTAGTGATAATATCGTCTGTGGCCACAGCGATATGTTGTACGCCTGGGCCTTCATAAAAATCTAAGTATTCTTCTATCTGAGATTTTTTCTTGCCATCTGCAGGCTCGTTGATAGGGAATTTTATTCTGCCATTTCCGTTACTCATTACCTTACTCATTAGAGCAGTGTATTCTGTAGAAATATCCTTATCATCAAAAGAGACTATCTGAGCAAAACCAAGTACGTCTCTATAAAAATTACACCAAGTCATCATTTCGCCTAGTTCTACATTGCCTACCATGTGGTCTACATATTGCAGGCCTACAGCAGTAGGGTGGTAGGTAGATTGCCATGCCTTATAGCCTGGCAAGAAGATGCCTTTATACTCACTGCGTTCTACGAATATGTGTACCGTTTCACCGTAGGTATATATGCCGGAGCGAGTCACTTTGCCATTCTCATCTTCTTCTACAGTAGGAGACATATAGTGTTTTGCTCCTCGTTTTACAGCTTCATTATATGCGTGCGTAGCGTCTGGTACCCATAGGGCTACTACCTTCACTCCATCTCCGTGCCTTTCTATATGCTCGCCTATTTCTGTGCCACTTTTTAGCGGAGAGGTAAGTACTATTCGTATCTTATCTTGCATAAGCACATAGCTCTCTCGGTCTTTTACTCCTGTTTCTAAACCAGAATAAGCTAGGTCTTGAAAACCAAATGCCGTTTTGTAATAATGTGCAGCTTGCTTGCTATTGCTTACATATAATTCTATGTAGTCTGTGCCAAGCAATGGCATAAAATCTTGAGCTTCGTCGTATATTTTTGGGAGATCTACTGTCTTTGGTTGCATAACTATTGTGTCTATGTTGAGTGCAAATTTAAACCATACGCACCTTTTTTACTAAAGACTGAAATATGAAATAAATCAGATGCTGCCAGAACAAGAAGAAGTGGAGAAAGAGGAGGTTCTAATAATTTGTCAATTTGCGGATTGGCTATACGCTCACATAGACTTATGCTACTACTCGTAAGTTAAGAGGCGGAGCTTTCTGGCACATACTCGTATGCACAAAAACTGCATCTTTATTGAGATGGAAAGCTAGTTGCATCGCATCTTCTCGTTCTTGGCGGGAGGCAAACCACATACTGCTACCTATAAGCTCGTCCCAGCACGTGCGTATCTCAAAACCAAACTGCCCACTCATGTTTTTGGAGCGAGAAAAGTTGGTTTGAAAACATAAATGAAGACGCAATGTGGCCAAGAATTTTTCGCACAATTGGAAAGTTTCGAAAGACTTACTCTTTAAAATTAAATTCTCTTTTTCATCAAATAATTGAAGGAAAAACTGATCGTTTTTTTCTGTGATGGTGTAAATGGATCTTTTCATGTTATTTCTTTCTTAATATGCTCTTAATGCTAGGCTATGCAACGTGCTGATAGATAGTATTATTATCATTATGTTGATAATAATAATATCAATTGCCTCTTAATTAAAGTTAATAAAAATTATTTATCCACCAAATTTTTCAAAAATTAATACGCAAGTCACTTGGGTGTTTACATCTTAACAACTTGGATAAAAGGAGTGAGTACTTTTGTACATAGTTAATAGTAATTCAAGTCCATTGAGAAAATCATCTGTTTTATATTTCACCTTATTGGTAGGTTTGTTGTCTTTATTCGCTACTTGTAAAAACTCGAACACTCTAGAAGATCAAGCTAAGGATGCTGCTGCAGACTCAGCAGAAATAGTATTGAAAGAGGTAGACGACTATTCAGAGCCTATACCGGCTAGGATAAGTCTGTCTGATAAGGAACATTATGTGTTTCAGCGAAATTCAAATAGGTACAGTCAATCGTATTTTCAAAATCCATTTGATAGTGCCATCTATGTGTCAGGTACTTTTTGTGAGTTGAGAGGAAATCATTTTCACGGAGGTTTAGACATACGTACGGGTGGTGTAGAAGGATGGAAAGTGCTAGCTGTAGCAGATGGATATGTTTCTAGAGTAAAGGTAAGTACTACAGGCTACGGTAGAGTGGTGTACATACAACATCCCAATGGATATACTTCTGTATACGGTCACTTAAAAAAGTTTAAAGGGGTACTGGCTAACTATGTGAAAGAGGCACAATACCAGCAACGCAAGTTTGAGATAGAACTATATCCTAAAGCTGGAGAGATAAAGGTGACCAAAGGCCAAAACTTTGCCCTAAGCGGTAATACAGGTGGCAGCGGTGGCCCGCACTTGCATTTTGAGATACGCAACTCCCGAGGAGAAAGTACTAATCCGCTACTGCACGGTTTGCAAGTGACAGATAAACTAAACCCTGAGGTAAAACGTATAAGTATTTACCAAAAAGACAAAGAAATGCTCTACTCCGAAGGGGAGTATCCCTATACTACGGTGAGTAAGTGGAGCGAGTATCTTAAAAATACTAAAGCACTAAATCTGCAACCTGGACCTTATAGTTTTGGTCTGTACACGGACGATTATTTTACCGATAAAAAGAATGTGCTGGGCATAAATTACTGCTGGCTTACTGCCAATGGGAAAATGCTCTACCAGTACCAAATAGAAAAATTCAATTTTGACCAAGGGAGATATATCTATACTCATACAGATCCGTACCTCAAGTGGAAGGAGAACAAAACGTATATCCGACTTTTCAAAGAATCGTTTAATCCGCTGCCATACTACAAGCAAAATCAAAATGGAGAAATAACCCTGCAACACGGAGATTCCATACAGATGAAAGTATACATACAAGACTATGCTGGGCTTATGGACTCTGCTACGTGGATAGTAGTGGGAGATACCAGTGCCAAAGCTCTGCAAGTAGCAAGCACATCCTACGAAGAAAAGCAACGGGTGACTGGGAGCAAATCCTTTAAGTTTTACGAATGGAATATAAGTGTGCCGAGCAAAGCGGTGTATCATCCATTTGATTTTAAAATGAGTATAAAACCTAAAAAGGAAAAGATGCTGAGCAAAACCCTACAGATGCACTATGGCTACACGCCGCTGCATACTTACATTAATATACAATACAGCGTACCTGCTGAGTGGCTCCAGTATGGGGATAAGCTATGTGGAGTAAGTTTTGATGGTAGGCGAACCTACTACGAAGGAGGATCATTAAACGGCAATACACTTAGTTTTAGAACCCGCTCACTAGGCGAGTATGCTATCACTTATGATAATGTGCCGCCAGTGGCAAAGACTATTAGTTTTGGTAAAAAATATAGGTTCCGTGTTACGGATAATCTAAGCGGAGTAAGTAGCGTAACGTGCTCTATAGATAACAAGTGGATACTAGCAGAGTACGAGCCCAAGACAGGAGCTGTATGGGGCGGGATTCCAAGTTGGATAAAACCTGGGACCTACGAGTTTAAACTAGTAGCTCGAGATGATAAGGGGAATAAAACCGAAATAAAAAAGTCTATTACATTGTAATCGCCTTTACTGTGGTAGGCAAAGACCTACTACTATCTACGTGTAATAAATAAATTTCTTGTATTATTCCCAAACTATGTGTCCTTCTATGGTGCTAATGGCTTTCCCATTCCCTTCTCTACATTCCATCTGTATTACACTAAATTCTGAAACCAACTTATCCTCTATCATCTTCAGTACATACTTGCCCTGTGGTGTGCTAGGTTGATATAGTGCAAAGAAAAAGGGCTATAGATTATTTATAATCTAATTCTACAATGTATTGTTGTAACTATATGGCAATACCACAAATAGGAGAGAAGGCTCCAGCATTCAGCGGAATAAATCAAAAAGGCAAAAAAGTATCTCTAGCAGATTATGCTGGTAAAAAACTAGTACTCTATTTTTACCCAAAAGATGATACCCCGGGATGTACAGCACAAGCGTGTAATCTAACAGAAAATCACAGAGCTTTACAGAAGCAAGGATATGCAGTGCTAGGAGTAAGCCCAGACTCAGAAAAGAAGCACATCAAATTCATAGATAAGTACAAGTTAAGTTTTGACTTGCTGGCAGATACAGAGAAAGAAACTATACAAGCATATGGCGTATGGGTGGAGAAAAGTATGTATGGTAAACAGTATATGGGCGTGGCTCGTACTACGTTCATCATAGACGAAGATGGTGTGATAGAAGATGTGATAGAAAAGGTGAAAACCAAAGAGCATACTTCTCAGATATTGAAGTAGGAACAGGGTAACAAAAAATGGGACCCAGTGCAGTTGCACTAGGTCCCATTGATAAACTGAAAAATACTTAACTACTAAAATTCTTACAGCTTCACAACGGTCCTAAGCGACTAAGGTTACGCTCCATTTACCAACGACCGTTTTTGCTTGATAAATGGATTTTAGAAAGGGAGATCGCCTTCTTTTTTGGCACCTTCTTTTGGTGTCATAAGTAAGAAATCATTGGCTACTACTTCTGTAATATATCGCTTGTTTCCATCTTTATCGTCCCATGTGCGGTTGGTTAGTTTGCCTTCTATCATCACCTCTTTCCCCTTGTCAAGCAGTTGCTCCATGAGTTCTGCAGTTTTGCCCCAGGCAACGATATTGTGCCATTGTGTTTCTTGTACTTTCTCTCCTTTTTTGTTGTTGTAATACTCGTTGGTAGCTATGGTAAATTTGGCCACCTTGCGTCCACCTTCTAGTTCTTTTAATTCTGGGTTCATACCTAGGTTACCGATCAATTGTACTTTGTTTCTTAATGCGTTCATAATAATTTTTAATTTAAATGTTTGTGTGTTTAATAAATGTTTTTCGTTTGCTAGCCGGAGCTAGCGATTATTACTTTATTTTAATTCTCAATGTTTTGTGAGGTCGAGTGTTCGCCGATAAGACGATTGTACCGAGGTCCCTTTCAAAACAACACTGCAAATAGAATGGAGGTAGCAAGTGGCAAGCGAAGATTAAGCACTTACTTACGTTTATAAGTGATTGTAAACGTTTACAAATGGATAATATATTTGACAATCAAGTGATTATACAAATAAGTAAGTTTTGAGTTAAAATGCTATTTATTCTTAAAATTGGCATTATTGCCTAATTTGATGGCATTATATGATGCTATCAGGAGTCATTTTGGTATCTATGTTGGAATAATAAAAGTAGAGGAGATTACTTCTTTTCAAAAATAGGATTAGCCTTAGCATCCCCTTTTATATTCAGAGATTCGATGGTATAGTTGGATACATCATCTAAAACTACTGCTGGTCTATAGTCAGGATTCTCAATTTTCATTTTTATGTTTTTGAGTGTGATTCCTTCCACGTGTCTCAAATATAGCCCCCATGCTGGCAACTCCCCAAACATAGAAAACTCTGGATATGCCGTGGGTAGTTCTGGGACGTCATTTAGCCTGTCGGTTGGCATATAGGCAAAAGCAGGATTGCCTCTTCCTGGATAAATGATGGTGATGTTTTCTAGTGTGACATTCTGTATAGGATGGCCTGGAATACCTGTGATAGAAGAAGGAAAAATATTATGAAACTGAGGAAGAGCAGGGCCACGTATTTCGTATTTATAATCTGGCCTTTGGAAAGGGATAGTTACTTTGATATTTCGCAGGGTTACATTTCTCAATACTCCTGGATTTTCGGCATTTCTTATTTGGCCTATTCGCAAGAAAAGAGCGTTACCCGTATTGGTGGCTGTTATGTTTTCTACCAATATATTTTCTAGCACACCGCCTTGCATGGCTTCTATAGCTATGGCAGAGCGGTAGGTGTCGTAAACTCTTATATTGCGTATGATTACATTCTTAATATCGTTTACAGACGATGTGCCAAATTTCACTGCACTAGCACTGGATCGTACAGTACAGTCTGCTATGTATATGCTATCACAGGAGTAGGTATGCGACCAATCTTCAGATTTTATGCAAATTCCGTCATCTGCTGCATTTATGTTGCAATTGGTAATTCGTACGTTTTTAGAATCTACTATATCTAGCCCATCATTATTCCAGTAGGCATCACTTTTTACTTTAATCTTATCTATTCTCAGTCTGTTGCACTGCTCGTAGGTTTGCACCCAGCAGGCAGAGTTTTGTAGGGTCACGCCTGTTACACGGATATTTTCGCACCCTACGAAATAGATTATTTGCGGTCTGGTGTACCACATCGGTCGTTTTTCTACCAAGTTGTATCTTATACTATCTATAGCTCCAGCATGAAATAGACTGTCTAGATACAGGGCTATCTGAGCTCCTCGACCATCTATTGTTCCGTTGCCGCTTATTACTATTCCTCTAGCAGTATCTGCTAGTATCAGTCCTTTCCATTTGCCTAGTTTTTTATAGTCCGTAGGGTTGGTGCTACCTAGTAATGTAGCACCTTTGCTGAGATGCAGTTCTACCCCAGATTTTAAGAATATACTACCACTTGTAAAGTCACCTTTGGGTACTATTACTCTTCCGCCACCAGCACTACTAGCTTGGTCTATGGCTTTTTGAATGGCTACTGTACTTAGCTTGTTGCTTCCAGATTGTGCCCCATAGCTCACTATATTATAATCTTGAGCTGTAGCCGCTAATCCCCATAAAGTGCAAAAGCATATGAATAGGATGTATTTCATTGGTTATAAATGGATTGTTTTTTAGCAAGTGCAATGTACTATTTTATTGTTTCTTGAGATTTCAATTAGCTGTATAGAAGTTATGACAGAGGCAGAGTTTTATCAAGTATACTTATGTCGTAACTTTGCCAAACCAAAGAATGTTTACCTATAAACTGTATGTGCTTCTAGCTTTGAGTATCACGCTTATTTTGGGTTGTGACACTAATCAAGCGACAGAGGATAATCCCTTAGCAACCCAAAATGTCCCTAAAGCACTTTTGGCTACCCGATTTCAAAGTTTGGATGATTTTAAATCTACTGTTCAGATTGAGTATTTCAATGCTTGTGACAAAGAAGATACGTGCATAGAATCTAAAGTAATACTGCACTACCAAGATGCAGGTAAAAGCATAGTAAGTGAGCTAAGCAGCGGTATAACCCAAAGAGATATTACAGCTTCTAAAGATGGCGATTTTTGGGATAAAGCTAATCTCGTATGGCAAACTCCATACGGTATTAGAAGTAGAATAGAATTAAATAAAATATATACTCTCGCACGTATACGGCCAGATATATTTGGCTACGGAGATGTAGCTTTTTATAATTTAGCGGAAGCTTCGTTAGCTAATATTATCACTCCTGATTTGGCTTTTAAGACACCTAAGGATGCCTCAGAGAAAGGATATATCAATACATTTAACCATGTGACTGCTCAGGTGTTGATTACAGCCTTGTTTAGCAAAGAAGTAGCAGATTATATAGCAGATGTGCATGAGCTCATGAGTATGCCAGAGCTTACTACTGGAAGATTTTCGGACAAGCAGCTACAAGATACGCTTAACTACCCAGTAGATAATTATGTAGATATGCTGAACAATGAAATAGGACAAGAGATAGGACTAAGGTTAAAAGAAAAATACAATCTTACATCCACGACAACTTGGACCCCCGAACTCACTGCAAGTTTTTTGAATGACATTCAAAGCTTTTATATATGGTCATTTGGTTTTGCTATGAAACCTTACACTCAAGAGGATGAATTGATATTAAAATTCACTCATAAGATAAATAAAGTATCGCAAATGGTTTTGGCAGACTAACTGCTGATACAGTTGATTTACTTCTTTTTAATTTCTAAAAGAAAAGAGGTTAAGTGGTCTTTATTATCCTCTATGCTAGCTACCTCATAATCAGATTTTAGTTTTTCTAATCCGACCGTTTCCTCTTTTTTGAGGTTACTAAACCAGTCTTTATTTACGATAGTTTTTTCAAAATTAACATTAGTAAAATTCACTCTTTTAATAATTAGATTATCTAGGATTGCTTCGGTAAGATTTGCTTGGGAAAAATCAACGATGTCAATATGAGTATTAGTAAAATTAGCTTTTATGAGGTTCGCCCCTCTGAAATTTGTGTAGCTTATATATGTGCCAGTGAAGTCAGCCCCGATTAGATTTGCACTCTTTAGGGAAGCCCCGACTAAACGTACTTCTGAAATATTTACTTGACTCAGGTTTGCCCAATCTAAGTTTATCAATTTTAGTTTAGCATTTTTTAGGCTTGATGAGCTCAGCTGAGACCTTTTAAGATTAGCTTCTTCTAAGTTGGCATACTCTAAGCTAGATCCTAATAATGTTGCACCTTTTAGATTAGCTCTAGCTAGATTAATACCACTTAGGTCCATATTGGCAAGATGAGCATCTCGTAAGTCCGCATATTCAAAAGTGGCTATTTTTTTTATCTGAGCAAATGAAGCGGAGTCAATATTCATTTTGGTAAGAGAAAGCAAAAGTTGCCCTCTTTCTCTGCTCAGTTCTTGGGTTGCAATACTATCTTTGGTCACCTGTCTATATGGTTTCAGAGAATGGCTAAGGTCCGCTATGCGGTCTATGATAGCTTGACTAAGTGAGCGAGTAGAGCTTTGGGCTAGTTCTGTATCTGCTGCAGCAATAACCGTAGCTACTAGAGCCATAAGGTTTCCTTGTTCTAGTGCTGTTATTGTTTCAGATTGTGCTACAATAAGATTGCTTTGGGTTTCTATCTTGTTTTGTTGTGTGTAGTTTTTTTGATAGAGAAAGATGCAAATGGCCCCTGTTGTGACGCATGTCAGTATCAACCAAAATAATTTTTTAGAAGACTTGCTAGAGTTTATCGATTTTTTTGTTTTTAGTAAATAAGTGAGCAAAGTAGTCAAGCTGATAATAGCTAGAGTTGTCAATACTCCTACTCCAAACGAATACTCTTTTTCTATATACGGAAGGCGAATATAACCAAGTCCCCAGCCAAATATAGCTGCCAGAAATATTAAAATAAGTACGTATGCCTTTCTATTCACGGGGTAAAAATAAGGTTATCACTCGGAATTAATAAAATATTGAATTGGCTTACTTCAAATTTGTAGCTTCTAGGATTGCACTAGCTACTTTGCATACACTGCCAATATTATGTACTTTTACTTCGTGAAATGGAAAAATATTGTGTTACTCCTATTACTTGCTGCTACCATAAACAGTTGCTCTACCCACACACAGGCAAAAAGTGAGGATGGGGTAAATTCATTTTATCCAAGTACTAAACCATGCACACGATGGTGGTGGTTTGCTACGGAAATAAAAAAGAGTGATATAAAGTATCAGTTAGATTGGGCTAAGACCAATAATTTTGGCGGGGTAGAAATATCGTGGGTGTATCCACTATATCGCTACCAGAGTATGTATGCTAGAGGGTACGGCAGACATTATTCTAAAGATACAACTGCACAAAAGTGGCTAAGTCCAGCGTGGTCCGACGTAGTAGCATATACCAAACGATATTCAGATTCTATAGGTCTAGCTTGTGATTTTAGTTTTGGGAGTGCGTGGCCCGTTGCAGGAGAAAATATAGACAAGGGGCACAGTTCTCAGATTTATGGGGATTCTACTTTCAGACAGTTGCTTACATTTTCTTGGGCCTGGCCAGACACGATGTATGTTATCAATCATTTAGACAAAGAAGCATTTGAGCTATTTTCTGAGCCCATAGGTGCGGCTCTTCAAGATGCTTTGCAAGGTTCTAAGTCAGCCCTATTTACAGACTCTTGGGAGATTAAACTCAATGGTACTAATAAGATTTGGACAGCAGGTTTTGAGGGCACTTTTAAAGAAAAATTCGGGTATGACATAATGCCGTATATGGATGCAGGATTAGATTCGTTTCCTGATGTTCGTTATGACTATATGTTACTTTTAGATGAGTATGTTACCGATGGGTTTTATAAGCCGTATGTACAAAAATGCAAAGAGTTGGGAGCTTGGTCTAGGGTGCAGTGCTTAGCTTCCCCTACTGATGTGATGACTACCTATTCTCTAGTAGATATACCAGAAACCGAGAGCATGCTTAATAATCCAAATTACTCACGAGTAGTTAGTTCTGCTGCTTGCCTCTCTTCTAAGAAAGTGGTATCCAGTGAGACGTTTACGTGCATGTATGGTTTCCCGAGTACATATATAGGCCAAGAGCAGATCGCTGATCTCAAGATGGTGGCAGATGCTATGTTTTCTCATGGTGTAAATCAGCACTTCTATCACGGCATGCCATATAACCCTGAGGGTTCCGATACCAATACCTTTTTCGCTACTACATACTTTGGTCCGGGTGGCAGCCTAGAACCCGAATTGCCAGCTTTTAATGCCTATATGGAAAAAGTGTCTGGTATCTTGCAGCGAGGCAAAACCTACAGTGATATAGGAGTGTATATACCTTACGAGGATGGAGTAATGAAGGGTGCTTACCCGCCAGAGCGTCAAAGAGTATGGGTGTGGGGTGAGTATGAAATGCGATATATAGATCCTACCGATGAGTTAGAAGGATATCATCCTTTATGGATAAACAGACATTTTTTAGAAATGGCTGCTTACAAAAACGGAAAACTTGTGGTAGGCGACGCGTTATTTTCTACTTTATATATAGACGTAAGATATATGGATGTGAGAGCACTTATCAGAACTTTAGAATTAGCCAAAGAAGGATTGCCCGTTTGTATAAAGCATGCTCCTAGCCAGCCTGGGAATGTGAAGTCTGACAAATATCAAGACATGTTAAAAGAGCTGATTAATCTGCCAAATGTTTCTGGCAAACTGCAGGAAGTGGTAAGCCATAAACCACTAATTGAAGGGCAGAATCTTCCAGAATATTGGTGTAGAGTGACTAAGACCGGCACAGCTTATATCTTTTTGGCTCAGCCACTTGCTAAGGATTTAGTGTACCCTATTTACTCTGGACAAAGCTTTATGAAAGAAACTGTTAAGTCTAATATAACAGTGAACTATATTAACCATGAACTAGAGCTAGACCTGGAGTTTAATCCATATGAATCAAAAATTTTGAAAATTTCTGCTAATGGAGAAGTAGAAGAGATGAATATTACCTTTGAGCCTAAATCTCCCATAGTAAGGCCTAAAGAGAAACAGCGAATGAATTTTTAGTGCATATTTAGAAATGATGGATAAACAGTCAGTAAAGAATAAACGGTTAGAGTCTCGTAGAGATTTTATCAAAGGAAAAGTATTCGGTGGAGTATTGGGAGCTTTAAGTTTACCTTTTTTTTCGTTTGCAGATGATAGTTTTTCAAGAAAGGAATTAATTAGAAGTTTAAGAAACATAGAGGGGCAAATTGATTGGAATAAAGTTCAAAAAGAATTTACAATTGGAAAGAGTAAGTATTACTTTAATTCAGGAAGTAATGGGCCTTCACCCAAAGTAGTTGTTGAGGAGGTCGTAAAAAATATAAGGTCATCCGCTGATAAAGCTTTAAATAAACATTCAAAATTAAAATCTGTAAGACAGAAGATCGCATATTTTCTTAATGTTCCTGTAAAGCAAATTGGTCTTACTAACAATGCTACCGAAGGAATGAATATTGCCGCACATTCCATTCCCTTAAGTGCAGGAGATGAAGTGATCTTATCTAGAGATGAGCATATCGGAGGTGCAGCACCTTGGATTGCACTTCAAGAGTCAAAGGGAATCCAAATCAAACTCGTTGATTTGGATCCTACAGGAAAGAAAAATCTTGCGATCATTAAAAAAGCTATTTCAGCCAAAACTAAAGTGCTAGTGCTATCACATGTCACTTGTACATCAGGCTTAGTTCTTCCTATTAAGCAAATAGTAAAGTTTTGCAGAAAGAAAGGAATATATTCGTGTATAGATGGTGCACAGTCTGTTGGTATGATCTCTGTGGACTTAGCTGATTTGCAACCGGACATTTATACGGCAAGTGGTCATAAATGGCTTTTTGGTCCTGAAGGTACCGGGATATTATACATGAGTTCAAAGCTCATCGAGGAAACTAACCCTATTTTTGCTGGGGCATACACAGATGCCAAGTTTGATCTAAATTCATTGACTTTAGAATTTAAAAAATCTGCTGATAGATATGAGTTTGGTACTCGGAATACATCAATCGTTTTGGGCTTGGGAACAGCAATAGATTTTATTTCTGATATTGGGATTGATGCAATAGAGTCTAGAGGTAAAGAGCTAGCGACATACTTCAAAGAACAGATTTCGGTGCTCAACGGAATAGAGTTAATCACACCCCAAGACCCGCAGTGTACAGCTGCAATTGTAACTATAAGGATTCCAGGAGAAAATGTAACGGAAAGATGTAATCGTCTTGTTAGGGAGAAAAGGATTCAAATAAGAGGAATTTATGAAAACAATTTAAATGCTATGAGATTGTCCTTTGCTATTTTCAATACGAAGGCAGAACTTGATTATGTGGTTAAAGAGTTAAAGAAAGAAGTGAAGTAGTAATCTTCAGATTGATTTTTTAGAATTGAGACAATGTTGTTAATCTTGTAGAGATTACATTTGTTCGAAATGAAAAAGTTAGTTTTACTTGTGTTTATAGTTGGAATTATAGCTTGCCAGCAATCACCTAAAGAAGTAAATTCAGTTTACCATGATAATTCTGGGCGTAGCGATCTTTTAAGTGGAGGTGTACAGATGATCCCTATTAATACTCCTAACGGTGAGTTTAAAGTTTGGACTAAGCGGACAGGTAATAATCCTACTATAAAAGTATTGCTGTTGCATGGTGGTCCTGGTATTACACATGAATATTTCGAAGCTTGCGATAGCTACTTCCCCGGTGCAGAGATAGAATATTACTACTACGACCAGTTAGGGAGTCACTACAGCGAAAAACCTAATGATACTAGCTTGTGGAATATCCCGCATTTTGTAGAGGAAGTAGAACAAGTACGAGTTGCTCTAGGATTAGACTCTACCAATTTTTATCTGTTTGGCAATTCTTGGGGAGGTATCTTAGGAATAGAATACGCTCTTAAATATCAAGAAAACTTAAAGGGCCTAGTGGTGGCTAATATGGTGAGCTCCATACCTCATTATAACCACTATGCCAATGAGGTGCTGGCACCTCAGTTGCCAGAAGATGTGCTCAAAGAAATAAAGGAATTAGAAGCTCTGAAAGACTATTTGAATCCACGATATAGCGAATTGCTTACGCAGCATTACTACACGGCTCATCTCTTACGCAAGCCATTAGACCAATGGCCAGATGGAGTAAATAGAGCTTTTGAGCATATTAACTATCCTCTGTATCTAGCGATGCAAGGGCCTAGCGAGTTTGGAATAGTAGGGGATGCTAAGTTGAGAAATTGGGATAGAAGCCAAGACCTAAAAAGAATAAAAGTACCTACTTTAGTTATCGGGGCTAGGTATGATACGATGGACCCAGAGCATATGCAGTGGATGAGCCGTGAGTTTCCTAATGGGGAATATCTGTACTGTGCTAATGGAAGCCATTTAGCAATGTACGATGACCAAGAAGTATTTTTTGAGGGACTTATAAGCTGGATTAACAAAATAGATATCGCTAAGTAGAGGCAAAATTTTACATTTATAATTAATTACTGAATATAATGGAAGAAAATAATCAATTGGAGCCTTCGCAATCTGCAGAAAATCAGACCACTAATCAACAAGAGTTTAGACCCTAGGGGATGGAGCATAATCAGTTTTGTACGTTTCTGCACTTATCTCAGTTTGCAGGGATGGTCGTTCCTATGGCAGGTATAGTATTGCCTATTGTCATGTGGACTTCTTTCAAAGACCAAAGTGAAGCGATAAATCAGATTGGCAAGAATGTCCTTAATTGGATGATTAGCAGTATAATATATATCTTTATAAGTATTGTTTTATGCTTCCTTGTTGTAGGGTTTTTTACACTTTTTGCTGTGGTTATCTGTTCAATAGTTTTTACTATTCAAGGTGCTATAAAGGCTAGTAGAGGAGAAGTCTATTTCTATCCTATGACTATTACTTTTATCAAATAAATAAGGAAGACTGCTAAGTAGTTTGCAAGAATATAATGAACCTAAAGCCCTCCTCATTTCGATATAAGATTAGCATTTGGCTAGATATACGTTTTTGGCTACTTTTCTTCTTTGTGATTAGACTTTTTGGTATTACCAATGCACCACTAGAGATGGGGCATAACTGGCGGCAGAGTCTTACCAATATGGTTGCCCGAAATTTCTTAGAAGGACGAGTAAATCTATTTTATCCTGTAATAGATATAGCTGGCGAAAAGACAGGCATTATCGGCACAGAGTTTCCGTTTTTTAATTATCTCATTTATATGGTATCGTCGGTATTTGGGTATGCCCACTGGTATGGTAGAGGGATTAATTTAGTGGTGACCACCATTGGTGTTTATTACTTCTATAAGCTCATCAAAAGTTTATTTAATGAGCGTTTAGCTTTCTTTTCTGCTTTTATCTTATGTGTCTCTGTTTGGTTTGGTTTTGGCCGTAAGATGATGCCAGACACCTTTAGTGTAGCACTTGTCATTATAGGAATATACTACGGATATCGATATTTGGTAGAAGCTAAACCAGTGTCTCTCATTGGGTTTTTTGTGTTTTGTACTTTAGGTATATTATGTAAAATCCCTGCACTTAGCTTATTCTCAATTTTTGGGATTGTGGCTTTTAGTAAATCGGTGCCCATTAAAAGAACTATACTACTGTACTCGGTAGGTACTGTCTCATTTGCTATAGTGAGTTTGTGGTATTTCTATTGGGTGCCGCACCTTGTAAGTACGTATGATTTTGAATTGTATTTTCCAAGGAGTTTTTCGCAGGGACTCAAGGAAGTCTTAGATTTATGGCCTCAGCTTATTGAGAAGTTTTACTTTGTGGCATTCAGTTCCTTTATAGCTTTTGCAACCTTTCTTGGTGGGGTATTCTATTTAGTAAGAGATAGGAAAAAGCTTAAAATGCCCTTGTTTGCTCTGGGAATAGTATCCGTAGTCTTTGTGTTGTTTATTATTAAAACAGGGCTCGTTTTTCCGTTACATAGTTACTATGTAGTGCCTTTTGTGCCTGCGATGGCTTTAGTAGCGGCCTACTTTTTTACGTGTATTAAGTCGAGATATGCATATGTAATTTTAGCTCTGATAACTATTGAATCTATTGCCAATCAACATGATGATATGATATTGAAAGAGAGTGAAATGTACAAGCTGGGCTTAGAAGATATAGTAGATAAGTACGTGCCAAAAGAGGATATGATAATAGTAAACGGCACGCCGTCACCACAGCTTATGTATTTTGCTCATCGCAAAGGATGGACCGAAGACTCCGAGGTTATACAAGAGGGCGATTATGTAAAAGAACAAGTGCAAAAAGGTGCGAAATATTTGCTTTGGGACTTAGTAAAGGGAGACCTCCCTGCAGCTTATGGTAAGACCGTTTATACAGACGAAAACATCGCTATAGTAAAGCTGCATTCCATAAACGAGCACTAAAAAAGACCATCGAATTCGATGGTCTTTTTTACTATAAGTTGATGAAAAACTTAGCCTAACTTCTCCTATGCTAAGTAGTAAAAAAGCTGGACATAAAGAAGAGAGACTATTGTAGTAAATGATAATCATATTCGCTTCTATGTTCTATTCTCTGTTCATCCAGAAATATAAGGGAAGAGGATATGGTGTGATAATCAGGCTAAGCACTCGAAAAGCAAAAAAAACCTGCATCGTAGATACGATGCAGGTTTTAAATTTCATTAAAGATGTGTTTAGAATATTTGGAATTTCACCGGGATTCTAAAACGCATATTTACAGGCTTGTCTCTTTGCTTAGCAGGAGACCAGCTTCCAGATGTCAATTTTAATACACGTATAGCTTCAACCTCTAGTCCGAAACCTTTTTTGTTTCCTAAGATTTGAATATCCTTTACTCTACCTTGCTTATCCACTACAAACATTAGATTTATAGTGCCTTGCATGTCATTTTCTAATGCCATAGGAGGGTAGGTTATGTTTTCTGCTATGAACCGCTGTAACGCATCGTCACTACCTCGGAAACTAGCTTTCTCTGCAACGTCGAACATTTCAAAGATCTCATTCGTTTCTTCGGGCTCTTCTTCCTCTTGCACATAATCTTCAATAGCGTCATCTTGATCAACCTCATTTTCTTCTATTTCAGGTTGCTCTTCTTCTATCTCTTCATCATCTTCTACCACTTCTATTTCTGGTGGTGGCGGAGGTGGTGGTGGTTTTCTCTCTTGCACGGTATTTTCCATCACCACTAGGTCCTCTTCTATTATTATGTTGCTTAGGCCTTCTGGTACTGCATCATATACAGTCCAAGAAAATGCTGCCAAAACAACAAATAAAGAAAGCGAAAGACCCACCAAGAAGAAGTCCATACGTTTGTTTTTGACTTCTGGTTTTGAATACTTTTTTACTTCCATAATGATTATTTCAAAATTACTGATTTATTTAATGTTTAATACAGTTTACTCATAAAAGGCAAATACTTTTTTATCAACGGCAACTTACGCTTTATATATGATATAGATAAAACGCCTAATACGCATCCTATAGTATTGGCAATGATATCATCTAACTCATAGCTCCTACCTAGTGACATAGTAGCTTGTAGCACTTCTATCAGAACTCCGTATGCTATTCCTACTATCAGCAGAACGCATTTTTGGCGTACGGTATTTACTTTAGAAACAAGAGACCAAAGCACTATAAAAACATAGTGTAGTGTAAGATGTAGAATCTTATCTAGCGGAAAAATGCTGTCAAAAGTAAATGCTTTGAAAGCAGAAGCAGGCATCAAACAGAATGATGCGATGAGAGCCGTATAAGCGATTGGTACAAAGAGAGTTCCTTTGAGCCGCATACTGTATTACTGTCCTATTAATTCTTTGTAAGCAGCCACGTCCAATAGCCTGTCTAGCTCAGATGTGTCAGATAGTTTAATCTTAATCATCCAGCCATTTTCGTATGGAGACTCATTTACGCTTTCTGGTGCATCTTCTAGTCCGCTATTTACTTCTGTAATCTCACCACTTAGTGGCATAAATAGATCAGATACAGTTTTTACAGCTTCTATAGTGCCAAAAACTTCGTTTTGATCCATTGTATCACCTTCTGTATCTAGCTCTACAAAAACGATATCACCTAATTCGCTTTGAGCAAATTCTGTAACACCTACTGTAGCTATATCGCCATCTATAGATACCCACTCGTGATCTTTTGTGTATTTTAAATTTTCTGGAAAGTTCATATTTTATTATTTAGTTGTTTTAGTTAATACTTATTGCTCTTTTTCTGCACGTTTGTGTACTGCGTATATAGAGAGTACCTCAAATAATTTATCTTTCATATCCTTACGCTCCACTATAAAGTCTATAAATCCTTTCTCTTGCAAAAACTCAGAACGTTGGAAACCTTCTGGCAAATCTTTGCCTATGGTTTCTTTGATTACACGCGGTCCGGCAAACCCGATGAGGGCTCTTGGCTCAGCTATATTTACATCTCCTAACATGGCAAAAGAGGCAGTTATGCCACCTGTAGTAGGGTCTGTAAGTATGCTAATATAAGGTAGTTTTGCTTCGTCTAGTAACGCTAACTTAGCACTTGTTTTAGCCATTTGCATAAGCGAAAATGCTGCTTCCATCATTCTAGCTCCCCCACTTTTAGAGATAATAATCATCGGTATTTTCTCTTCCAGTGCATTATCTATTGCTCTTGCTATTTTTTCGCCTACTACACTACCCATAGACCCACCTATAAAGTCAAAATCCATAACAGCCATGCTAACTTTTATACCATTTATCTTGCCTATACCTGTACGTACAGCATCGTTTAGTCCGCTTTTTTTCTTAGATAGTTCTAATCGAACGGGGTATGGTTTAGTATCTTCAAATGTTAATGGATCACCCGAAAATAAATTGGGATTTAATTCAGTAAATTTTCCTTCATCAAAGAGAAGTTCAAAATATTCTTTTGATCCTATTCTAGCATGATTATCACAATGGGGACATACCCAAAGATTTTGCTCAAATTCCTTAGTACTTGTGGGCGTTTTGCATTCCTTGCACTTATACCACAAGCCATCAGGAGTAGATTTCTTATCCTGTGTTTTTGTAAGTATACCTTCTTTTACTCGCTTAAACCAACTCATATATTCATTCTAGTAATGCATTTTAACTTTGTAAAAAAGGTTTAAATACACTTCCATTTAATTCTTTGATTAGTGGGCAAAAGTACATTTTTTTTAATACCTACCTTTGTATTTCTAATGGCTAAAAGTATAATTATACAACCAGTAAATAGTGCAGAACTGCGTAAAGCTATTTTTGGTGTGAGGCGAGAGGTTTTTGTAGCAGAACAAGAAGTGAGCGAGGGAGAAGAATATGATGAGTACGAAACTTCTAGTTTTCATTTAGCCGCAATAGTAGACGGCAAAATAGTAGGTACTTGCAGATATAGAAGTACGGACAAAGGAACTAAGCTAGAGCGTTTTGCCGTATTGAAAGAATATAGAGGGAAAGATGTGGGCGAATGTTTGGTGCGTCACTGCTTAGATCTGGTTCGTACTGAACGCCACGTGTACTTACATGCTCAAGTGCAAGTGGTAGATTTTTATGCTAAATTCGGTTTTGAAGCTGTTGGCCCACAGTTCGAAGAAGCGGGCATTCAGCATTACAAAATGGTTTTGGAGAGCATAGCTCGCTCTACATAATTTTTACCCAAAGAGGTAACCCACTTCCTTTTTTATCTTGTATCAGATTTACCGCATCTGGCTTAGTACTGAACTTGCCTATATGCACGTAGTATCTGCCATTGCTAGCATCGTATTTTTGATATGCGGGGTGTCCTTTACTTTTCAAGGTGCTTATGTATGAGCTGGCTGCCGCAGTGGTAGCAAAAGATCCTGCAATCACATAAAACTGTGTACTGTTACTAGTCGCAGATGGTGTGGCAACAGGTTTAGCTAGTTCTATGACTACATCCTTTGGTTTGCTCGCGGTTATTACGATTTTTTTGGGCATACGGGCAGGTACTTCTTTTATTACTCGCAGTTCTTTCACTATCACTTTTTCAATTACCACAGTATCTATTCGTGAAGGTTCTACGGTTTTTAGCGTAGCTACTTCTTGTTCTAAGTCAGTGATTTTAGTTTCGTAATCGGTTTTCTGGGTGCTAGATAATAGATCGTCACCTTGTGCTGCACGTATCTTTCTGCCTAAGTCAAAACGCAAAGCAACCTCGTGTGTGTTGCCAAGTGCAGTTCTAAGTTTATTGGTAGTGATATCGTATGAGTAGCCTAGAGTTGTGGTTTTATTCACAGTAATGCCCAGCATTGTACTAAAAGACATTCCATCTCTATAGGCTATTCCGGCGTATCCTTTATCTGTCCAGTTTAGGAATACGTTTAGGTCTACTTGTCCAGGAGCTGCTTGTGTTTTTCTATACAATAAATATGGATTTAGCTCAAGGTTTTCATTGATAGCTATTTTATATCCGGCATTAAAAATCCAGTGATTAGCTAAGGTGTAAAGAGTTTTACTGTTGGCATTGTTCTTAAATGCTTCTTGGTTTTGCAGCATTTGAAGATTAGCTAAACCCATAGAAAATTTCCCAAAGTCCATATTTACACCTGCATTTGCATCTACCGTAAATCCGCCTTCTTCGCCCAGCAGTGCCACTATAGGATCTTCTGGATTTACTAGATAAAAGTTAGATGCATTGTACTTGTGATCCAATGCTGTGAGTGCCAGCCCAAAACTCAAAGTTCTCTCTCTGCTAAGCGGGATATGGTATGCATAGCTGCCAGAGATAGAATTGGTTCTAAAAAGATTTACTTGATCATTATACGCATATAGCCCAAATCCTGATTTAGATTCTCCGTTTCTAGATTGTAACGTAGCGGCATATGTGCCTATGCTGTTGCTTAGTCCCGTGAATTGTTTTCTCCCTACTAGTCCAAGAGTTGTTCCCGTTTCTTGACCTGTGTTTGCAGGGTTATATATGAAAGAATTAAAGTAGTATTGACTAAAAAGCGGCAATTGCTGTGCAGATGCCACGCAATAACTTACAACACAAAGTAGTGCGATTATAATTTTTTTCATTTTTGAGTGTTGCTTAATATTTCTAAAACGCCGCGTAAAGTTTCGAAATTAGAATTTTCGAATTGGATCACGTATACATAACTGCCATCGGGTAGTTGTTCATTGTTAAAAGTTCCTTGCCAGTCGTGTTTATAATCTTCAGACTTAAAAACTTCCCATCCCCAACGATTAAAGACGTGTATGCTAGAGTTTTCTATTTGAGGTACATTAGATAAGTCCCACTTATCATTGTATCCATCGCCATTTGGGGTTATCATATTATGTATAGGTACGGTGGTTTTGGCATCTACCGTGACGGTCATAGTATCTTTATCTGAGCATCCATTTTGGTCTATTACAGTGAGTACGTATTGAGTCGTACTATTAGGCGACGCATCGGTATTGGCATCAAAAGGGTCTGAAAGAAAATCTGTAGGAGACCATGATTGTGCTAATCCGCCGGAACCTTGTAATGTGGTTTTTTCACCCAGTTTTAAGCTGACATCATCGCCTGCAGAGGCTATAGGCTTAGGTACATATACTACCTGTACGCTATCTGTGACACTGCATTCATTTCCTTCATATCCAGTTACCACATAGAATCCGGCATCTCCCACTCTAATGGTAGAAGCAGTTGCTCCAGTATTCCATATAAAAGAGCTAGCTCCAGAGACTGATAAAGTAGCCGAATCGCCTTCGCATACGGTCAATATGCCTGAAGGGATAATGGCTAATATTGGTAATTCTGCATAGTCGAAATTTTCTGTAATAGCGACCTTGCATCCTTTATCAGAAGTCACATCTAGCTCTATAATGTATGTGCCTTGTACTCCTGGGTCATAAGTGAAAACTTGATCTGTGCTGGTGCTTGCATCTATGCTCCAAAGTCTACTTGCTATAGTTCCATTAGATACCTTAGAAAAATCTTCAAAAACTACTGGACTCGGAAAACAAGGAGCTGCTAAGTCAATGATAGCAATAGGTGTAGGGTTTATAAAAACAGCTCTACTGCCTAAGTGCTTCGAGCCATTGGTAGAAGTTACTGTTACTATTATGAAGTAGTCCCTATCTTGTGCAAAAGCAAAAGGTACTGGAATAAATGGTGCGATGTCTTGCAATACCGTGTCTCCTAAATTTCCAGTTCCAAAATCCCAATGAATGGATTGTACAGAACCTATTGGAGGATTAAATGGAGTCGAGAAAGTGATAGTCTTACTAGTGCAAAGGTCTCCACTAGTAGTAAACGTAGGGTTTTGAGCACCTACAAACGAATAGGTCAATAAAAAATTAATCGTGACTAAAAATGTGTATTTTTTCATGTAAAATTGAATTGCAATATAGGGCCTAATAATATTCAAATCAAAGGGGGGGTAGAATGTTGCTATACATCAATATGAGTGTTTTATAGTACTATCTGAAGGCAACGAACTTTTAGAGTTTAGCAACGTACGAATCCATTATATTTGCTTTATCAATGAAGAAAATACTAGTAACAGGTGGATTAGGGTATATTGGGAGTCATACAGTAGTAGAGCTGCAGGCAGAAGGTTATGATGTGGTAGTAGTAGATAATCTCAGTAATTCCAAAGAGGAAGTTAAGGCTCGCATAGAAGATATTTCTGGTCAATCATTGGAGCTACAAATAGCTGACGTAAATGATACCAATGCCTTGGAATCTTTATTTAACAAACATCAGTTCGACGGAGTGATTCATTTTGCGGCATATAAGGCTGTGGGAGAGTCGGTAGAGCATCCCGTTATGTACTATCAAAATAATGTCTCTGGGCTTATTTCCTTACTTGGTACTATGGAAAAGTATGGTGTATCTAATCTTATATTTTCGTCTAGTTGTACAGTATATGGTGCCGCCACAGATTTGCCTGTCACAGAAAACACGCTGATACAAAAAGCAGAAAGTCCATACGGAACTACTAAAATACTAGGAGAAGATATTATAAATGATTTTGCAAAGCATAAAGACTTCAAATCTATCTTACTAAGGTATTTTAATCCAGTAGGTGCACATCCTAGTGCTAAGATAGGAGAGCTGCCTCTCGGCGTGCCGAATAATCTAGTACCATATATTACACAAACAGCTGCGGGCATACGTGAGAAACTTACTGTTTTTGGTGATGATTATAATACGGAGGATGGAACGTGTGTGCGTGATTATATTCACGTAGTAGACCTAGCCAAAGCTCATGTGAAAGCACTATCTTACTGCGATAAGATGAGTCAAAGTTTGGATGTATTTAATTTAGGCACAGGAAAAGGGAATACGGTACTCGAAGTAATTAATACTTTTGAAAAGGTAAACGGTGTTAAACTAAATTATACGATAGGCCAAAGACGAGGAGGAGATATAGAGCAGATTTATGCGGATACTACTAAGGTGAATAACCTACTTGGCTGGTCTGCTAAGTACGATATAGGCGACATGATGAAACATGCCTGGGCTTGGCAGCAAGGGCTCAGTGACTAAGTAATCCGCTAGCATTAATTAATTTATATTTTAAAACACTGACATACAGCAGGGAAAGGACTTCTTTCGGCAAATAGAATACTAGCGATGTCTTGTATAAGATTGTGAGACAAAATGAAATACAGATAAATCCATTTTAACCTAGATAGGACAATGTAAAGGATAAGTTTTTAAGCAATGTGTTTAGATTTACATGGATGAGATATTTATATGCAATACTAGTTTTTAGTGCACTAGTTTTTTCTGGGTGCAACAAAGACAAATTTAGTCTTAGAGTAAAAGCGGTGCAGGATAAGTCAGTGTCAAAAGACATAGACATATCTGCAGATATGGTGTTTGCCGTAAAGACAAATCCACTCAAGTAGCAATAAAAAAAGCAGAAGCACTAGGAGTGCCTCTGCTTTTTTATTACTTGTTTTTTAGATGTTCGTACTACAACGAATTGCGGCCTATAGTAGAATTCTATCAAGTGACTTACTGAAATAAGTAACCAGCACTAAGTCCCTGTATGTGTTTCTTACACCGTTGCCGTTTATTTTCATCGGGCACCATTCTAATGGCATATATTTTTGACGAATAAATTTGTACAAAGAAAGTTAAATCGACATTTTTTTTATTTGCACCCAACCATTTTAAAAACCCCCACGTATATAGAAGTACATTTACAACAATTATGAATTTAAAATCAGCCATTTTTACCGTCTTTTTAGCCTTGTTTGCCTCTGCAACTTATGCTCAGTGTAGTGCAAATGCACAATTTCAGATAACAGATAGTACAGTCCAGTTTTATGACTCTTCGTATGCCGCCAACGGCTATAGTGTGGAATGGTCTTTTGGAGATGGAAGCAGTTCTACTGCTTTGAACCCGTCTCACACATACGCTAGCAATGCTACTTATACGGCTTGTCTGCTTATAGAGGATACCGTGACTAACTGCATAGACACCATGTGTTGGAGTATTAGTATTGGAGGATCGGGCACAGGAGGAACTTCTTGCTCTGCTTCGTTTAATTATACTACGGATTCTACTAATTCTAATACGATTCACTTCACCAATACATCTACGAATGCTTCTACCTCAAGCTGGCAGTTTGGTGGAAGCAATACTTCTACAGCAAATAATCCAAGTTTCACATTCGGTAGTTCAGGTTCAGGATATCATACAGTATGTCTCACAACCTATGATAGTGCAGGAAATTCTTGTGATTCTATATGTACAACGGTTTATGTACAAGGCAATACTGCTTCTTGCCAGGCAAATGGATATTTCTACACAGTAGATAGCACGGTTTATTTCTTTGACTCATCATATACCGTAAATGGCTACTACCTAGAATGGTCTTTTGGTGATGGTGGTACTTCTACTGCATCAAACCCATCTAATACATATGCCACTAATCAATATTACACAGCTTGCTTATATATAGAGGATACTATAAATAATTGCAACGATACCATGTGCTGGAGTATCTACATACAAGGAAGCACAACCTCAAATTGTGATGCGAGCTTTACGGATTATGTAGACTCTTTGAATATGAGTGCAAGTTCATATCCAGTGTTTTTTGATCATAATTCAGATACTACATTAGGGTTTTTATGGACGTTTGGAGATAGTAGTACTTCTAGCTCACCGTATCCTACCCATACTTATACTGCAGCAGGTACGTATACCACTTGTCTTACTATATTTACCGGGTACGACAGCCTTAATTTACCTATAGTTTGTGATACTTTTTGTACCACTGTTACCGTAGGAAGCGGTACCTCTGGCTGCAATCCTACTATGAGCTATACCATAGATAGTACCAATAGTAATAGATATAACTTCTCTGGAAGTAACCCTCCTACTGGCGGATATGCTACTTGGGAGATATATGAAGGTAGTTCTACTACTAACTATAGTGGAGTATCTGCTACGCATACTTTCAACGGTAGTGGTGGTATCTCGGTTTATTATACGGTATACAGAGCAGATTCTTCAACCTGCGGCTATACAGGTGATACCTTTAATCTTACCGGTGTAAGCTGCCAAGCATCTTATTACCTAGGTGTAGATACCAATAATCTGTATAATCTTTATATCATAAATAATAGTACAGGGACTACTTCTGCTACTAACTACTCTTGGAGTTTTGGAGATGGCAGTACATCTACTGCACAGTATCCTACGCATCAGTATAGTACGTTTGGATTATATAATCTCTGTTTGACTATATCTGACTCAGCAGCTGGATGCTCTAGTACGTATTGTGATAGTATAGGCCTAGATTCTAATGGCAATCTACTGAAGAGAGATGGTTTCGGTATTACAGTAGTAGATGAAAAGGATTTACTAAGCACTGCCGATATAGACCTTATCAATGAGCTAAGTATATATCCGAACCCAAGTAATGGTTCGTTTACTATAAAGTTAAATTTAAGAGTTTCGGAAGAAGTATCTATAAAAGCTATCAATAGCTTGGGACAAGAAGTCTTGGCTCAAGAACTGAGCGGCTTATCAGGAGCTAATGAGTATAGCATAGACTTGACTGCACAAGTAAATGGGATATACTTCTTAAATGTAAGAGCTGGCGACCAATCAAAAAATATTAAACTCTATATAAACGAATAGGAAACTTTATCTAGACAAGGGAAGGAGTCTATAGTGGGTTCCTTCTTTTTGAGTTTAGAAAAACAGATGACAGAGCAGCAACTCATAGCAGGATGCATAAAGCAGGACAGACGTTCCCAGAATGAATTGTATAAGCGATATTTTCCGCTCATGAGTAGTATAGCACTGCGTTATACCCAGAATGAGAGCGAAGCACTTCAGCGGATGAATGGCGGCTTTTATAGGGTGTTAAAGAACTTAGAAAAGTATGATAATCAATATGCTTTAGCTACTTGGATAAGGAACATTTTGGTAAATCACTTGATAGATGAGTTTAGAAAAGAAAAAAAGTATATAGCTAATATACACTTGACGGATTACGAGGGTGTAAATCCAGAGGTAGAGTATAATCAAGCAGACCTTCAGTTTGATGCACAGGAGCTCAGAAATATGCTAGAAAGACTGCCAGATGTTACTCAAAGGGTTTTTAATATGTATGCCCTAGATGGTTTCAAACACAGAGAAATAGCCGATTACCTTGGCATATCTGAGGGGACCAGTAAGTGGCACGTGAGCGACGCACGCAAGAAGTTAAAGGCGATGCTAGAAGCTCAAGAAAAAGTAAATGAACGAACAGTAGAAATAAGAGGATGAGTAATATAGACGATATATTTAAGAAAGGCTTAGACGGCAAGGGGATGGATTACTCCGATGCTAGTTGGGCTGCCATGGAGGGAATGCTCGGTGGTAAAAAAGTAGGCTTTATTGACCGCTATAAGTTACTCCTAGGTCTAGTGAGTGTGCTGCTCATAAGTAGCCTGGGTCTATGGTATTTCATAAATCAAAATAAAGCTAATACAGTAAATACTCCTTCGGTAGTGGATTATAATGAGGATAATACAGCAATCAATAAAACTCCTGGTTATATGGATACTGCAGAGAGCACAGACTATGAAAGTAGCAAAGTGTTAGCAACAGAAGAAAGTGGTACTCCGCTTGTGAATAAAGAATTAACTAAAGCAGCAGCACAGACAAATATTCCGCGAATTGGTAAAACGGCAGATATTGAGGAAAGTGGAAGAGTAGATTATTCTAAAGGAATGATCTCTGATAATCCTACTGCTGGGGTCACAACCCTAGATCCTACGGATAATGGATTTAGAAACTACGAACCTCTCACTGTTAGTGCAGCGGGAAGTACTCGAACTACTAGCATAGATGTGACGTCTTCTAAGGAAGCAGAAACATTGGTGAAACCAAATTTTCAAGATGTGATTCTTACTAATGTAATAGGGATGAATGAATTTGGATATGAAGTGAGTGCCAATGGTGCGAGTGAACTTGATTTCCTTAAAAATACAACAAAGAAAAAGTTTTCATTCTATGGGAGTCCGTACGTTGGATATGTAAATTATACTAAGAATAGTGTATTGCCAGAAAACGCCTCTGATGAGCAGAATAATCTAGGGAAATCGAACACGGCTAATGCATACAACTATGGACTAAATATAGGAGTAAAAAAAGGGAATTGGATGCTAAGTTCGGGTCTTGCAATGTTGAGTCTAAGAGAGAAAACCTATTATACTGAATCGCAAGAAGAGTACACCTATATAAATGCTCCACGAATATCCAACGCAGAGTATACTACAACTCCTCGCGGTACGCGAGTAGCACTTATTTCTCAAGAGAAGGAAGATAGTACGCTGTTAAGCAGTACTAATCAAATTTGTGAAGGATGCGAAGTATCTTTTAATTATATCTCTGTACCGCTAAACCTTCAGTATAACTTGGGCAAGAAACGACTCCGCTACTTTGTAGAAGCGGGAATATCCGCTTCATTTCTTATAAATGCTAAAGGTACGTATGCGTTACTGAAAAATGCGAATAAAGACATAACTGTGCTTCCTACTACTGAGATAGTAGATTTAAGTACAAGTGAAGATGTAGCCAAAATGCTTCTTCAAACCAATGCTGCTGTAGGAGCTAAGTATTGGCTTACCCCAAGATGGAATTTATGGACTAGCTACGGATATGGAATGGGACTCAACTCTATGCTAGGTAGTTATGAGCAGAAACCTACTATTCAGAATGTGAGAGTAGGAGTGGAGTTCAAGTTAAGGTAATTTTAAATATAATAAATACTTAGAATTATCTAATAGTGCGTTTATTTGATAAACGCTACGCTTAAAGGATAGTCAACTACAGGCGGCCTTCAAAGGAAGTATATGTTATAATTTAACCCGAAACAGAAAGCAGTCTAAAAACAAGACAAATTGCCAGAGATTAACTCTTGTTTACCACGGACTAGCCCCGTCCTTAAGCTCTAGTTGTAATCCACCGCCACTTTTCTTTTCTTCTAGCTTCTCTATGCCATAGTATTTCATAAAGCCTACTTTTTCGTAGGTATCTACGTCCCACTCCTTTAGAATTTCACCATCTTTCACGTAGAGTATTCTTGGGTATGTTTTGCCCTCTAGCATGCGTTTAAAGTCTGGGAATTCTTCTGTAAGAGTATGTGGTGATTTTACGTTTCCTGCTTGTGCAAAGAAGTAGTTTTGCTCGTATTCTGTGCCGTAGTTTACAAGGTAGATATTTGGCAGTTTGCCACTTGCCTTCATCGCTACTAGGTCTGCATATACTTCTTGGCAGTGGCTGCACGTCATGCTAAACAGGCATACTATTTTAGATCCATAGGCTAGATTTTGCGATTCTATAGCAGGAGCATAGGTATAGAGTAGTTGTAGTGTTTTATCGCTTGGTGTTATTTGTTTCACTGCGGGTACCTCCTCTTGAAGTCCTTCGTCTTTTGCTTCGGCTTTTTTAGGTTCTTCTTCTGTTGTAGAGGGAGGTGTACTGTTCTCTTTTACGGCATCTTGCTCCATTTTAACTGGGTCTTGTTCTAGTGGGATAATTGAATCTATCACAAGTGTTTCTGTAAGTCCCAGTTGCTCGGTCACGGGTGCTACTGCTTTGGCCTCATAGCTTTTTACCCCGAAGCTTAACGTGAATAATGTGATGAGCCCTAGGAAAGTGGGAGCGACCCAGCTAGCAAATACATTGTCTTTGTTATACTTGAACCAGATGAATACACCAATGGCCATGCCAATTACATTTTTGATTATAGACTCTAGGTTTGTCATAGGTAATATGTCTCCAAAACAACCGCAGTTACCTTCAGTGAATCCATTAACTTGTCTGAATCCTTCGTAAAATAAGTGAATGGTGAAAAGTACAAGCATTCCCATAGTGGCGGGAAGCACTAAGCTTTTAAACCACTTATTTTGTAGTATTGCTATACCAAGTACAAGTTCAGCAGCTACCAGTATTCTAGTAAACCACTGTATCCATAGCATTCCGCTTGGGTGATCGTAGTAGTTTTCACCTAGCAATAGTTCTGCTACCATGCCATCAAAAAATGGCATAGAAACTAGCTTGCTCACTGCTCCAAAAACGAAAAGGAAACTGAGTATTAATCGACCGATTTTGAGAAGTAACTCTTTATTCATTATGCTCTAAACGCTCGAAGATAGGATTAAGTTGCTTTTACTTCAAAGTGCTAGGGCAAACTTCTTCTCTTTTAGGTAATCCTGTCGTTTGTATGGCATCATAACCGCCAGCTACATCTGTAAGATTATGGTATCCACGCATCTTAAGTATAGATGCTGCTATCACAGAGCGGTAACCTCCTGCACAGTGTACATAGAAGTTTTTATCCTTAGGGAATTCTGCTAAGTGTTCATTGATACCGCTTAGGCAAACGTGAGTTGCATCTGTTAAATGACTGCTGTCCCATTCGCCTTTTTTTCGCATATCAAAAACGGGTAGTTTGTTCTCTGTTACTTCTTGCTCAAATTCGTTAGCGGGTATAGAACGGAGAGAGTCTACTTCTTTATTATCTGCTTTCCAAGCGTCAAAACCACCCTTTAAGTACCCTATAGTATTGTCAAATCCAACACGGCCGAGTCTTGTGATTACTTCTTCTATTTGGCCTTCATCTGCTACTAGCAGTATCGGTTGCTTTACATCTTTAATGAGAGCACCCACCCAAGGGGCAAAACTGCCGTCTATGCCTATAAAAATACTTTGAGGTATGAATCCTTTGACAAAATCATTTTCATGACGCGTATCTATTATTATAGAAGCAGTTTCATTAGCTGCTGCTTCAAATTCTGCCGGAGATAAAGCGTTACTTCCTTTTGTGATGATATCATGTAAGTGGTCATAACCTTCTTTGTTCATAGCCACATTCATAGGAAAATAGGCAGGTGGTGGTGCCAGTCCATCTGTCACCTCTTGTATGAATTCTTCGCGAGTCATGTCTGCACGCAGAGCATAATTCATTCGTTTTTGGTTGCCAAGCGTATCTACGGTTTCCTTCATCATGTTTTTACCACAGGCACTACCGGCACCGTGTGCTGGATATACGGTCACGTCATCTGCTAGCGGCATTATCTTAGTTCTGAGGCTATCAAAAAGGATTCCTGCCAACTCTTCTTGGGTCATAGTAGCTACTTTCTGAGCAAGATCTGGACGACCTACGTCACCTAAGAATAAAGTATCTCCCGAAAAAATAGCGTGATCCTTACCGTCTTTATCTTTCAATAAATAGGTGGTACTCTCCATGGTATGGCCTGGTGTATGAAGTGCAGTGATGGTGATATCTCCTAGTTGGAATACCTCTCCGTCTTCGGCTATATGAGATTTGTATCCAGTCTTGGCAGTAGGTCCGTAGACAATGGTAGCTCCGCTTTTAGCCGCCAGGGTGATATGCCCACTTACGAAATCAGCGTGAAAATGTGTTTCGAAAATGAACTTGATCTCTGCATTATCATGTTTAGCACGAGCCAGATAATGTTCTGTTTCACGCAGTGGATCTATGATGGCTACCTCTCCGTTGCTTTCTATGTAGTATGCTCCTTGTGCTAGGCAACCGGTATATATCTGCTCTATATTCATTTCTGTTTTTCTTTAATCTGTTACAAAGGTAAAACGAAGAACAGGACAAAGTGTGACATTGGTTACTTATGAATGTGATAAAGGTTGGGAAATCTATAGCCTTACAAGTTCCACCTTGTTTCTACTATGCTTAATAAGTCCATCTTTTTCTAGCTTTCCAAGCATTCTAGAGATCACAACGCGTGAGCTGTGAAGGTCATTGGCTATCTGTGCGTGAGTGCCATGTATTTCTTTACTGCCAGATACCATAGCTTTATCTCTCAGGTACTTGAGCAGCCGCTCTTCCATATTGTGAAACGCAAGATTATCAATAGCCTCTAGCATTTCGCTCATGCGGTAATTGTACGTTTCCATAATGAAATATCGCCATTCCTTGTACTTCGCCATCCACTCATCTACCTTACTCACTGGAAGGAAGAGGACTTCTGTAGATTCGTCTGCGATAGCTCTTATTTTACTCTTTTGCCCTTGTGCATCAAGAGTAAGAGTCACAGCACATGTATCTCCCATTTCTAGGTAGTAAAGTAGTAGTTCCTTACCTTCATCGTCTTCGGTTAGTATTTTGAGTGAACCAGATACAATAAGCGGGAAATGCTTCATATCATCGCCAATGTTTACGATGATATCTTCTGCTTGGAAGTTTTTCAATTGACCATTGTAGCATATTTCATTGATGAGTTCTTCATTGAAAATATTTTGAAACCGTTCGTACAAATGGTTGTAACAGGCTATATCGAATGGAGTGACAGACATTGCTCCAAAGATACTAATTTAGTGCTTATCCCTAAGAATGCTTATTTGTTCATTCACTGCTTTAGTGATAGACTTCACAGATATAGTAGCACCAGAGATTCCGTCTATGTTTCGTCCTACTTCAAAAGTGCTATCTCTTTCGAACTGCTTGAGCCAACCTTTGTTGGCTATCTGATATCCGTGGTCTGACGTGTATTCTAGTACTCGCACTTTTTTAATGTTCTTCTGCTTATCGAAGGCCGTAAGGAAAAAGAATTCCTCAAACGAAATAGTGTCCTTATTCGGTTTGTCGCAGCCACCTGTCTGGCAGCCTAGTGCTCTGGTAATCATAGAGTATCCGCTTAGGTTGTCATTCGTTTTTACCTCAAAAATCTGATGGTTGATAGCTAGAGAGTCTCCTATAGCTACCTCTTGATACTTCATCTCTTTACCAAATATTTTGGTAAGCTGTCGACTCATTTTCTTGGTCAGATAATCGGGCAGGTAGCTGTAGGTAGCCACGGATGATGTTGCTACTAGTATTAATAATGCTATGCTTGAGTATCTTTTTTTCATTAGATATTATCTAAACCAAAATCCTATTCCAGAATTAAACTGATGTAGTTGATTATTGTTCGCATCTTGGAAGTTTTGGTAGTCTGCCTTCACAACAAATGATTCATTTAGAAAAAACGAAATTCCTGTGGTGAGCACCGTGCGGTCGTAGGATTTATTAGCGGTCAGTTCAGAGTTTACCGTATTATGAGTATTGTATTCGCTCCATCTTACAAAAGGGACTAAATCCTTTTTTATTCCTAAAATCTCATTGATATTGTATCCTATTTCAGCGTAGAAACCGAACATGCTAGAGCCAAGATCCTTGTCAGTAAAGGCATTGTATTCTTTAGTATTACTAAAATTAGAGAAGAAGAGTTCTCCTTTGGCTTGAAACTTATTTGCTTGATATCTAGCATCTAACCCTAACATCTGTATTCCTACTACAGAGCTATCAGCGGTAGCCATTTGGCCTATACTATCTCTGCTTACGCCATCAAAAAGATTGGATTCTGTGGTGCCGATGTATCCTGCTAGACCTATGTCTAGTCCTTTGATTCCATAGTAGTTTATCTTGCCCGATAGGTCAGGAGCAGTCATTGCTACCTGAGCACCTTTTTGTCGTGCCCCTCTTAGTGGTTTGCTGCCATCTAGTTTAGCCCCGTCATTATATCCCATAGGCCCATTCACTGCATAGAGTTGGTAACGTAGTGCTGCATTGGGCAAGTTGCCCGCTACACCGGCACCTATTTCTCTCCAGGTACTTGGATATAGTGCGTTTGCTATGGTAGGTCTATTTACTCCATTAAATATAGTAGGCTCGTGGTATTCATTCATGAGTCCCATCGGAATCAGAAGAAGTCCTGCTTGTACATTAAGCCACGGTTTAGCTTGGTAGTTGAGGTATGCCTGCTCTAGAAAAACTTCCTTGATATGTTCTATCTCTATTTCGGTAATGAACGAAGTCTTCTTGTCAAACTTATAACCAAAGAGAAGCACCATTCGCTCAGCATCCATATCGCCATTGTATTTGGTGTTATTGCCAAATGGCTGCTCGTAATGCACTTCGCCGTATGCTCCCATTACTAGTCCGCCTTGTTTACTTTCTAAAAGAGTACGTGCTGCATTTTGGTGATAGTTAGTAAAACTATCCATCTCTCCCTGTCCATAGGATAGTGTGCAGATAATCAGTGGTAATAATGTAAAAATATGTTTCATTCGTTCTTAATTTGACGCAAAGCTATTTTTATTTGGATTAATTAAAAATAAGGAAACGCAAAAATGAGATTACCTTAGCTTATTTAGAATAAGTTATAAAATTAGATGCTTAATTTTGTCGTAAGTCAATGCTGTTAAGCATTTTCTAGTATAAATAAGGGAATCTTTATTTCTTGCTCATTCGAGCAAAGGTGAAATTTTGTGCCGTATCAAATGGAGTTATATGGTCAGCGGTAAAGCACTCTATGATCTTAAATTCCTTTCCAAACGTGGTTTTTAGTTTTGCCTCGTCGTATTGAGTGATTTCTAATCCGCTGCATTTGAATGGTCCGCTAAGGGAGAATGTGCCAATCACTAAATGTTGCGTACCCATTTGAGTTAATCTGTATACGTATTTATGTATGTCCGCCTGCTTCATGAGAAAATGAAAAACGGCTCTATCATGCCATAAGTCATATGATTCCTGGGGGCTAAAATCTAAGATATCACTTATGACCCACTTTACTTGCTCAGCTTTTTGCCCAAGTCTTGCTTTCGCTCTGTCTATGGCTGATTCACTGATGTCTAATACAGTAATGTTAGTGTAGCCAAGGTCTAAAAGTGCGTCTAATAGTCTACTATCTCCGCCGCCTATATCTATTATTTTAGCAACTTTTGGTACGTCAAACTGAGCAATGAGGTCTATAGATATCTGTGGATAGTCTTCTGTCCAGCTTACTTCTTCTGGAGTTTTTGTCGTATATATTTTGTCCCAATGTTCTTTATTGCTCATTTAGTTTAATGCAGTGTTTTGTTCATTAAATGCACCGAAGTACGTTGTCTCGCCACTAATGATTTAGCGAATATTTTTTTAGTATTCATCCTATACATTAATAAGACGTAAATATAGTCATCTCCACTATAATGTCATAATCTACCATTGTTTGCTTATTTGTTAGCCTATGGAGTTTATATTCGACCGACACTGCTATGCGTCAAATCATAAATTTATACTGGTTTAAATACCTTTCTATATTCTTTCTTTTATTCTCTTCAATTACCATTATGGCTCAAAATGAGCCAGTGATTAAACGATTAGAATCTGGCCATGGAACCAAATTTCATATTGAATTTGTTGAGTTTTTGGACGTCACCGAAGTGAAGGATTATCTGTTTCAATTGCTTTCTCTTAACAAAGACCATAGTTTTAAAAGCATTAATTCTATAGTAGATGGAGACAATAGTCTACATACTCGCTACGGTCATTATTATATGGGTGTAGAGGTGCTAGGGAGTGAATGGATTTTACATTCCCAATCGGGTAGAATCTATAGTGCTAACGGTGACATATATACTAATATAACAGGTATGCAAAGTGTATCAAATGAAGTGGCTAGAGAAAAGGCTTATTAAAAGACAAATTTAAGACGAGTTGTATTCTAACAATATGTCATTCAATGTCCGATGGTGATTTAAACTTTCTTACTATAACAAGATACAAAAACCCCACCCTAAATTAACAGAATGGTCTTAGATTTTGGCACGTAGATAGCGGTGTCCCAAACGTTTCCTTCTTTTCTGAATAAGTGTGTTTTGAACAATGGACTCATCTAAAGCTTTTCTTTAATTCACGGATAATTTCTTCCAACCCATTTAATTTAATCTCATAAACGGTGTCTAGTTGTATGCCTAGTTTCCCTTTTGGGAAGCCTCCTTTTCGTTTGAACCATTCAAGATACTCTATAGGTAAGTCACATAGAAGTCTGCCACTAAACTTACCAAAAGGCATTTTTACGGTAACGATTTGTTTTAGTATTTCTGGATTAGGTGACACGAAACAAAGGTGGGATTTTTTTTCAAAAGTATTTGACTATTAATAAAGTGACAGCCTTTTTTATATAATGTCTTTGGCCCATTTCGCAGTATACGGAATAGGCCATTTTATGGGTCTATTTCAGATCGACAGAATTAAAGGTTTTTTTATCTAAAACTACTCTTACTTATACCTTGTTAGCTCTTAGATTTGACGCCTTGATAAAAGAGTACATCATAACAATGCTTTGGAGTATTTCGCCGCTTGGCGAAGCTAAGGTGGGTATACCCTATGGCCTGTTAAAAGATCTGAATCCGTATCTAGTTTTCATCTTTGCTCTGGCTGCTAATATTATGGTTTTCCCTGTAATGATGATTTTTCTAGATAAGATCAATACTTGGCTTCTGAGATGGGGCTGGTATAAGCGTAGTGCTTTATGGGTAGCCAAAAGAGCTAAAAAAGGGTCTGGAGCTCAACTTCAAAAGTATGGTTATTGGGGATTAGCACTGTTTGTGATGATACCACTGCCTGGTACAGGCGTATATGCAGGTTCTATTGCTACCTATCTTTTTAAAATGGATACACAAAAAGCATTCTGGGCCAATGTTATCGGCATCACTATTTCTTCTATTATAGTATGGAGTGTTACTCAACTTGGCATTAAAGTTTTTTAGTAACCAATCGTAGTGGAAGAACTCAGAACTTTTCTTGAGCAGGATCTTACCCTGGGCAATATAGGAATAAGAATTTCTACGGGTTGAGGATAATGAGTTAAGAAACTAAGGATTGGCTTACTCTAGTCAAGTATCTAGTCAGATAGATGGACATAATTAGACCTAAGCTATCTCTTTAGTGTAGGTTTGTAGTTCATTAATAAAGCGATACAAAAATGAATTTTAATTTAAAGGGGTGGCTCACAGCCAATCTCGGAACAAAAGACACCGTCTCAACTCTAATTTTAGTGCTAATGACGATCCTAATAGTTTTTCTTGTTTGGTGGTTATCTAAAAAAACGCTCCGTTATTTTGTGCCTAAACTTACCGCAAAGACAGATACTTTATGGGATGACATTGTATTCAATGATCGAATAATAAACTCATTTGCTACACTAATACCTGCTATCATACTGGATCAATCTCTGCCCATTCTATTTAGGAATTCTAAATTTTTGCTGCCTTTTATTTTGGGAGCAACTGATGTAATAGTCATTTTAGTTTCTGCGTGGATTCTCGTCTCGTTTTTTAATTCTATCAATGAAATATTATCGCAAAAAGAACAACACAAGGATAAACCTATCGGCAGTCTTACCCAGTTAGCGAAGATCTTGACTTTCGCCGTGGGTGCCATCTTGATTATATCTACGGTGACAGGTAGAAGCCCTCTCTTTTTATTGACGGGTTTAGGTGCAGTAGCTGCCATCCTTCTTTTAGTATTCAAAGACAGTATCTTGGGTTTTGTAGCTAGTATTCAGCTTTCTGCTAACAATATGATACAAGTAGGCGACTGGGTTACTGTGCCCAACTATGGAGCCGATGGTGATGTATTAGAAATAAATTTGACTACTATCAAGGTCCAAAATTTTGATCTTACCATTACGACTATTCCTACGTACGCTTTCATATCAGATTCATTTACCAACTGGCGTGGCATGAGTAATTCGAATGGAAGGAGAATTAAAAGAGCCATTTCTGTCAAAATAGATACAATAAGATTTTGCGATGATGCTATGCTAGAGCGATTCCAAAAAATCGAACTTATTTCGGGCTATCTAATACAACGAAAAAAGGAAATAAAAACCTATAATGCCAAGCAAAAAGTAGATGTTTCTACACTAGTAAACGGTAGAAATATGACTAATGTAGGCGTTTTTAAAGCCTACATAGAAGAGTATTTGAAAGCTAATCCTAATATCAATAAAGAGATGGTGATTATGGTACGCCAACTGCCTCCTTCAGAAAAAGGTTTGCCATTGGAGATCTATGCTTTCAGCAAAGATCAAAACTGGAAGACTTATGAAAATGTAATTTCTGATATTTTTGATCACGTTCTGTCTGCAGTTCAATACTTCGATTTGGAGATATTTGAAAACCCTGCGGGATCTGATTTTAAGAAACTAGCAGAGAAGTAGATTTTGGTTAAAGAGTTCAAGCTATACCAATAAGATAGGGGAAATCATTAATAATATATCTGTTTTGTTTGCATTGTTTACTTTCCAATACAAAACCGCGTAAAAATAGAGTCCAACACTTCATCGTTGGTCACTTCGCCTGTAATAAGTCCTAGTTGATATAGGGCATTTCGGATATCTAGAGCTACCATATCGCTAGTCAGTTCTGTATCTATACCATCCAATACTTTTTGGAGTGCTTCAGAGCTTTTGGCTAGTGCATCTGCATGGCGAGCATTGTTGACTACCGTTTCATTGCCAAATTCATAGTGACTGGCTACACGCTCTAGTTCAGCTACTAGTGTTTCTATGTCTTTGTTTTTAGCAGATATAAAGACGGTGTTCTCTGGCCATTCTTCTTTTGTATAAGAGCCAGACTCTGCTTTATTAGCTACCAGTATGGTCTGCTTTATGTGGGGAAGTGCTAGTAGTTCCTCTTTTAGTTGAGTAGGAGTGGTGATGCTGATGTCGAATAAGTAGACCAACAGCTCCGCCTTGTTCATGCTTTCTTTTGTTTTGCCAACACCTATACGCTCTATGGCATCTGTACTCTCTCGCAGCCCTGCGGTGTCTATGAGCCTAAACTGTATGCCTTTGAGCGTGAATACTTCTTCTATGGTATCGCGTGTGGTTCCCGCTATCTCAGATACTATAGCACGCTCTTCATTGAGCAGTGCATTAAGCAGAGTAGATTTTCCTGCGTTAGGTTTGCCCGCAATTACGGTGTTTATTCCGTTTTTGAGCACATTGCCAGAGGCAAATGAACTACGTAGTTTTTCTATTTGGGTGAGCAGTCTGGCGATTAGTGCTTTTAACTTGGGTCGGTCTGCAAACTCTACATCCTCTTCCCCAAAATCATTTTCTAATTCTATGAGTGCTGCGAAGTCTATCAACTCTTGTCTAAGGATAGCGATATCATTACTAAAACCGCCACGCATTTGGCTCAATGCCATTTGCAAACTTGCTTCACTATTACTGCTTATCATATCGGCTACAGCCTCAGCTTGGGCCAAGTCCATCTTCTGATTCAGAAATGCTCTGAGTGTAAACTCGCCTGGTTCTGCCATGCGAGCTCCGCTTTTGAGGAGTGTCTCTATGATGCGGCTAGTAATGTAGGGTGATCCATGACCAGAGATTTCTACAGAATCTTCTCCGGTATAGCTATGCGGATTTCTAAATACACTTACGAGTACTTCGTCTACTCGCACATCTCCATCTACTATATGTCCATAGTGTATGGTGTACCCGTCTGCGGTGATTATGTCCTTGTCAAAACATTTACTAGCAATAGCGATGGCATCATTGCCAGAAACGCGAACTACTGCTAAAGCAGAAACACCCGCTGGCGTGGCGGGTGCTGTTATGGTATCTTGTAGATTTTGCAATTCTTTACAAACTTAGAAATTTAAGCTCATACTATACTTACTATAGAAGTCGAATATCTCATTCACTGCTTCGTCTGCACTGTCCACTAATTTAAATAGGTGAAGATCATCTGGACTCACATTTCCTTCAGCTAGCATTGTATCCTTAATCCAGTCTACCATGCCACCCCAAAATTTGGTACCTACCAAAATGATAGGAAACTTAGCTGTCTTTTGAGTTTGCACCAGTGTAAGAGCTTCGAAAAGCTCATCTAATGTACCAAAACCTCCAGGCAATACGATGAAACCTTGAGCGTATTTCATAAACATTACTTTTCTAACGAAGAAAAATTTAAAGTCTATACTCTTATCATGATCTATGTATGGATTACTACTTTGCTCAAAAGGAAGATCAATATTTAGTCCTACTGAAGCACCTTTTTCATTACTGGCTCCTTTATTTCCAGCTTCCATGATACCTGGACCACCACCTGTGATTACTCCCAGTCCAGCAGCGGCTAGTTTCTGACCTATTTCTACAGCCATTTCGTAGTATGGTGTGCCTGGCTTAGTTCTAGCCGAACCGAAAACAGATACACATGGTCCTATTCTAGATAGGGTATCGTAGCCTTCTACGAATTCAGACATTACTTTAAAGATGTTCCAACTGTCAGAACTTTTTATCTCTGGCCAGTCCTTGTTTTCAAATGCCTGCTGTATTCTTTGGTTTGATTTATCTGTCATCTCTTATTTCTTTTATGATTTTAATGTTTGGGTTGTCCAAATACTATCAATGTATAGTATAACGAATGTAAGTAAACCATTAATGATGATTACCTCAAATCCTGCTTTAAAGTCTTTTATGATATGTGGCAGGCCAAAGTAGTAGGCTGCAGTAAATAATATAGCAACCAGTGAAATCGGTAGCACGTGTGAGTCATTTACATTTCTTTTAGTCAGTATACCAAAGGCAAATAGGCCTAAAAGTGGTCCGTAGGTGAAACCTGCGACTTTAAACAATTCGTTTATTACGGAGTCATTATTCCATTCTTTAAATAGGAGAATGGTTAAGAAAATGATAATAGCAAATGCGATATGTACTTTACTCCGTACTTTTTTATCTGTTTTCTTCCCGTTGCGTTCATAGCCCAAAAAATCTACACAGAAACTAGTAGTAAGTGCAGTAAGAGCACTGTCTGCACTGCTATATGCAGCTGCTACTAGACCTATTATGAAAAATGCTCCCACTACAGGAATGGAGTGCTTCATGGCTATACTCGTAAAGAGTTGATCTGGTTTGCTAAAGTCTGTGATATTAAAAGTAGCTGCGTATTGATAGAGGAGTGCTCCTAGACTTAGAAAAATAATATTGACTACTAGAAACATAGCCATCTGCACATAGATGTTTTTCTGTGCACTTTTTACATTGCTTATGCTCAGATTCTTCTGCATCATATCTTGGTCTAGTCCTGTCATAGCTAGTGCTATAAATGCTCCCCCAAGAAACTGTTTCCAAAACACATTGCTACCGTTTCCTTTGAAATGGAAGATTTGAGTATTCGGATCATTTACAAGATTGGTTATCGTTTCGGACCATGTCCAGTCAAGTTTATTTACTATAAATATAATGGTAAGAATAACGGAAGTGATTAGGAAAAACGTTTGCAGAGCATCTGTGTATACCACTGTTTTTATCCCGCTTTTAGCTGTGTATGCAAATATGAGTACTATGGTAATAGCTACAGTAGACCAGTATGGCATTCCAAATGGCTCAAAAATAGCAAGATGCAAAACGCCTGCTATAAGGAATAGCCTGAATGAAGCTCCAATAATACGAGAAAGTAAGAAGTAAGCTGCTCCTGTTTTATAGGCATAGTTTCCATATCGGCCTTCTAGATAAGTGTATATAGAAGTTAGATTTAATTTATAATAGAGTGGGAGTAGGACTCTTGCTATGATAATGTAGCCCACCATATAGCCCAGCACTACTTGGAAATATCCAAAATGCGATGTAGCTACAGCTCCAGGTACACTTAAAAAAGTAACCCCAGAAAGCGAAGCTCCTATCATACCAAAGGCTACTAAAAACCAAGGGGATTTCTTATTCCCTGTATAGAATGAGGTGTCATCTGATCCTTTGGAAGTATACCATGAGATTATAATAAGCATAGCGAAGTATGCTAGTAGTATAGCTAATGTAATCTCAGGTCTCATTCCGATACTTGTAGTTTTTGGCCTAGTTGAATATTGATGTTTTCTAGCTTATTCCACTCTTTTAGTTGGGCCACAGTTACGTTATATCTTTTGCAGATATTATATAAAGTATCGCCTTTTATTACAATATGGGTTACAGGTCCATCTACCGTTATTTGTTTTTGTATCTCCTCCACATACTCTTGGGTTATGGAGTCCTTTGCTTCCTCTTTTTGTATAGACTTTTTTATTACACTATCAGCAGCTTCTGCAGCTTTCTCTGTCAGGTATATTTTTTGGCCTATGCTCATGGCACTTGGGTTAAGGTCTTTGTTCCAAGTGAGTATGTCCTCTTCAAATACCTGATACTTTTCAGCTATCCTATAGATATTATCTCCTTTTTGTACCAGATGAAAGTCTGGCACTTCTATTACTTTTTTGTCTATTGCTCCAGGATGACTAAAATCTGTACTGTCCAGTATTTCCTTAGTTACGGAGTGCGGATTTACAAATTTTTCGGGTTCTTCTTCTTTCCACTTAGGTGTTTCTACGGCGGTTTCTACCGCATCTTCGTTGTCACGTTTCTTTTGCATATAGAGCACTTCTCCTTCTTTAGGTTCTGTACCTTTTTCCATTCTATTCTTGCGGTATAGTAGCTTTAGTTTTATGCCATATTGCTGAGATATGTCACGCATATCTTCTCCTTTTAGTACAATATGTTTTTCTTCAGATCCTCTTCTACGTTTCGGTTTTAGGTACACTATCTCACCTGGCTCTATCTTAGCATCGTCTGGGAGGTCATTCCACTTGCGGATATGTCTATCTTTCAGATAGTTATCTGAGGCTATACTCTCAACGGTCTCTCCAGGTTTAGCCGTCTTCACAAGCACTCCATTTTTAGTCTCGCCTGCTACTAGTTTTGGAAGGCCAGTTCCTGGCAGCTTAGCTCCATCATACTGATGCAGTTCGTATCTATCTATTAGGCTTATTAGTATTTTGCCATACTGCGGATTGGTAGCATACCCTGCTTTTCTAAGGCCGTGGCACCATCCTTTGTAGTCGGAAGGGTCTAGCTCAAATAAAGGATGATATCTCCAGTTTTTTCGCAAAAAATCTGAATGGTCTTGATACGATTCTAGTACACTCCCGTATGCTCGAAAACATTCGTCTGGGGCGTCATCATCTGCATATATTACATTTCCCGTCCAGCTTCCTTTGCACTTTATTCCAAAGTGATTGTTTGCAAACTTAGCAAGGCGGCTATTCCCACTATTGCTTTCTAGCACTCCTTGAGCCAGTGTGATACTTGCAGGCACACCGCTTCGGTGCATCTCTATTATGGCCAGTTCTTTATACTTAGCAAGGTATTCTTGTGGAGTCTGCTTCTGTGCGAGGGCAGCACTTGCTACTAATAGTATGGCTAGTATAGGATATGTTCTTATGTTTTTCATTGATACTGAAGGCGAAAGTAACGCGATGTTCATCGGTGTAGAGGCAACGTTTATACACTTATCTACATCTCTTGTAATGAATTGTATTGGAAAGCGTTTAATTTGAAGTTATAATGTTAAATATATGAAGAAATACTTAATCTTAGGACTAGCGTTAATGATATCAGCTGCTGTATTTGCCCAAGAGGCAACAGTTGAGCCAGCCACTTGGTCACAAGAGTTTTCTATAGCAGAAGTGGAAATTGGGGATGAAGTTGAAATAATATTCACCGCTCCCTTAAAGCCTAAGTACCATATCTATTCAAATAACTATGATCCTAAATTTAGTCCAACTTGTGGGCCTTTGCTCACAGAGTTTGATTATTCTGAAGTTGTCGGGCTTAAATTGATCGGGGTTCCAAAGCCAATTGATGTTCATATTTATATGGATGACATATTCGATTGCGAGGTACATGAGTTTTCTAATAAAGTAGAGTTTAGACAAAAAGCTAGAGTAATAGGAGCTGCCCCTTCTATTAAAGGGAAAGTTGATTATCAAATATGTAATGACAGAGGCTGCCTCTCATACAATCATAAATTTACGTTGGCTGGTCTTAAAATTAAGAAAACAGTAAAGCTTATACTAGAAGTAGAGGATACAGAAACAACGGACAAGACTCTAGATAAGGAAGCGAATACGGAACAGAAAGAAACTACAACAACCGGAGAGGAAGACATAGACACTGCCACTAGTGGGTCAGAGTCTGAAGTGCTAGAAACAGCAGAAGATAAGAATGAGGAAGCCTCAGAAGTAGCCGCAGACGATGAGGAAACAGACATAAAGTCTTTATCGCTTTGGGCATTATTTCTATTAGGAATAGGTGGTGGTCTTATAGCCTTAGTTACTCCTTGCGTATTTCCTATGATTCCTATGACTGTTGCCTTTTTTACTAAAGAAACCGACAGAAAAAAAGGAATTAGAAAGGCTTTGTTTTACGGAATCTCTATTGTTAGTATTTACGTAATCTTAGGTCTGCTACTCGCAATGGTTTTCGGTGAAACGTTTACTTATATGCTAAGTACTCATTGGTTACCTAATATGATATTCTTTGCAATTTTCGTATTTTTTGCATTGTCGTTTTTTGGAATGTTTGAGCTTACACTTCCTTCTAGTTTTGTAAATAAAATGGATGCCAAAGGAGATAAAGGTGGATATGCAGGTATTTTCTTTATAGCATTCACTTTAGTATTGGTTTCTTTTAGTTGTACTGTGCCTATAGTTGGATCAGTTTCCATACTAGCGGCAGGTGGAGAGTTTATAAAACCTTTGATAGCTATGTTAGGATTTGCTATCACGTTTGCACTCCCGTTTGTGCTGTTTGCTATTTTTCCTAGCTGGTTAAATAGCCTTCCGAAATCAGGAGGTTGGTTAAACTCTGTAAAGGTGGTATTGGGATTTGTAGAATTGGCACTTGCTTTCAAATTCTTATCACAAGCCGACCTAGTTTACAATTGGGGAATATTAGATAGAGATGTCTTTATTGCTATTTGGGTAGTCTTAGCTATGTTAATGGGCTTATATCTTATCGGGAAAATAAAGTTTCCTCACGATAGCGATATGCCTAGAATACCAGTGATGAGATTCCTTTTTGCAGTAGTTGTATTCTCATTTGGACTCTGGATGCTTCCTGGTATGTGGGGAGCCCCTCTCAGACCTTTAGCAGGGATTCTTCCTCCATTAACTACTCAAGATTATAACATTCAATCGGGCGGTGTAGCTACACATTCCGAAAGCAGCTCAGATAGACGTTTCTCAGATCAATTGCATCTTCCGTATGGTTTAATAGGGTATTACACTATTGAAGAGGCCGTGGCTAAAGCCAAAGAAACCGGCAAGCCCATCTTTGTTGATTTTACAGGGAAAAGCTGTGCAAACTGCAGAAAAATGGAAGAAAATGTTTGGCCAGATGCAGAAGTGATGAAAAGACTTAAAAATGATTTCGTAATTGCTAGTTTGTATTGCGATAGTAGAATAGAATTGCCTGAAAGCGAATGGGGAAAGGACAGCGATGGAGATGTTATTAAAACACTAGGGGAGATAAATCAACAACTTCAACTGGATCATTTTAACTCGTATGGACAGCCCTATTATTATGTTATGGATAAAGAGATGAATGTTTTATCTACTTTCCCAGGATATGAGAACGATGCTCCGAAGTATGCAGCTTTTTTAGATAAAGGCAAGGACAAGTTTAAATCAACTAAATAATTATAAGGTGAGCATAAAACAACATTTTACCGAAGCCCAAAGTGTTCTATCTGCTTTTTTAGCAGAGGATAAAAACTTTGAAAACATAGAATCTGCCGGAAAACTGCTAGTAGAGAGTTTTAGAAACGAAGGGAAAGTACTTAGTTGCGGTAATGGTGGAAGCCTCTGTGACGCGATGCATTTTGCCGAAGAACTTACGGGTAGATATAGAGAGAATAGACCCGCGATAGGAGCTATAGCTATAGCAGACGCAAGTCACATGGCTTGTGTGGGCAATGACTATGGATATGACTTTGTATTTAGTCGCTACGTAGAAGGTGTAGGTCGCAAGGGCGATGTACTGCTAGGTATTAGCACAAGTGGCAATAGCCAAAACGTGATAAATGCCATAGCCGCTGCCAAAGAAAAGGGAATGAAGGTGATATGTCTCACAGGAAAAGACGGTGGAAAAATGGCTGGTCTTTGTGATGTAGAAATACGGGCACCTAAAAGCGACTTTGCCGACCGAGCTCAGGAGATACATATCAAAGTAATACACTCGCTCATAGACTACGTAGAGCGAAATTTGTAATACCTTAGGCAAGTCATTTTGAGACTTTCCAACAAACTCATACTATTCCTTATACTAGCTGCAGGAGCGATTCTACGCTTCTGGAATTTTGTAGATATACCATTTGCTCACGATGAGTTTAGTGCCCTATTTCGCACAGATTTTAGCAACTTTTCTGACCTAATAAACTACGGGGTAAAACCAGATGGACACCCCGCTGGCATTCAAGTATTTCTCTATTATTGGATTTTTATTTTTGGTGCTACTGAATGGGTAGTAAAACTGCCCTTTGCTCTTATGGGAGTTGCCTCTATTTGGGTGATATATAAAATAGGGAAGCTGTGGTACAATGAGACTGTCGGTTTAGTGTCTGCAGCCTTTATTGCATCTCTGCAATATACGATACTGTATAGTGTGACTGCCCGCCCATACATCAGTGGCATGTTCTTTAGTTTGGCGATGGTTTGGTACTGGAGCAAACTAGTCGAAAAACCTACTGTTCGTTTTTTGCAGAATGGACTGCTCTTTGTTTTGTTCTCTGCTTTATGTGCTTATAATCACCATTTCAGTCTTTTGTTTGCCGCATTAGTTTGGGTCAGTGGATTGTTCTTTTTGCCTAAAACATATTGGCTGAAATATGTTCTTATTGGGCTAGCTATTTTTATAGTTTACATCCCACATCTCAGCATATTTTTTCATCAACTGGAAAATAAAGGTGTAGAAGGTTGGCTTGCAAAACCAGAGTCAGATTGGCTCTGGACGTACATTCGTTATATCTTTCATTACTCTTGGGTAGTATTGGGTGTTGCATTAGCCCTTGTTATAGCAGGGTTTTTCTTGAAGCCAAAAAGTGATTTCAGTTTTAAAAAATTTGGACTTTTTACACTTTGGTTTATTCTTCCTTTCGCTATTGGCTATTACTATTCTGTGTACATTAGTGCTGTGCTCCAGTATTCGGTGCTTATTTTCACATTCCCCTTTCTTTTTTTAGTTTTATTTGGTCATTTGCCTCAGCAAAAATCAGGTATAAACGCAATATTAGTAGGAGTTATTTTAGCAGTTAGCGGTTTTACGCTTATCAAAGATAGGCTTCATTTTAGCCTGCTGCATAGCTCGCATTATGAGCATATAGTCGTTGATACTCGAATAGCAGATCAACAAGACTCTACGCTTAAGCTTATCGACTCTCATCGTAAAATAACAGCATACTATTCAGTTAAAAATGAGGTGAACTTAGAAAATGTAGTATGGCTAGATTCGCTAGGAACAGAGCGAGAATTTAGAGTATTTATACAGGAACAAGCAGAAAAGTATAAGCATATATATTTGGGTGCTTGGGCAAGTATTAATCCCAACTATGTACACATTATCAAAGAATATTTTCCGTATGTCCTTTTTCAAAATGATTATGTAGGAGGAAGTACTTCGCTTTTTACCAAAGAGTATAAATCAGCTCTTTCGGCTAGGGTAAGTAGATTGGATTTGACTCAAGAGGCTACACCCGAATGGAGTAATATAGACAGCAGTCACTTAGTTCAAGGGTTGCTATCTGGCTATCTAATGGATAGCACATTAGAGTGGTCGCCTGTTTATTCTTCGGCTCTTAGCGCATCTACCGTGCATAGTAATGATGTATTATGGGCTACCGTTATGCTAGAAACTATTAATAGTCTAGACGATGTATCCATAGTAGCGGTGGTAGAAGAGGATGGAGAAGTGGTCCATTGGAGTAATGCGGAGCTAAACAGATTCATAGGTGATAGCTCACAAGATCATCAGATAGCTTATCATACATTACTGCTAAATAATATTGCTTGCGGACCTAGTGCTCAAGTGAAATTCTTCGTTTGGAACAAAGGTAAAAAGACATTCAAAATCTCAGAATTTTGGATAAACATAAAACAAGGTAACCGTGTAGTCTATGGACTTACGGATGAGTTTTAGAGGACATACTTCAAGTACTTGATTTTCTTGCCTTCAGCTAACCACATATTTTCATAAAATGTCTGGATATTAGCCAAGTACTCAGGGATCTCATCCCAAGCATAAATGTCTGCACTGTCTTCTAGTATGGTTAGTTTCTGCTCTGCTATGGTCTCTTTGGTATAGCCATAAAATCGAGTAGAATCACTCTTTAAGTTCATAGTAGTACCGTCTTTACTAATGTTGCGGTATCGCTCTAGGAACATGGCGTTGGTTAGTCTTTTACGTTTACGAGCATGTTGCGGGTCTGGGAATGTAATCCAGAATTCATCTATCTCACCTTTCTCAAAATACTCCTCTATGTTGCCTATCATAATCCTATGAAAAGCCACATTAGTCAGGTTGTTTTCTAGAGCATATTTAGCACCTTTCCATATTCTATTGCCTTTTAGGTCTATTCCTATAAAATTACGATCAGGGAAACGCTCGGCTAAGCCTATGGTATATTCTCCTTTGCCGCAGGCTAGTTCTACGGTGATGGGTTTGTCGTTTTTAAAAACATCGCTACTCCATTTTCCTTTTAGTTCTTTGGCGTATTCGTAGCAGTTTTCGAATGCTGTAACTGCTGCAAATTTTTCTAGTTTACCTTTCTTACCCACATTGCAAAGGTATGTTTAAATTGGGGTTCTTATCACCTTTCCGGTGTCTGTGTAGGTTAATTGATCTACCCAATGGATTTCTTTGGGAGCACTATATTGTGGTAAGTTAGTTTTTATGATTTCTAGCAATTTTGGGCTAAGAACAGTCGGTTTGGTCTCCATCACAAGTACCATCTTTTCTCCTAGATGATGATCTATTTTTTTGCCAAGATAAAATGCGTTTTTAATACCATTAGCTTGTAGTAGTGAGGCTAGTATGGGTTCAATTTCTGTTGGATTTATTTTTATTCCGCCACTGTTTATAATGTCATCAGCCCTGCCTTGTATTTCAAATCCTTGGGTGTGTATGCGTGCCATATCGTTGGTATTAATAGCAAAGTCTAATTCGGGGATAGCGATACATAAAACATCGTCTTTAGTAGATAGCTTTACTCCTTGCAGAGGTGTGAAGTAGGAATTTTTATTCTTCAGATTTTTTAGTGCAATGTGGCTAGCGGTTTCAGTCATTCCGTAGGTTTCCCAAAATGTGGTACTGGGAGCTACTTGCAGTAAGGTAGTGGCCTGCTTCTCGACTAAAGGTGCTCCACCGATAAGTATGTTTTGAAAACTATTTAATTGGTTGACAGACCGTGCTATGCAATTATTTACCTGGTGTGGGGTGAGTGATGTAATAGTGAAATCATAATGTGGCAGTTCTGCTAGCGGGTTAGCTGAAGGAGCACTAAAATAGATAGGGCAATCCCAAACTAGAGCACGTATCAATTGCATAAAACCACCTGTCTTAGTGACGGGCAAGCAGCACAGAATATATTCGTTTTGCAGCTCTAAGGCAGCGTAAGTGCTCTCTGCACTCCATTGTAGCATTTCTTTAGAAAGGCTAATCTTCTTTGGCGTGTTTGTGCTTCCAGACGTTTTAAGAGTGAATGATTTTCTACCTTCTTGCCACATTTTAATGCAGTTTTCTACAAAGGATACATCTGCAAAGTCGCTGCTATATGTAGGTTTAAACTGTGTCACTATTTTGCTATTTTCTTTTAAATACAATTGGATGTCGCCAAAGGTGCAGTATTGCTTCTATTAAATTGATTTGTGAGTGGCTCTATCACTAAGTTTTACTTAAATTTGCGTCTTAATTTAAATCAACAATTATTCAATGACAAAGATTATAAAATTTCTGTTTATTTTAACAGTATGTTTCTTTTACTCAGTGGCCAATGCTCAAGTGGGCACTCTAGCCGTGACTAGCACCTCCAAAGATGCAGCAGTACCTTCTCCCATTTTCTCCTATGGAGATGAAGTAGTGTATGGGGATGAGTTTATGCGTGTGTTCAACAAAAACAAGCGTGAGGAGAATGCTCCAACTCAAGAAGAGATAGAAGAATACTTGGATTTATATGTAAAATTCAAACTTAAAGTAGCAGAAGCCTACTCTCGAAAGATGGATACAGTTCCTAGTTTCATCAATGAACTAGCAGGATACAGAGAGCAGTTGGCACAGCCTTATCTTACCGATAAAAGTGTAACAGATATGCTAGTAAAGCAAGCTTTTGATAGAAGCCAACAAGAAGTAAATGCAAGTCATTTACTGATTAATTGTCCTCTAGATGCTAAGCCAGCAGATAGCCTTGCAGCGTATCAAAAGATATTGGGGCTAAGAAATAGAATAGCGAAAGGTGAAGATTTTAGTACTATAGCTACTCAATATTCTGAAGATCCTTCTGCTAAGTCAAACGCAGGAAACCTAGGGTTTTTTACAGCTTTCCAAATGATATATCCTTTTGAGAATGCGGCCTTTAATACTGCGGTAGGTTCAGTGAGTATGCCTATTCGTACCCATTTTGGGTACCATTTAGTACACGTGATAGACCGCAGAAAATCTATGGGCGATGTGAAAGTGGGTCACATTATGATAAAATATTATAATGAAGGACAAATAGATAGTACTAAGAAACGAATAGATGCTGTATTGACTAAACTCAAAGCCGGAGCAGATTGGAACAAAACGGTAGAGGAATTCTCTGAGGATTTTAACACAAATAGTAAAGGTGGCGAGCTAAGCTGGTTTAGTAGAACTACCTCTAATGTGCCTAATGAATTCAAAGATGCGGCATATGGTTTAGATAAGGATGGAGATTTTTCAGCTCCATTTAAAACGAAATTTGGCTGGCATATTATCCGTAGAGTAGAGATAAAATCTTTGTCTGCATATGATGAAATGAAAGACGTGATCCGCAGAAAAGTAGAAAGAGATACACGCAGTGAGTTGAATAAAGATGTAGTAGTAGCAAGAGTAAAAATAGAGAATAAATTCAAAGAGGTAAAAGGCTTAGATTCTGTAAAAGGAAATTTTAGTGAAGAACTAATACAAGGTAAGTTTAAAAAGAAAGAAGGTACTGGTATGGTGCTTTTTCAAATAGCAAATAAGTCTTATACCGATTCAGATTTTTATACGTATGTACTAGCAAATCAGGGAAAAACGAATAAGACTTTGGCTAATGCGATTATAGATCTGTATTCAGAGTTTGTGAAACAATCTAATCTAGATTACGAAAAGAGTATACTAGAAGTAAAGTATGATGATTTCAAGTATATAATGCAAGAGTACAAAGATGGGATTTTACTATTTGAACTTACCGACAATGAGGTGTGGAGTAAGGCCGTTGCAGATTCTGCAGGGTTAGAAGCTTTCTATGCTAAAACCCAAGCAAACTATATGTGGAAAGAGAGAGCAGATGCTTCTATCTTTAGCTGCAAGGATGCTAAGGTGGCTAAGAAAGCAAAGAAGTCTGCGAAAAAAGGAGCTACTACCAATGAAATATTAGCTAAGTACAATGCTAAAGACCCATTGGCTATTACTGTAGAGCAAAATAATTTTGAAAAAGGAACAAATGAACTGTTAGATGCTGTGAGTTGGAATGCAGGTATATACAGCCTTGCAAATGAAAATGATAGAGTGAAATTTGCAAGAATTAATAATATCTTAGCACCAAGTGCTAAGCCACTAGAGAGCAACGTGGGGCAGGCTACTTCTGACTATCAAAACTACTTAGAAGCTGAATGGTTAAAAGAGATAAGAAAAAAATATCCCGTACAGATTTACGATGATAACGTTGCACAATTGTATTAATACTTATTGATAAAGAAGCTATACATATTACCTGCAGTTCTAATGCTTATCTTAGCTGCTTGCAGTAATGGAGAAGACGGAGAATTACTAGCGGAAGCCTACGGTAATAAACTATATGATACGGAGCTAAAGAAGCTTTTGTCTCCTAATATGAGTTTTGAGGATAGTGTGCTTATCACCAAGGAATATGTGAATGTGTGGCTGGGCAGACAGATACTGCTCAATAAAGCCGAAAGTGTTCTCTCACCTGAAGAGAAAGATAAAACTAAACAAATAGAGCAGTATAAGTCAGATTTACTCAGCTATGAAGTGCTCAATAAACTTGCGATTATGCAAGTAGATACCTCATTTGCAGATGCTGAACTAGAGGAGTATTACGAGGAGCAGCAAGACGAGTTTGAGCTTTCTCAAAATATTCTAAAAATCAATTTCTTTAAAATACCGCTAGCCTCTCAAGACGTAGACTTGCTATGGTCTAGTTTTAAGGATGATGATTTTGTAATCTATAGTAAGCTAAAGGCTTTTGCAGAAGGATCTGGCAATTACTATACAGACAAAGAAAGCTGGGTGTATTTTGAGGATATTTTAAAAGAGCTACCCATAAGCACTTATGACCAAGAGCAATACTTGAATAACAATAAATTTATAAAGATAGTAGACGGTAGTTTTGTCTATTTCATAAAGATTATCGATTTCAAAATAAGAAGTAGTACTTCTCCGTTTTCTCTAGAGAGAGACAATATAAAAGAACTACTCTTAATGAAACGCCAGCAAGAGATGATAAAAAGTATTGAAACAAAATTGCTAGAAGAGGCGTATAACAATAAACAGATAAAAACATATTGAAAAATTTAATAGTAATAACCTTCCTGCTCACAGCGATGAGCAGTCAAGCACAAAACATACGAGTAATAGACGAGATAGTAGCTGTAGTAGGAGAAAACATAGTCATGCGGTCTGAGCTAGAAGCAGAATATGCCCAAGCACAGAAAGACATGGAGATGTATGATGGAGACTTGAAATGTGAAGTGCTCAATCAATTAGTCATCCAAAAGCTGTACCTGCACAAAGGTGCCGTAGATAGTATCTATGCATCTGAGGATAGAGTGGCGGACGAGTTAGATCGTAGGATAAAGTATTATGCCACACAAATAGGAGGCGAAAAAAAACTAGAACAGTATCTAGGCAAGTCTATAGCAGAGTATAAGGAGCAGATGCGTTCTAAGGTAGAGGAGCAGATGGTGACTCAGCAGGTGCAGCAAGCATTAGTATCTTCTGTAAAAGCATCACCTACCGATGTAAGAAAGTTTTTTGCAGATATACCAAAAGATAGTCTTCCAGAGTTTGGTGAAGAAGTGGAGCTAGCTCTAGTTACTATGAAACCAAAACCGAGTCCGTATGCTAAACAGTATGCACTCGAAAAGATGACCAAACTGCGAAAAGACATAATGCTTGGGGTATACGAATTTGACTATGCAGCTAGAGCAAATAGTGATGATAAAGGGACAGCTATCAATGGAGGTGAACTTGGGTATTTCTCTAGAGGGCAGATGGTAGGAGCATTTGAGCGAACAGCATTCAAATTACCTGCAGATTCTGTATCAGAGATTATAGAGACGGAGTATGGATACCATATACTGAAACTAATAGATAGAAAAGGGGAGAAAGTAAATGCCAGACATATTCTGATTAAACCACTTATTGTGAAAAGTGATTTGGAAGGACTAAAGGGCCAAATGCAAACTCTCTTAGATGGTGTACATAAAGACAGCATAACCCTGTGTCATGTGGCTAGCGAGTATAGTACAGATAATCAAACCAAGGATAACTGTGGTTTCTATGTAGACCCTACTACCGGTTCTCAGCAGGTGCCATTAGCTGCTTTAGATCCTGTGATGATAGCCAAAGTGAGCACGCTCAAGGTAGGTGAGTACACAAGCCCTGAGCCATTCGAAGATTTTGATGGAACATCGGGATGTAGATTCTTCTATTTAAAAGAAAAAGTGCCAGCACACAAAGCAAATCTAAAAGATGATTACCAAAAAGTGCAAGCTCTAGCACTAGAGAAGAAACAAGAAGAAACTGTAAAAAACTGGGTGACAGAATATAAAAACGGAGTTTACGTACGAATAGATTACAAGTATGAAAACTGTGAAGAAATGAGCCAATGGAAAGGATTAAGTAATTAGGATGATAGATTTCGCGGACGATAAAAAAGCGGCTGATGACTTAGCACTAAAAGTGCAAGAGCTTAAAGCAGAGATAGGTAAGGTAATCATAGGGCAGCATGATGTAATAAATGGTGTTATCACAAGTATAATAAGTAATGGACATGCCTTGCTAATAGGTGTTCCTGGACTTGCGAAGACCCTCCTTATTAAAACCATAAGTGAGGCTCTAGATATGAGTTTCAATAGGATCCAGTTCACGCCAGATCTTATGCCGAGTGATATTTTAGGTTCCGAGATACTCGACGATACTAGAAATTTTAAATTCAACAAAGGACCGGTTTTTGCTAATATAGTATTGGCAGATGAAATCAATAGAACTCCGCCTAAAACACAAGCAGCACTGCTAGAAGCAATGCAAGAAAAAACAGTCACAATAAGTGGCACAGAATATATTTTACCTAAGCCATTTTTTGTACTTGCGACTCAGAATCCGATAGAGCAAGAGGGTACCTATCCATTGCCGGAGGCACAGCTGGACCGATTTATGTTTAATATGGTGCTTGACTATCCTACTACAGCAGAGGAAATAAGTATAGTAAAGGCCACTACAGGTCACATTACTGCACCCGTAAACAAAGTTGTTTCACAAGAAGAAATTATTGGATTTCAAAACCTAGTGAGAAAAGTAGAAGTAGCAGATAATGTGTATGAGTATGCTGTGAAACTAGTAGGTAGAACAAGAGCAAATAGAGAGCTAGCTACACCACATATAAATGAATATATAGAATACGGAGCAGGCCCTAGAGCTTCTCAGTACCTCATAGTAGGAGCTAAAGCTAATGCCCTAATCAACGGCAAATATTCTCCGGATATAGAAGATGTGCAGGCCGTAGCCAAGATGGTATTGAGACATAGGGTGGTACGAAACTATAAAGCTGAAGCAGAAAATATATCTGCAGATTCTATCATAGAAAGTATTTTTTAAGGGGTCCCTTAAGTAGTCATTAGTTGATTTATACTATAGTAGATATAGAGACGACAGGGGGTTCCCACGGGAATAGGATAACTGAGATAGCCGCCGTAAAAACAGACGGCACTAACATTTTATCCGAGTACGAGTCTCTAATAAACCCAGAAGTTTTTATCCCAAAATCTATAACGCTTCTTACTGGCATTTCTAATAATATGGTTGCTGATGCACCCAAGTTTGAAGATGTAGCAGATGAGTTTTATAAATTTTTGGAGGGTACTATTTTCGTAGCTCATAATGTGAGTTTCGATTATGGAATTATCAAAAATCATTTTGAGGATTTAGGCACCACTTTAAATCAGAAAAAGCTGTGTACAGTGAGACTGTCACGTACTATAATACCAGGTTATCCATCTTACTCATTGGGTAAGATTTGTACTAATCTAGGGATAACAAATGGCAGTAGACACCGAGCAATGGGTGATGCTAAAGCTACGATAGAGCTCTTTCATCACTTACTAGTGAACGACAAGGATGATTTTGTG
>Ga0115007_10000053_pt1 | contig 59582 bp, 60 predicted proteins | sample ArcOceMetagenome_2_FD_87166 | JGI IMG/M metagenome (GOLD analysis project Ga0115007, IMG submission 87166) | Marine eukaryotic phytoplankton communities from Arctic Ocean - Arctic Ocean ARC135M Metagenome | ecosystem: Environmental > Aquatic > Marine > Oceanic | place: Arctic Ocean | collected...
ATATGGGTCGATTTAATTTCCAGCCATATCGGCTTTACCACTAGTTACGGCACCCATGGACGAACAATATAACGCGCACGATATAGAACCAGAAATTCAAGCCTTTTGGGAAGCTAACGATAGCTTTCAGGTGCAAGATAATCCTGACCAAGAAAAGTATTATTGCCTTTCGATGTTCCCATACCCCAGTGGCCGCTTGCACATGGGCCATGTGCGTAACTACACCATTGGTGACGTGATTTCTCGCTTTCAGCGAATGAAAGGTAAAAACGTATTGCAGCCTATGGGCTGGGATGCCTTTGGGTTACCTGCTGAGAATGCGGCCATGAAAAATAATGTGCCTCCTGCTAAGTGGACCCATGAGAACATTGCCTATATGCGCGACCAACTCAAGCGCATGGGGTTTGGTTACGATTGGAGCCGTGAACTAGCGACCTGCGAACCGTCCTACTACCGATGGGAACAGTGGTTTTTTACCAAACTATTAGATAAGGGTTTAGTTTATAAAAAAAATGCCGTGGTTAACTGGGACCCAGTAGACCAAACTGTATTAGCGAATGAACAAGTAATTGATGGCCGTGGATGGCGTTCTGGCGCATTAGTTGAGCGCAAAGAAATCCCTCAGTGGTTCCTTAAAATCACTGATTACGCTGATCAGCTATTAGATGATTTAGATCAGCTGGACGGATGGCCCGAGCAAGTGCGTACTATGCAGCGCAATTGGATTGGTCGCTCTCAAGGCGTAGAACTTAGCTTTGATGTGCCGAGTCACGGGCCGTTAGACGTATTTACTACTCGTCCAGACACGTTAATGGGTGTCACCTATTTAGCGGTGGCTCCACAACATCCTCTTGCTTTAAAAGCTGCAACAACCAATGCAGCGATGGCCACATTCATAGATAGCTGCAAGAATATGAAAGTGGCTGAAGCCGACATGGCCACCATGGAAAAGCTAGGCTTAGACACCGGCTTTAGTGCAATACACCCCATTACAGGAAAATCTGTACCCGTATGGGCTGCCAACTTTGTGCTGATGGACTATGGCTCTGGTGCGGTAATGGCTGTGCCAGGGCATGACCAGCGGGACTGGGAATTTGCCACGAAGTATGGCCTTGCCATCCGTCAAGTGGTTCGTTCTGCAGACGACAGCGTTGTAGTCGATATCTCAAAAGCAGCGTTCACAGCTAAAGGCCTTTTGGTTAACTCTGGCACGTTTGACGACATGGATTTTCAAATGGCCTTCGACGCCATTTCAGCAGAACTTGAACACCATGGTAAGGGTAAAATTACCACTAACTATCGCTTGCGCGACTGGGGCGTATCCCGCCAACGTTATTGGGGAACTCCTATCCCCATAATCAATTGTGATACTTGTGGCCCCGTAGCGGTGCCAGAAGATCAACTGCCTGTGGTATTGCCTACGAATGTAGAATTTGATGGCAGTGGCTCTCCACTTAAGAAAATGGCATCGTTTATTAATACCAGCTGCCCTAAGTGCGGCGCGGCAGCAAAGCGTGAAACGGATACTTTTGACACCTTCATGGAGTCTTCTTGGTATTACGCACGCTTTACTAGCGCTAACCATAACGACAATATGTTGGCACCTAATTCTGCAGACTATTGGGCCCCAGTTGATCATTATGTGGGCGGTATTGAACACGCCATATTGCACCTTTTATATTCACGCTTTTTCCACAAGCTAATGCGTGACATGGGTCTTGTGTCTTCTGACGAACCCTTTAAAAAACTGCTTTGCCAAGGCATGGTATTAGCTCACACTTATTACCAGCAAGACGAAAAAGGTGGCCAAGATTGGATTTCTCCACTAGATGTGGACCCCGTTATCGATGACAAAGGCCGTATTACTGGTGCATTGAAAAAATCTGATGGCTCGGCTGTGTTGTATGACGGTATGGGCAAGATGTCTAAGTCTAAAAATAACGGCATTGACCCACAAACCATGATTGATCAATATGGTGCAGACGCCGTGCGCTTGTTCACCATGTTTGCTGCACCTCCAGAACAGTCTCTGGAGTGGTCTGATGCTGGCCTTGAAGGCTCTCAACGATTCATTAAACGTTTTTGGAAACAGGTATACCGACACTTGTCAGCGCCTGAAGCGCCTGCCTTAGAGGCAAATCAACTTAACCAAAAGCAACAAGACATCCGCCGAAAGACTCATGAAACTATCCGCAAGGTTAGCGATGACATTGAGCGTCGTACTACCTTTAACACTGCAATTGCAGCAATCATGGAACTAAGCAATACCATTGCTAAGTTTGATGACCTTAGCGACCAAGGCCGAGCTGTGCGAGCAGAAGGTTTGAGCACTGCGGTGCTACTAATGTCGCCTTTTACCCCTCACTTATGCCATACGTTATGGCAAGCATTTTCTGGCAATGACACCATTTTGCAAACACCTTGGCCAGAAGTGGATGAAAGCGCTTTGGTGAAATCGAACATTGATATGATGATTCAGGTTAACGGTAAGCTGCGCAGCAAGATAAGTATTGATGCTAATATGGATCGTGATACGATTCAACAACTTGCCCTAGCAGACGCAAAGGTGCAAAGTTTTATCACCAACATGGCGGTACGCAAAGTAATAGTGGTACCCAATAAACTGGTTAATATCGTTGTTAGTTAACACCTAGCAAGGTTGCTCAAGTGAGTATAAATAGGAACACAACCAATGATTAACACAACCTCTACGTTGGGTGTCTTGGGCAGGTTTAGCATCGCTGTATGCCTTAGCCTGGTTATGGCCAGCTGTGGCTTTCATTTGCAAGGCCAAAGCCAACGGTCTTTTCCAGTTCAGCTCAACCTTTATGTAGACGATCCTATACTAGGGTCTATGGTTGCCAACAACCTGTCTGAACGTGGCGTTGTGTTAACTCTGGTAGAGTCTGTGGTGGGCACTGATACCAAAGCACCCACCCTGCAGCTAACGCGTACTCTAAAAAATAGCACTGAGCTCATTTTAGACGCTAATGGGGATGCTTTAATCTGGCGCTACACCCTAAGCAGTGAGTATTTAGTGATTGCAGCTGGCGTGCAGCCAGACACTGAACAAACACTGACTGCAACTGGTTCACTGCCTATGTCTGTAAGCACTGATGTTGACTTGAGCGGAGGTAACGCCACTATTAACGAACGCATTGAAGCTGACAGCTGGGCGTTGCTGTATAAGCAACTTGCCTCTAGCATTACTCGCCAGCTTAGCTTTGAATAATGCGCATTAAACCAGACCAACTCCAAAACCACTTAACCAGGGGCTTGGCTGGCTGTTATATGGTGCATGGTGATGAACCTTTGTTGCAGCAGGAAATATGTGATGCTATTCGAACCAAAGCGCGCCAAGAAGGTTTTTTGGAACGTGATTTATTCCATGCAGAAGGACGCTTTGATTGGCAGCAAATTACTGCGTCAGATCAAGCCATGTCACTTTTTTCTAGCCGCAAAATAATTGAAATCAGAATGCCCAATGGCAAACCTGGCAAAGAAGGCTCTGCCGCCTTAAGCTTGCTGGTTAGCCAACCTAACCCAGACAATCTGGTGTTAATTAGCAGTGGCAAAATTGACTCCAAAGGCCAAAGTGCTAAATGGTTTAAGGCACTAGAAACCGCTGGGGTTTGTATGGCCATTTTTCCACTAGAAGCACATCACATGGCTGGCTGGATTAACAATAGGGTCCAAAAACTAGGCCTAAAAATAACCCCAGACGCTTGCCAATTGCTGACCCAAAGAACTGAAGGTAACTTACTCGCGACGGCTCAGGAATTAGAGAAATTCACCCTTAATGGTGCGAACTTCGAAATTACTGCAGAACATATTAATGCCGACGTTGGCGGCCTTGCCAGATACAGTAATTACCAGCTTGTAGATACCGCCCTTACAGGCCAAGCGAGCCACAGCCTCACCATGCTCTATGGTTTAAAGGAAGAAGGGTCCAAGGCTATGGAAATTCTATGGGTATTAAGCCGAGAAATTAGGCTGCTCATTAATGTTATTAACCACCCTCAAGGGGTTGAAGCTGGACTGAAGCAAGAACGCGTATGGGAAAAGCGTAAAGGCTACCTGCGTACTGCGGCGCAAAATCATAACAGCCACAGTGCCCAAGATATGCTGCAGCAATGCGAAGCCATAGATCAGTGTGTAAAGGGTGTGAGCAAAGCTAATGCATGGGACTTGCTAAGTGGCTTAATAATGCAACTTGCCGGCAAACCTATTCGCTAGTCATTAACTAAAGCGCCCAATACTATAGGCTGTTAAGTCTGTACCTTTGTCGGGTTCCAACAAATCTTCAGCTACCATTTGCCCACTAGACGCGGCCTGAGTCATACCTAAATGGGCATGGCCAAAGGCATAAGACAATCCCTGCCATTTTACTGACCGGCCTAGCACAGGCAATGAATCTGGCGTAGATGGCCGATGTCCCATCCATTGCTGGCCGTTTTTGGTATTTAACTCGGGTAGGTAGCGCTTGGCTAGAGCCAATAAATTTTCACTGCGCTTAAAGTTGGGCGCAGCTGTTAAGCCCGCAAATTCTGACGCACCGCCAACGCGCACACCAACAGATAAAGGCGACACAGCAAACATTTGTTCGGCAAATAAAAGCTCATGGCTTAAGGCTATATTAGGGTAAGGCAAGGTGGTGTTATAGCCTCGTTCAGATTCTAGCAAACACGTCTCTCCCACTTGTTTGGCTAGCTGTTTAGACCAAGCACCTGCGGCTACTAAGGTGATGTCTGAAACATGCTCACCCACTGGCGTTTTAACACCCACTACCCGCTTGTCTTGAGTTACTAAAGCGTCTACATTAGCCGTTACCAAGGCCACACCTTGGCTCACTAACCATTCTCGCAAACTTCCCACTAGGGCCTTCGGGTCGTCAATAATGCGCCATTGGGGCTGCAATACACCGAAGGACTTTGTCTGCCCTATAGCAGGCTCCATACACCTTAATTCAGCCTCACCCAAAAGCTCAAAGTGTTGCCCGTATTGCTTACGGATGTCCCACTCTTGCGCACTTAATTTAAAACTTTTGTAATCATCGTAGACTCTGATACAGCCTTTATCTCGCACTTTATCTGCATAGCCTATGGCTTTAAGCATAGGGTCATAGTCTGCACTTACTCTACCATTGATGGCCTGCAGTGCTTTGGCAATGTGCGAGACGTTTTTTTTACGGCTATGCCCAAGATACGCTAGTAACCAGGGTATAAATTGAGGAATGTGGGCTGGCCTTATAGACAAGGGGCCCATTGGGTCTAACAGCCACTTGGGTATAGACCAAATTTGCCCTGGCAAACTGTGCGGCACACATTCACTGATAGCTAGAGCGCCAGCGTTACCATAAGAGGTTTTATCTCCCACAGGGTCTCGGTCTACAATAGTGACGCTAACCCCTCTAATGTGTAGGGCATAAGCACAGCATAGGCCTACCATCCCAGCCCCAACAACAATAGCGCTTTTAGGTTGTTGCACAGTTAAACCAGATGATTCAGGTGTTTAATGGGCTCATGGTGATCATTTAGATAACTCAACCAATCAGACACTAAGCTAATTTCGTTGGGTGCAGCACTAACACCTGCACTAATACGCTCTTCTAAAACAGCATCAACAGCTAAACTCACCGTGGTCGATACCAAGCGCGCCATGGCGCTACCTTGGTCCTTACCAAAGGCATCCATTGAGTAGCTTTGGTGCCAAATACATTGGTTAGTATCTGCATCTTTGGCCAACAGCTCTACATACAATACCACGCGGTCTTGCTCACCGTCTTTATAAGCGTATCGCTGCCAAAGCTCATCAGACTTGGCAGCAAGCTTGGCGTTTGCATCCGCACCATCGGCAGATTCCACTAAACTAAAAATGTCCTGCCATGCATCTGACCAGCCTGGTAGCCGCAAAGAACCACGGATAAATGTATCAACAGGCCACTGAGGGTCAAATTGGTATTGGGCCATGAAGGGTAGTGAGTCACGGTTAGGAATGGCTTCAAAGGTTGAACTGTGCTCTTCAGACAGCGGCATCGTATAGTCACGCACGGCAAGCCAAGGCTTACTATTGGTTTTAACTTCACCGCCTTCAAGCCATTTTGCAGTAGACCTAAGGGCAGTGAGCACACCCAGTGGCGACCAAGAAAACTTGTACTTAAAATCATTCTCTTCAGCAGGCAAGCCGCCACAAAATGACCTAAACTCTATATGATTAGTTTTTTTATATGCCGCAGACCCACGGTAATGGTTTAATAATGCATAAGCCAAGAGATGATCGATACCAGGGTCTAAGCCTACCTCGTTTACCAAACAAAGGCCTTTCGATTTGGCTTGTTGGTTCAAGGCCTCCATGGCAGGTGATAAATAGCTGCTGGACACAAAATGAGCTTGGCTATCTAGGGCTAACTGGGCCACCTGAAGATGAAATGACCCAGGCAACATGGACACCAAAATATCACCCTTGCTTACATGACTAGCTAGTTGTTGCCAGTCTAGTGTTCGTGCCTGACATTGGCCTTCTAAATTATGGATAACGGCTTCAGCTTTACTTAAAGTACGGTTCCACAACCATAACTCTGCACCATTACCGATGAGTCGTTTAATACCTGGCGCGCTAGAAAGCCCAGCGCCTAGCCAATGAATGATCGCCATAACTAGCCCTTACCTTATGTTGGTTTATTTTATTGTATTTTTTATGTGTCGCGTTAGGCAATATAAAGTGCACTTTTTCATTAGCAATTAACTTATCACTTCGCCTTTTGCTTGTAAATCTGCATGATAAGAGGACCTCACTAGTGGCCCACTGGCTACGTGCTTAAAGCCCATTGCTCTGGCTGCTACACCCAACTCATCAAACTCTGCAGGCGGCACAAACCGATCTACAGGCAAGTGGCTTAAACTCGGTTGTAAGTATTGTCCAAGGGTGAGCATATCTACATCGTGGTCTCGTAAATCTTGCAACACTTGCAATACTTCTTCGTTGGTTTCACCCAAACCCAACATTAGGCCTGATTTAGTTAACACGTCAGGACACCGCTGTTTGTATTTTTGCAGCAAATCCAAAGACCATTGGTAGTCTGAACCTGGGCGGATCTTTTTGTATAGGCGGGGAATGGATTCCAAGTTATGGTTAAACACATGGGGAGGTGTTTGGGCTAGGATATCTAATGCAATGTCCATACGCCCCCGAAAGTCTGGCACAAGTACTTCAACCTGAGTTGTTGGCGTACGCTCATTAATGGCGCTAATACAATCTGCAAAATGCTGTGCACCACCATCTCTTAAATCGTCACGATCTACAGAGGTGACCACAACGTACTTAAGCGCCATATCAGCCACAGCAGTGGCTAATTCTCGAGGCTCATCGACGGCCAATGCATTGGGGCGCCCGTGGGCTACATCACAAAATGGGCATCGACGCGTGCAGATTTCACCCATAATCATAAAGGTTGCAGTGCCGTTACTAAAGCACTCGCCTAAGTTAGGGCAGTTAGCTTCTTCACATACAGAAGCCAGCTTATGCTCTCTAAGTTTAGATTTAATACGGTTAATTTCAGGCGAACTCACAACTTTAATCCGCAACCAGTCTGGCTTACGAGGCATTTTTTCAGTCGGAATAACTTTAATTGGGATACGCGATACCTTATCGGCGCCACGAAGTTTAACGCCTGCTTCAGCTTTGTATGATGTCGCCATAGTGACTTATTGCTCTTGTGTTATATTCAATGGTGTCCAACCCAAGGTTGTTGAGTTGTCTTAACGTGTAGGTACTGCAATTGCTTTACTAAATGTTGGCACATGCTACGGGCTACTTGATCAAAATCAACCGCCTGATTAAAATCGATCATCTGCACCATGTCTAAACCAGGGTAGCCGCAGGGATTGATACGCTTAAAGGGGCTAAGATCCATGTCTACATTAAGAGCTAGGCCATGAAAACTACACCCTTTGCGAACACGCAGCCCCAATGAGGCTATTTTACTACCATGCACGTATACGCCAGGGGCTTTAGTGTCTGCATTAGCCGCAATGCCATAAGACTTCAAGCAGCCAATTAGTGCTTGCTCCATATGCGAAACTAGCATTCGAACACCTATACTTAAGCGTTTTAAATCTAACATTAGATAGATCATCATCTGCCCGGGCCCATGGTAAGTTACCTGACCCCCACGATCCGATTGTACTAGAGGTATGGTGCCTCGGTCTAACATATGTTCGGCCTTACCTGCCTGGCCTTGGGTAAATACAGGCAGGTGTTGTAATACCCATATCTCATCTAAAGTCGCCTCATCCCGCTGATTGGTAAAGTCTTGCATACCTTGCCAACTGAGTTCATAGGCTTGGGGTGATAGCAGCCTTATTAACACCCCTTTTTTAGCGGCTAAGCTAGAGGACAAGTTTAACCTTGCCGCTGTCCATTAGAGTTTGATGTATTTCTTTTAAATGATCTTCACTCTGAGCGGTTACCGCCAGACGTATAGACTGAAACGTGCCATTTCGGCTATCTACTACCTGCACTTTTTTGGGGTCTAGTTCTGGGGCCAAACGCTGCATACATTCAACCACCCACTTATGATAATTTGCCGTTTTAAGGCCCACAATTTTTAAACTATAGTTAGCGCAGGGAAACTCAATTTTTGGGGCTTCAGGCTTAACTTTCATCATTCGCCACTAATAAGTCGTTTTGCACTATCGGTAATGCCTTTGAAAAAACCACCTTCAAGCATATCGTTACTGGCAACTAAATCTCGCTCTAAAATAATGTCTGTGTCTAGGGTAATGACAAGCTTACCTAAAATATCACCGGCAGATAATGGGGCTTCAATGCCGTTATTAATGTCCATGGTCGCTTTAATGTATTTGGCTTGGCCACGTGGAATAGTGACAGCAACTTCACTTTCAAGCATTAACTCCATGTAGTCTTGTGCACCGCCCCAAACCCGAGCTTCGTTTAAAATTTCTTGGGCGTCGTAAAGCACATGTGTTTCAAAAAAGCGCATGCCGTAGGTGATGAGTTTTTGTGATTCTTGTGCCCGAGCCTCAGTGCTGGCGGCACCTAGAACAACAGAAATTAAACGCTGGCCATCCTTTTTAGCTGATGCCACCAAACAGTATCCAGCCTCAGACGTATAGCCTGTTTTTAGTCCATCTACTGTACTGTCACGCCACAACAACTTATTACGATTTGGCTGCCTAATTTTATTAAAGGTAAACTCTTTTTCCGAATACACCTTATATTGTTCAGGGTATTCACGAATAATTGCCCGAGCCAGGGTGGCTAGATCCCGTGCTGTAGTTTTATGGCCTTCTGCTGGCAAGCCTGTAGAGTTGCGATAGTGTGTTTGAGTCATGCCTAGGCGCACAGCATGCTGGTTCATTAAATCTGCAAAAGCGTCTTCGCTGCCTGCCAAATGTTCTGCAACTGCTACACTGGCGTCGTTACCAGATTGAATGATAATGCCACGCATTAAGTCTTCTAATTTAACAAAGGTGCCCTCTTGGATAAACATCCGCGAACCCTTTGTTCGCCATGCCTTTTCACTAATACGCACCTGGTCATCTAACGAAACGTTGCCCAAAGCTACCTCATAGTCCAACATGTAAGCGGTCATTAACTTGGTTAAGCTCGCTGGGGCCAGCACGTCGTCGGCGTTCATTTCAACAATCACCTCACCAGTGATCGCATCAATTAATATATAGGACTTAGCTGCCAGCTGCGGAGGCTGAGGCACAAGGGCTTGAGCAGCATGGGCAGAAGTAGCCAGGCCAATAGGTAGCAGCATGGATGCGGCTGCAACCAGCACCACAGTTTTAACGCTATGTTTTATTGCCTGCTTCACGCCGCAAAATAATAACTTAGCCGAAGCCACAATATTTACCATACTCAAACACCTTAGTTTATTGGTCCAATGACCTAATCATTTTCATTGGCAATTTTCAACGGCTCAAAGTGTACCATGAGAGACACGCTTGAGGCAGCAAATTAAGGCTTTATCATAAGCCCTTGGCCACGCCCTAAGGTTGCCAATTGCTGCATCAATAAAGTGGCACTGCCAGCATCTGTGATAGGCCCAATAAGGATGCGAAATAAATCTGGCCGATCACTAGCCTGCTCTACAAAAACATTAGCTCGCTTAAGCTCCTGTACTAGAGCGTTTCGCAACAATAAAGCGCTACCAATGTTCGACACTGCCGCTACCTGCACGTAATAGCCAGACACACGTTTGTATTGTTGGCGAATTTCATTCTGGGATGAAGACCGCACCTGAGACACTGGCTTAACACTAACTGCAGCAGTTTTAGCCGCGGATTTAACAGGCACAATAGCCTTGCTTTGTGACGCAGAAAAACTATTACTATTACGCTGCTTACGAATGCTTTGTTCTAGTGCAGGGCTCCACTGACTCGCATCAATGGCCTCAACTAACACTTCTGCAACACCCGTTTTGCGGTAATCTAATTTACTGGCGGCAGCATAAGACAAATCAATCACGCGATCACCATGAAACGGGCCCCGATCATTCACTCTAACAATGACCATCTTATTATTAGCCAGGTTAGTAATTCGAGCGAAGGTAGGCAGAGGCAAAGACTTATGAGCTGCACTCATTGCATACATGTCATAGGTTTCCCCGTTAGAGGTTAAATGACCATGAAACTTTTGCCCATACCAAGACGCTAAACCGCGCTCTTGATAGCCAACGCTAGACGCCATTACCGAGTAGGATTTACCCCACACTTGGTATTGACTCTTATTGCCACCTCGGCTGTGGGGCTCTACTTTTGGAATGGCATCTGGGGCCTTACTCATGTCTAGGTGCTGCTTGGGGCCCAAGTCTTGTTTAATGGCATAACGTGCTTCGGTTTTAGCCTTAGCAGCCGCTACTATTGCCACTTGCGAATTGCCTACGCTTGTATTGCTATTGGGCTGGGCACTAGCATTGCCGCTGGGTTGTTGGCTGGAAGTAGAGCAAGCACTCACAGCCAGGGCCAAGAGGGTCGTTAAAATAATTTGGAATCTATACTGCATGTTATACAACCTAGTTTAGGGTTTGGCGATACCTTGGGCAATTTCTACCACCGCACGACTATACCAAAGTGAATGATTATAACGTGTTATGGCGTAAAAGTTAGCACCCCCTAAACGATGCTCAGCCTCATTTTCGGTGGAAAAAGCATACAAGTTGAATTCCTTCATTTTGTCTGCCAACTCTGGCACTCGAATACCCCTGAGCTGCCATTGCTCTAGGGTTATACCTTGCCGTTTAGCTTTTTTACTCACCCAAACTGGGTCTATTTTTGTGTCTACTTCTACCAGCCATGGTTCATTAGCCTGCCAACCATGACGTGCTAAGTAATTGGCAATACTGGCAAAATTATCAGCCTCACTGTGGAATAAATCAATGCGGCCATCACCATCACCGTCTAGGGCAAAATCACGATAACTTGTAGGGATAAATTGTCCCATGCCCACAGCACCTGCAGCAGACCCTTTAACCAGCATAGGATCTAGGCCCTGACTATGGCTGAGACGAAAGAACTCAGCTAATTGACGCTGATAAAACTGACTTCTACGGGGGTAGTCAAACGATAACGTCGCAAGCACCCGCAAGGCCAGATGCTTACCCATGTTGTTACCATAATTACTTTCAATACCTGCAATGGCAGCAATAATAGCGGCATCAACGCCAGTTTCTTGAGCGACTAAATTCAATTGAGTTGCATGCTGTTTGAGAAACTTTCGGCCTAAGTTAATGCGCGACGGAGTCACCAGTCGCTGTTGATAACCACGCCATAATAATTTGCTTTCTGGTGCGTTCCGCAGTATTGGCACAATACTGGGTTTGGCTTTAGTTTGGGACAAATACTGTAACACCTCAGTTCTAGTAAAACCCACATCACCTGCCTCATCCAGCCACTTTGCGACGTCATCTCGCTGGTCGAAGCCAGCATACCCATGAGCGCTAAACAGCCCAACTATAAGCCAACTTAATACGATCTTTCTCACACCCTTCTCCTTGGACATTTGGCTTTGCTAATGTTGACACAACTTAAGCTAGTTACGCTCTTTTAAACTAAAATCTATCAATTAACACGCAGAATATCAATAAGCCGATCAGTTGATAAAATATATCTATCAATACGCCAAATAGATTTAATTAGACACTACCGCTTTTGGACTGCAAAATACATGCAAATACAGATATAACCATCATTAATTGCCGGACGCTCTATGACCCTAACACCACTGCAACTTAGGCAACAAATCCGTAGCGGATCTATGACTGATAATACCTCTGGATTATGCTCTGGTTACGTACAGGGCAACCTGTGTATCTTACCTGAAGATTATGCCAACGATTTCTTAAAATTTTGCCACCTAAACCCCAAGCCATGCCCTATTATTGGCATGTCAGAAAACCCTGGCGACTTTCGCCTAAAAAGCCTGGGCCAAGACATCGACCTGCGTACTGACATACCGCAGTATAAACTATTTAATCATGGCAAAGCTGAACATCAAGTGAGCAATATTATTGATCATTGGCGTGACGACCTGGTCGCTTTTGTACTAGGCTGCTCGTTCTCTTTTGAGGAAGCTCTGATCGCTGATGGCCTTGATGTACGTAATCTTTCAGAAGGGGTGAATGTGCCTATGTATCGCACTAATATTGCGTGTAAGGAAGCCGGTCCATTTGCGGGTAATATGGTCGTAAGCATGCGCCCGTACAAACCTGTAGATGCAATAAGAGCCATTCAAATATGTAGCCGATTCCCATCTGTCCATGGCGCCCCAGTACATTTTGGCAACCCCAGTGAAATTGGTATTAGCAACCTCAACCAACCTGATTTTGGTGACAAGGTATCTCTTAATGAAGGCGAAGTACCTGTGTTTTGGGCCTGTGGTGTCACCCCTCAGGTGGCCGTTGAAAATGCTAAACCGCCGTTCTGTATCACCCATGCGCCAGGTTGTATGCTGGTAACAGATTTACCTAACAGCCAATTAGCCATATTTTAGGTAAGGGGAAAAACATGTTACTTAATTGCGATTTAGGTGAAAGTTACGGTTCTTGGACTTTAGGCCAAGACGCAAAGGCTATGCCACACATAGATCAAGCCAATATTGCCTGTGGTTTTCATGCGGGTGATCCGTTGGTAATGCAACACACGTTAGCATTAGCAAAGCAGCACAAGGTTATGGTGGGGGCTCATCCCGCCTACCCAGATCTAGTGGGTTTTGGCCGTCGTTCCATGAACTGCTCAGAGCAAGAAATAATTGCATTTATGCACTATCAAATTGCTGCCATGGAAGGCATGGCTGCATGCCAAGGGTTAACCCTCAGCTATGTAAAGCCCCACGGCGCCCTCTACAACGACATGATGAGCAAAGCAACGGTGCGCCAGGCAGTTATGCACGCAGTGAGCAGTTACCCAAGCCGAGTGCCTGCAAGTGGCGTAACCCAACCACCATTAAAGTTAATGTTACAAGCCAATACCCAGGCGCAAGAACATCTAAAACAAGCACAAGACTTATCTTTAGAATTGTACTTTGAGGCATTTGCAGACCGTTGTTACGAGGATGACGGCAGCTTAATGGCTCGTGCTAAGGCTGGCGCTGTGCTGGGTCATGATGCCATGCTCAAGCAAGTAAAACAGTTAGCCCAAGAAGGCACAATTACTAGCGCCAGTGGGTCAATCTTAAGGCTTAAGGTGGACAGCCTTTGTGTACACGGAGATAATGATGCTGGTATAGCAGCCATTACATCCATCCGCCAATTGATGAACCAAGCATCTGCCGACCAGACATAACCTAACATCATGAACACTAGCCAAACACACATAGAAATAGCCAGCGAAAATAGCTACATTGTCTATTTTGGTGATCCTGATAGCTTACAGATTAGCCCTGAAGTCAGTGCAGTTATCGCTGCAACTTGTGAGCAGATTAAGCAACGTTTCAGTGTTCGTTTAATAGACTTAGTGGCGTCTTACGCTTCTGTACTGGTCATTTATGACACCCACTTATGTGACCATTTATGGGCAAAAAACGCCCTACGGTCTATATTAAATACGCCAGAAAAGCACAGCGAAAATAGGGGCCAACTGGTTAAAATACCTGTTTTTTATAGTACTAAATATGGCCCAGAGCTGGCATTATTAGCCGAAAATGCAGGGCTTTCAATAGCACAAGTTATCGACATTCATAGCGCCACAGAATACCGTGTCTATGCCATTGGGTTTGCCCCAGGTTTCGCTTATTTAGGTGAAGTAGACGAGCGCTTAGCTGCGCCAAGACTATCCACACCCAGGCTTAAAGTGCCTGCTGGAGCAGTGGCAATAGCGGACCGTCAAACAGCTGTTTATCCTGCAAGCTCACCTGGCGGATGGAATCTTATTGGCCTGTGCCCTACGCCTATGTTCAACCCTGAAAAACAGCCCCATATGCCAGTAACAGTTGGTGATCGAGTACAATTTTTTGCTATAGACGAGCCCCAGTATCTGTTGATGGGAGGCCTGCTACATGAGCTTTAAAGTTCTCCAGCCTGGCTTGCTTAGCCTGATACAAGACCTTGGTCGTTTTGGTCAGCATGACATTGGTTTGACCACTGGCGGACCATTAGACAGTGAAGCATTTTTATGGGCCAATCGCATACTTCACAATGAGTCCAACGCATGTGCTATTGAATTGAGTTTTGGTGGGCTGCAGCTCTTAGTGCAAACAGACAGTTACTTTTGCGTTACTGGAGCTGGCTTAGACATCAGTGTGAATGGCGTTAATAAAGCCTTATGGACCAGCCACAAAGTGGTCAGTGGAGACGAGATTAAACTTGGTTATTCTAGCCATGGGTGTCGCAGCTACATTGGCATAGCAGGTGGGTTTAACATCAACCCAAGTTTTGGTAGCGGTGCCACAGTAATGCGAGAGAAAGTAGGCGGCCTAAATGGCGCTAAGCTTGCAGCTAATGATATCCTTCCCTGTGCCAAGACCGCACAGTTAGCCCGCCAAGCCTTGCCTGAATCAGACTGGCCACTGTATGGCCAACAGGGCAGCAATAAACAGGAAAGTAATGCCGTATTGCACCTACTACCGGGGTATCAACATCACTTATTTGACTCTACGACGCGAGCGCGCTTTTTTAACAGCCAATATACCGTTACAGATCGCAGTGACCGTATGGGTATGCGACTTGAAGGACCTGCTGTACCTTGCCCCTCTGAAAAAATGCTCTCTGAGGGCATTTGTTTAGGCGCCGTGCAAGTGCCTGCAGACGGCCAGCCCATTGTCTTGCTTAATGACCGACAAACCATTGGTGGCTATCCTAAAATAGGCGCCATTATAGCCCGTGATACAGCCCAGCTTGCCCAACTAAGGCCAGGTGACACAGTGCACTTTGAAGCCGTAGATTTATTCCAAGCCCATACAATAAATACCTTAGCGCAACTTAAATTTAATGCCACACCACTGCTGTACCTGAAGGATTAATCATGCCAAACGACCAACACACTAGCCAGCAGATTGAAGACGCCTTGGTGGCCCGCAACCCCAGGGGTATGGCCCAGGTGCAACCGGTGTTAACGGCGGGCTATTGCCTAAGAGCTGCCCAGATCTTACAGAATTGCATTAAATATAAGCCTGGTGCCACCGTACTCATTGGTACTGGCTTTCCTGTAATAGGCACGTTTGAGACCGATGGGCCTGTGGGCGCTATTGCTCTTTATGACACGCTAGAATGGTTAGGTGCAGTGCCCATTATTGTGTGTGGACAACCTTTGGTGGGTGCTCTTTCAGAGCGTTACCGCACCCATGAAATACGTGTGGGCGGATACGCTGATGTGGACGCTGATACCATAGCTGCCCTTGCGCACTTTAATCCCCAAACCGTTGTTTCCATCGAACGCCCAGGCCAGGCTAAAGATGGTGGCTATTACAACATGCGTGGGGAAAATATTAGTGAGCGAACAGCGTGTTTTGATGGCTTCATGAACTGGGCCAAGTGCCCCACTATTGCTGTGGGCGACGGCGGTAATGAAATAGGCATGGGGAAGGTTATTCATGTGCTTGAACAGCTTGATATTGTGCCTGCAGTCACTAATGCTGATGAGCTAATCATAGCCGACGTTTCTAACTGGGGAGCCTATGGTATGATCGCTTTCCTTGGCCTATGGCATGGACAGGATTTATTAGCTAAAATTGACCCCCTAGCCATTGTGCAGTACTTGTCAGACCTTGGCAGCGTAGATGGTGTAACGCGCATCAACCAACTTACAGAGGATGGCATGCCAATGAGCGAAGGCCAATCTGTCATTGATCAGTTACGCCAAATAACCGGCTTTAGCGATTAATGTTGTTAAGCAAACTAACTGTGGGAGCACACTGTGCGTCTTCGTAATCTCAATAGCTTTATAAAAGTAGCCACTTTAGGCAGCTTTCATGGTGCCGCAGCTCAGTTACATGCTTCTCAGCCTGCTATTTCTGCTCGTATAGCCACCCTAGAAGAAGACTTGGGTGTTAAGCTGTTTAAACGCGACCAAAGTGGCACTAAACTCACTGCTCGTGGCAGACAACTGCTACCTTTTGCAGAACATTTAGTGGCTATTAGTAATGAAATGAAAGCCCAGCTGCAAGATGATGCCCCTCAACAAGGGGTGTTTCGCATTGGCATAGCTGATACCGTAGCGCATTTATGGCTAAGAGATTTATTAAAAGTATGGCGTGAGCATCATCCGTTGATTCAATTTGAACTCACCATTGACCTTTCATTGGCACTTTACAAGCAACTGGAAGAGCATCAATTAGACCTAGCGCTGATGGTCTACACCGGACAAGCGATCTCTGTGAACACGCAGCCATTAAGTGCTCTGCCACAGACCTGGGTTGGTAGCCCTCATTATGCTAAGGGTAACCGCAGCATGGATATTGACGCCCTAAGCAAATGTCCTATTTTAAGCTTTCCCGCAGCCACAGGGCCTGGTAAACACTTACAGGAACTATTTAGCCAGGTAGCAGAAAAACCTAAATTCCATACTAGTAACTCAGTGTCTGGCTTACTAGCCATGGCCGAGCAAGGCGCTGGTATAGCATTACTACCACAACCTATTGTAGAAGATGCGTTAAGGGCCGAGCGGCTTATCGCATTTGATGTTGACCCAGAACCACCAAAATTAAAGTTTTGTTGTGGCTGGCGTCAAGACGAAGACCGTTTGTTACCACAATTATTAGCCGACAGCGCCAGTCAATTGGTCAGTCAAATCATTAGAGAATAAGTTATGAGCATTGTTTACCTTAATGGCACTTATATGCCAATTGAAGAAGCCAACATTTCCCCTCTAGATCGAGGTTTTTTGTTTGGTGATGGCATCTATGAAGTCATTCCTTCTTATGCCGGAAAAATGGTCGGTTTTGGACCTCACATTGACCGCATGATCGAAGGCTTAGCTGCACTGGAAATTGAACTCAACTGGAGCCATGATGAGTGGCGCGAACTATGCCAAGAGCTTATTCAGCGCAACCCAAATACCCAGGTGGGTTTATACTTACACGTTACGCGTGGGGCAGATAGCAAGCGCCATCACCCATACCCAGCAGGTGTAGCACCAACAGTATTCGCCATGCCCACAGACATTCCTCCTGCACCTATTCCAGAAAGGGATAAAGTGAATGCCTACAAAGTCACCACTATGCAAGATCAACGCTGGCAACGGTGCAACATAAAGTCTATTTCATTGCTTGGCAATGTAATGCATTATCAAAAGGGTTATAGCCAGGGAAGTGGTGAAGTGTTGTTATTTAATGGCAAGGACGAGCTCACTGAGTGTGGTGCCTGTAATGCTTATATTGTAAAAAATGGCACGGTAATTACGCCTATTTTAGATAACCAAATATTACCAGGTATTACTCGTCTTATTGCCTTGGGCGTATTGCGTGAAGATGGCAGCATTGCCGTAGAAGAACGCACTGTGACTAAACAAGAAGTATTTGATGCTGACGAAATTTGGATTTCTAGTTCCAGTAAAGAAATTGCTCCTGTTACTCAGATTGATGACCAGATCATAGGCGATGGCATGCCAGGCCCTATTTGGGAAAAAGCAGCTAAGCTTTATAGCGCCGGCAAGTTTAACTACTAGAGATCTTTCTATGGCCCGTCCCAGTCATATGGTCGTTGACCTTGGCGCATTGATTCATAATTATCAATGGGCCTGTCAGCTGGCACCCAAAGCACAGACTATGGCTGTGGTTAAAGCGAATGCATACGGCCATGGAGCAGTGGCTTGTGCTAATGCTTTAGAACCGTATGCACCCGCATTTGGCGTGGCTTGCATAGAAGAAGCTATAGAGCTTCGCAAGGCCGGCATCAGCAAACCTATCGTTCTACTAGAAGGCACCTTTACCCCTGACGAAGTGACTGTTGCTGCCGAGCAGGGTTTTTGGGTTATGGTAGAGGATCCTACACAAGTGCATGCTATTTTGAATGCCCATCTATCTAAGCCACTGACAGTGTGGATTAAGGTAGACACAGGCATGCACCGTTTGGGCTTAAGCCCACAAAAACTAGGAGGCTATTACCAGCAGTTGCTTAACAGCCCAAATGTGTCTAATAACATTGTCTTTGCTACTCACTTTGCCAGCGCTGACGAAACTAACAATAGTTTTACCTCAGTTCAGCTAAAGCTATTCATGGAAGCCACTGCGCCCTTTAATCAGCCTGTAAGTTTAGCGAACTCTCCCGCTATTATGGCTTGGCCAGAAGCCCACGGAGATTGGAACCGGGCTGGTTTTATGCTTTATGGTAATTCACCACTGGATGCACACCATCCATCAAGTGAGGGCCTAAAGCCAGTGATGCAAATGTGCTCGGCGGTAACCTCTTTACGACATATTGATGCCGGCGAAACTGTGGGCTACGCTCAAAAATGGCGTGCTGAACGCCCTTCAACTATTGCCACTGTTGCTATTGGCTATGGTGATGGTTACCCACGTAACGCCGAATCTGGTACACCTGTTATGGTCAATGGGCAGCGAGCAGGCATTGCGGGTCGTGTGTCAATGGATATGATCTGCGTTGATGTGACAGACCTGAATGACGTTAAAATAGGTGACCCCGTGTGCTTATGGGGGAAAGGCTTAAATATCAATGAAGTGGCTAGCCATGCAGCCACTATAGGCTATGAATTAATGACCAGAGTAACGCAGCGCCTACCCATTAAATACACCCAATAACCTGTCACCTTACCCAACGACCCTAATCTAAGTTAAGTGCGTTGGGGCCTGCGGGCATGAATAGACATTAATATGCCTAAACTAGCCATTAAGGTCACCGCAGCTGTACCGCCGTAGCTTACCAAAGGTAAGGGCACACCCACTACTGGCAGTAAACCAGTGACCATACCTATATTGACCGCTACATAAACAAAAAAAGTTAAGGTTAAACTTGCTGCTAACATTCGATCAAATGGATGTGTGGCTGAACCCGCAATCATTAATCCTCTAATCAATACCAAGAAATAGAGGGTTAGTAGTAAACACACGCCCATTAAGCCAAATTCTTCTGCCAGAACGGCAACGATAAAGTCCGTATGAGTTTCTGGTAAAAAGTCTAAGTGAGACTGTGTACCTTGAAGCCAACCCTTGCCATCAATACCACCAGAGCCAATAGCAATTTTAGACTGAATAATATTCCAGCCTGCACCCAAAGGGTCGCTTTCGGGGTCTAAGAAAGTAATCACCCGTTGTTTTTGGTATTCGCGCATACCAGTCCACAACAAGGGTAGCCCAGCAGCACCAATGGCAATTGCAGCAAAAAGGTAGCGCCACAGCAACCCTGCAAAAAAAACAACAAACGCGCCAGAGCTACCAATGAGTAAAGCAGTTCCTAGGTCAGGTTGCCTGGCAATTAATAATACAGGCAGCGTCACTAGCACCACTGCCACTAAAACATGAATGAGATGGGGAGGTCTGGGGCGGCTAGACAAATACCAAGATAGTGTTAAGGGGACTACTAGCTTCATTACTTCAGACGGTTGAAAGCGTGGCAATCCTGGGATCTCTAACCATCTCTGAGCCCCTTTTGCACCCACTCCAAATAGCAGCACAGCAAGTAATAACAATAATCCAATAATGTAAAATAAGGGGATCCATCGCTGCACATTGCGCAGATTAATTTGGGTAATAATGACCATTCCCAAGAGCGCTAAACCATATCGTATTAGCTGTTTTTGCACCGCAGCTTCACTGGAGCCAGACCCAGAATACAATACCAACAACCCAAACGACATGATGGCAAATAACAACACCAGTAAGAAAGGATCTAGCCTAAGCTTGACCCATAGCCCTGGGCCTTGCTTTAAATGTTTTTGTGCATCAGGGGCCCAGCGCTGGAAATCAGCCATCGTTTTCAGCCCCCTCTTTAGCTTTAGTCTTAGACTGAGCACCCAAAATGCTCAAATCAAAGAGCTTACGGGCTAACGGTGCGGCAGCGGAACTACCACCACCGCCGTTTTCAATAATCACTGCTATTGCAATAACTGGGTCTTTGGCCGGCGCCCAACCAATGTATAGTCCGTGATCTCGGAACCGTTCAGCAATAGTTGCAGCATCATAAGTGCTATCTTGTTTAATGCCTAACACTTGTGCAGTTCCTGTTTTTCCTGCCATTTTATAACTACTTTCAGCGCCACTACGTCGGCCCGTACCTTTTTTACCATGCATAACATCAATCATTGCATTGTGAATCTTATTCCAATCACTACTGCGCTCTAGGGCAACATCGCTAGGTTGCTTAGGGTCATTGCGACCTATATCGCTGACCTTTTCCACAGGTTGATCGTTAATAGCTTTAATCATTCTAATTTGATGCCATTTGCCTTTGTTGGCAAGGACCATAGCCATGGTTGCTAGCTGAGTTGGCGTAGCCGATAAAAAGCCTTGGCCAATGCCTAGGTTTAACGAATCTCCAGGGAACCACGAGGCGCTTCGATTTATGCGCTTCCATTGCTGAGTGGGCAGAACAGCTTTGGTCGCTTCGGGTTGATCAGCAATTGTCACCTGTCCTAAGCCAAATTGAGCAAGATACTTGGTCATCGGGTCATTGCCCATTATATGAGCAATGGCATAATAATAGGTGTCTACAGATTCAACGATAGACTTGTGCATGTCAACTTGACCATGCCCACCTTCTTTCCAATCACGATAAAGCCGCCCACCTTCGGTGAGTTGATAATACCCAGGGTCCCATAAGGAGTATTTGCGAGATATAATACCTGAATCCATGCCGGCAATGGCCATCACTGGTTTTACCGTTGAGGCTGGGGGATAACGGCCCCGAAGTGCACGGTTGAACAGGGGCAAATCGTCAGAACCTCTTAAGGCTTGATAGTTAGCATTGCTAATACCCGTAACAAATTGATTGGCGCCATAGCTTGGCGCGCTGGCCATTGCTAGCACACCCCCTGTTTTAGGATCAATCGCCACGATTGCGCCTCGTTTGCCCTCTAACAACTTGGCTGCGGCCTGCTGTAATTGCGCATCTAAAAATAGGGTGATATTTTTTCCTGGCACCGGCTCAAAGCGGTCTAACACCTGCAGTACTCGACCTCTGGCGTTAGTTTCTACAGTTTGGTACCCCACATTACCGTGTAACTCAGTTTCGTAAAAACGTTCTACACCCAATTTGCCCACATGATGAGTAGCGCTGTAGTTAGCACTGTCTAGTTTGGCAAGCTCACGGTCGTTAATACGGCCCACATAACCTAGGGCATGGACAAAGCCTTTATCCAACGGGTAAAAACGCACTAGCTCAGGCACAATTCTTACACCAGGAAGACGGTGTTGATTAACAGTGATTTGGGCAATTTCTGTTGGGTTCAACTGAAAGCGCAATGCCACGGGACTGTGGGGCCTGCGGGGTTGATTTAAACGACGGTTAAAGCGCTTTACGTCGTTTTGATCGATGGAGACAACTTGAGCCAGTTCAGCTAAAACATTATCAATACCTCGCCTGCCTCCTATGAGCTGTTCAGGCACTAAGGTTAAACTATGGCTGGCACGATTGCCTGCTAACAAAGCGCCGTTAGTGTCATAGATTAATCCCCGGGTAGGAGCGATAGCTTGTAATTGTTGGCGATTGTCATCTGACTCTGTGGCATAGCGCTCATATTGCCAAACTTGCAAATAAACTAAACGCGAGACAAGTCCCACAAAGACAATGACAATTACTAGAAGAGCCCACCAAAGACGCGCCCTAAACTGACTGACTTCTTGGCGCTGAGTATCCATTTTTGACCAAGGCATAATAAGGTCAGTTACTTGTGGTAGGGGTGATTATTGAGCAAACTCCAAGCACGGTAAATTTGCTCAGCGAGTAACACTCGTACTAAAGGGTGAGGCAACGTAAGTGGCGATAACGACCAATGTTGATCTGCTTTTGCCACACAGGTTTGGCATAACCCATCTGGCCCACCCACTAGCAAAGTGACGTTGCGACCGCCCATACGCCAATCGCCACATTGTTTAGCCAATTGCTCAGTACTCCAGGGAGTACCCAGCACATCTAAAGCAATCACGTGATCTTGGGCTGGGATAGAAGCCAGCATTTGCTCTCCTTCTTTAGCAATAGCGCGCTTTAAATCTGCCCCTTTGCCACGAAAACCTAAGCTCAATTCGTGTAGCTGAAGTTGCATGTCACTTGGCATCCGACGAGCGTATTCGTCATAACCTTGAATGACCCAAGTAGGCATTTTCGTGCCTACTGCTAGCAACTTAATTTTCATCTATACGCGAGGCTCTACGGCACTCGATAAATTTTCCTTCAGCGCTGGGTTCCACAAACGCTCAAGGTCATAAAATTCACGGGCTTCCACTTGCATCACGTGAACAACAACGTCACCAAGGTCTGATAATACCCAATCGCCACTCATTTCACCTTCAATGCCTAAGGGTATAACACCTTTTTGTTTGGCTTGGAATGACACTTCATCTGCTAGCGATTTTACATGCCGGTTGGATGTGCCAGTAGCAATCACCATGTAGTCAGTTACGTTTGATAAGCCACGTACATCTAACTGCACAATATCTTTGCCCTTCATATCGGTTAAGGCGCTGGTGATTAGTTTTAATAAGTCTTCAATGGGCATAGCCATAATTCGTGTTCCAAAAATCTAATTAATGCCATATAGGCTTTGGCTTGCAATGTATTGTGACACTGCAGGCGCTAATTCTGTTGCGCTTGGTTTTTGACCTAGGCGCAGTTGCTGCCGTATCTGTGTTGCAGATACGGGATGTTGCCCTAATTTCAGGTGGGCTACCTGACCAGATGGTGAAGCCAGCAAGAGCTTAGCCTCATCCACTTTGTGAGTTGCATACCAAGTAAGCAACTCAGGATCTTGTGGCCAAAGACTTGCAGGCCGAGTAAGCACTAACACGTGCCCGTAATTTAGTAATTCTTGCCATTGGTACCATTGCTTTAACCCTGCAAACGCATCCATTCCCATGCACCATATTAACGGTTTAACAGGGCCTATTTCTTGCCTTACTTCTGCCATAGTTAGCACACTATAGCTTGGTCCTTGGCGTGTGACCTCACGGGTGTCCATGGCTAATTCGTCATGGGCCTCGATAGCCAGAGATAACATCTTCACCCTTTGATGCGTCGTTGCTTCTGGGCTTGTTCTATGGGCAGGTTGGCTATTGGGCAGCAGCTGCACGGGTTGCACACCCAAGTAATGACTCAGTTCAATAGCCGACGCCACATGGCCTTGGTGTATCGGGTCAAATGTGCCACCCCACAGCACCTTAACTAAGGCTGCAGGGCTTGAATTAAGTTCGGGTATGGCCATCACCAAAAACCACATACTTCTGTGATGTTAAGCCTTCTAAGCCAACCGGTCCCCGGGCGTGTATCTTGTCTGTAGAAATGCCAATTTCTGCACCAAGGCCGTATTCAAAACCGTCTGCAAAAGCGGTAGATGCGTTAATCATCACCGAGCTTGAGTCGACACGCGCCATAAAATCGCGAGCTTTGGTGTAATTTTCACTGACAATAGCATCTGTATGATGAGAGCCATAGGCATTAATGTGTTTGATAGCTGCTTCCATGTCTGTGACAACTTTAATAGACAACACAGGTGCTAAGTATTCGGTGTACCAATCATCTTCTGTAGCAGCAACAGTGGTACCTTGGTAGCTGCCAACCAGCTTCATAGCTTTTGGGCACAGGCGCAACTCAATATCAAATTCCTGTAAACCTTGAGCCAGCGCAGGGAGTAACTCATCTGCGCGGGACTCGGCAATTAATAAAGACTCCAAAGCATTGCAGACACCATAGCGCCTAGTTTTGGCATTAATGACAATATTAATGGCCTTAGTGGCATCTGCATGTTCATCAATATACACATGACAGTTACCATCTAAATGTTTAATCACAGGAATACGAGCTTCTGCACTCACTCGTTTAATCAGGCCCTTGCCACCACGAGGCACGATGACGTCAACAAATTCCGTCAGAGTAATCAACTCGCCTACGGCAGCGCGGTCTGTCGTTTCAATCACTTGCACCGCTGCTGCGGGCAAACCTGCCGCAAGCAGGCCTTGCTTCACGCACTGGGCGATGGCTTGGTTGGAATGAGTGGCCTCTGACCCCCCCCTTAAAATGGCAGCATTACCAGATTTAATACATAAACTAGCTGCATCAACCGTTACGTTAGGGCGCGATTCATAAATAATCCCCACCACGCCTAAAGGCACACGCATTTTACCGAGTTGAATACCAGACGGACGGAAGCTCATTTCTGAGATTTCTCCCACCGGGTCTGCAAGCGCTGCAACCTGACGCAAACCTACCATCATGGCGTCAATGCCCTCGTCTGAAACCCTCAGGCGGTCTAACATAGCGTTATCTAAACCATTATTTCGGCCGGCTAGTAAATCTTTTTTATTTGCTGCAATTAAGCCAGATCTAGAGGCATCTAAGGCGTTCGCCATAGCGATAAGAGCATTATTTTTTACCAAGGTCGGTGCTGTGGCCAAAACCGTGGAAGCGGCTTTAGCTTGGGACCCTAATTGCTGCATGTAATCAGCGACTGACATGATAAAAATCTCTTAAAAAAATGTAACAATACTTGCGCGCACATTATAGCCCAAATTGAACCTAAATAGAGGAAAAACCAGAGCTATTACTGGAATTTTTCTATTCTCCCCATGCCGGCACTAAGGTCTGCGGCAAACCCAGTTGAGACATAATTCGCGCCACCACAAAATCCACCATATCTGCCACAGTTTGCGGCCTATTATAAAACCCAGGGCTGGCAGGAATAACCACCGCACTCATTCGGGTTAATTTGAGCATATGCTCAAGATGAATCTCTGAATAAGGCGCCTCTCGAGGCACTAAAATTAATTTACGACGTTCTTTTAAATGCACATCAGCAGCACGCTCAATTAAATTATTACTTGAGCCACAAGCAATTGCTGATAAGCTGCCCGTGCTGCATGGGCACACCACCATTGCGTCACCACCACCAGAGCCCGATGCTACTGGAGCCATCCATTGCTGCTTGGCAAACACCCGTAACTGCCCCGTTTCTGCACCATACAATTCACTAAAAAAGGCTTGCATTGCCGATGTGGCCGAAGGCACTTTAAGGTCTGTTTCTGTTGCCAATACCACCTGCGCTGCTGAAGAAACCATCAGCGACACCTCACACTTTGCTGCCAAGAGGCACTGCAACAAGCGCAAACCGTACTGCACGCCTGAAGCACCAGTAATAGCCAAGGTCACCTTGTAGGGTCTTTCTGTTGGAGATGGCGTTTTACCAGCTGTTTGATTCATAATCGTGTGTATAAGGTGAGTTTCATCGTTATTGTACCAGCTAAAGGCTCATAAGCTACTACCCACTACTGACACAAACTCACATAACTTTGCCATAGCGCAAAAGCGGGTCACATTAGACTTAAGCCGCAAGACTTTTTGTAGTAAGTATCATATAATTGCGCCCAACTTTTATGCGCTATAATGGACGTCCCTAAAAATCTCATGCTGAGCCTCAATCAAGCCTTTGAGCAATCCCAAGTTGACCCCCAACTTGTCTCCGTAGTTGACTCTATAACCATCACCTGTAAAAACATTGCCGAGCGCCTTCGTGGCGGTGCTTTAAGCGGTCTATATGGATCTGCTGAGCAAGAAAACGTGCAAGGTGAAATACAGAAAAAACTAGATGTCATTTCTAACGACTTACTCAAGCAGGCCCTACTGGCTAACCGCAACGTTGCTGGCATCGCTTCTGAAGAAGAAGAACAGGCGATTGCAGGCAATGCAGAAGGCCAGTACCTGGTCACTTTTGACCCATTAGATGGCAGCTCCAACATAGATGTTAACGTTACGGTGGGTACCATTTTTTCCGTGTTAGCGTTGCCAGAAAACTGCACCCAAGTGACTACTGATACGTTTTTGCAGGCAGGCCGCAAACAGATAGCTGCAGGTTATGTTCTTTACGGCCCTTCAGTAATTCTTGCAATTACTACAGGTAACGGTGTGGCTATGTATAACTTGGGCTCAGATGGTGTTTTTTACCAAACTGAAGACCAAATCCAAGTACCTGAAACCACAGAAGAATTTGCTATTAACATGTCTAACCAACGTTTTTGGCAAGCCCCCATGCAAAACTACGTCAATGATTTATTGCTTGGCGAAAAAGGCCCTCTAGGCAAACGTTTTAACATGCGCTGGATTGCTTCCATGGTGGCTGAAGTTCACCGCATTTTGACCCGTGGTGGTATATTTATGTACCCCTATGACAGCCGAGACCCAAGTAAAGCGGGTAAGCTACGCTTAATGTATGAAGGCAACCCCATGAGTTTCCTTATTGAGCAAGCAGGCGGCGCCTCTAGTGATACTCAAAAACCCATTATGGACGTAGAACCTAACCATATTCACCAGCGTGTGCCAGTGATTTTAGGCTCTAAGGAAGAGGTTGAGCGAGTTAATCGCTATCACCAAACCTAATGGCCACATTAGGCTGTGCATTAGTTAACATACTATCTATTAACCATTATTAGGATCAGACTAGATCATGAGCTACCAAAACATCCCAGCGGGTAAAGATTTACCTCACGACATTTATGTTGTCATTGAAATTCCAGCCAACAGCAGCCCTGTTAAGTACGAAATTGACAAAGATGCTGACGCTTTATTTGTTGACCGCTTTATGGCTTCACCGATGTTTTATCCAGCCAACTATGGCTATATAAACAACACACTGGCAGACGATGGCGACGCCTTAGACGTCTTAGTTGTAACGCCTTATCCTGTAGTGCCGGGTAGTGTTATCCGTTGCCGCCCCGTAGGTGTTTTAAACATGACAGATGAAGCTGGTGAAGACGCCAAGCTATTGGCTGTACCTCATGAGAAGCTAACTCAAGCATACAACGACGTACAAGACATTACCGACTTGCCAGAAATGCTACGCAACCAGATCAAAGAATTCTTTGAAAACTATAAGAACCTAGAAAAAGGCAAGTGGGTTAAGGTTGAAAGTTGGGAAGGTGTAGAGTCTGCCAAGGCTAAAATCCAAGTGGCTGCAGCCGCATACAAAAGCTAACCAGTGCGAGTTTGCCCCATTGAAATATCAATGGGGCAAACTGTTAACTTAACCCTGAGTTAACAACCCTCTTAAGTCTATAATACCTGCATTGGCCCGAGCTATATACGACGCCATAACTAACGAGTGGTTCGCCACTAGGCCGAATCCTGAGCCATTCATCACCATAGGGCTCCATAAAGTTTCTTGAGTCGACTCTAATTCCCGAATAATCTGCCGCAAACTCACCAGGGCATTTTTCTTTTCTAACACTGACTTGAAGTCTACTTCAATAGCGCGTAACAACTGAATCAATGCCCAACTGGCACCACGTGCTTCATAAAATACATCATCTATTTCTGACCAAGGCGTTTTAATTTCTAACTCACTTGCAGTACTAGTGGACTGCGTTGCTTCAGCATCTCCTGCCAGATCTGTATTTAAACGTTTTTGACCAACGCTAGCACTAAGGCGCTGCGACAAACTACCCAATCGGGTTTCTACATCGCCTAACCAGCGCGTCAAATTATCTGCCCGGGCATAAAACTGTGCCTTACTTTGCTGGCCATCAGATAGCCTGTCCAAATAACGCGTGAGCGCATTAACACCCGTGCGATACTCTCCTTCACTTGACGGCAACATCCAGCTTTCACTATCAAAATTAAATTGTGGCTCTGCAACAGCCAAATCCATATCTTCTGTGGATTGAGATTGAGAACGACTAAAATCTTTTCGCATAGCACGAGATAAATCACGCACTTGAATCAGCACTCCATATTCCCAATTAGGGATGTTATCCATCCAAACGCCTGGCAAGGAAACATCATTTGAAAGGTAACCGCCAGGCTTATCTAATAGGGTATTGGCAAGGTGCAATAAAGCCTTTGTTGTCGCTTCACCAATGACTGTTTGGGCACTAGGTGGTTGCGAAACATCTGGCTCGCTATTCCAATAGAAGCCTAACACTGATGCCATTAATGCATAAGCTAATAAAACAGTGCCAACAGCCTTGAGTACCCAGTGACTGCCATCCACATAATCTTCTTTTAGATTGCGTAATCCCTGCTTGATGTTAAGCATTACTAATTCCCTTGTGTTTTGCTGGGTGTTTTACCCTGCATATAGCGGGGTATAGTCTTTCATATGCCACTTAACATAGCCAGTAGAGCATCACTTTTAAGGTGCTAATTACCATATACTTCAAGCTCATCTTTGCGGGCAAGGTAGCTAATTTCTAGGCGTGCCGGCCTACTGTGTTTAATATTAGCTCTGATGCGTTGCTCTGGATCTGCACTATTCATAGCCTGATATACCCAACGCGCTTGCGTGTCACTAGGCGCCACAATCAGCAGAGTGGCTCGCAAACCGTGGGTTTTTTTGGCCAGCACAACTAACCACTGAGCTAGCTGCTTATCCTGTTGCTTAATAAGATGAGCAGGCAAAAGGAGCTTTTGAGTACGTATGGCTGGCAGTTCGGTTACTGGCTCAGATACCACAATCATTTGCTGCTTAACATTGCGATTTTCAATGAGCGCCCTCATTTTGGCCAGCTCATTATGCTTTGGGATTATTTTTTTTGCGCGAGACCAAAAGACCCGTGCTTGTTCAATTTTACCTTTATTAAGGCTCGCTTTTAACAATACATAATAGCGTTGAACAATTTTTTCCAAGGCAGCTAAGGCCAGGGGGTTCTGAGGTTCTTTTGCTAACACTTTAGACAAATAATAATAGGCACTTTTAGCCTTTGGCGTGGTTAATTGGTCTTTTTCAAAAGCCCAGCCGGCTTCGCCTAACCAAAAAGCAACGCTGTCAGTGGGGTTTTGAGTAGATACCAAAGACACCGGTATTATTTTTTTAGCAACAGAAGCGACCGTTTTAATGACAGATACAGGCTTCTTAATTAATGATGTTTTTTTCTTGGCTAATAGGATCGCTTTTTTAGGAACAGGCGTCGTTAGATCCGATACCGGCGGCGATGTTGCAGTGACAGAAGCCATCTTCACTTTAGGTTTTACTTGAGTGAAGCCTTTTTGGATTGGTTCTGCCTTAATTGGCTCTGCCTTAATTGGTTCTGCCTTAATTAGTTCTGCCTGGATTGGCTCTGCCTGAATTGGCTCTGCCTGAATTGGCTCTGCCTGAATTGGCTCTGCCTGAATTGGCTCTAGTGGGACCGGATCAACTATGGACGGGTTAGCCACTTTTGACGTTGGAATTATTGGTAGGTCAATTACTGGGGCGTTAACAACAGGTTCTGCTTCAGAACTAATTGGCTGCTGCGCAACACACGCTGTAAGCATTAAAAATACACCACACAAAATGGCAGTTTGAAGTCTTATTAACGGGTTAACGAGTGGCAGGGGCATAAAACAGAATCCAAAATAATTTATGTCTATAAGAGTAACAGACGCGAGAAGACTCCTCTAGGACTAAATAAATTACAAAAACTTCGGCAAATTCCTGCCAACCTGCTATTATCTTCCATCATCTTCATCAACTTGCTGCAGCAACGGAAAGTATTTAATGGCCCAGATCCTGCTACTTAATGGCCCCAACCTCAACCTTCTCGGCAAGAGAGAGCCTGGAATTTATGGCACCTTGACCCTGGCGCAGATAGAGTCTCAATGCCAATCTCAGTGTCAGCAAGCGGGTGTGACGTTAGACTGTAAACAAAGTAACGCTGAGCACGAACTCATAGAAGCAGTTCATCAAGCGCCTGATCAAGGTGTTCAATTTATTGTTATTAACCCAGCAGCGTTTACACATACTAGTGTGGCACTGCGAGATGCCTTTCTTGGAGTGAACATCCCTTTTATTGAAGTTCATTTGAGTAACGTGCACAAGCGCGAAACCTTCCGTCATCATTCCTATTTGTCCGACATTGCCGAGGGCGTTATTTGCGGCCTAGGCGTTGACGGTTACCATTTTGCTATGGACGCCGCCATTGGCCGTTTGAGCAGTTAATCCTCATTGTAAAAATTATAGAGAGATCCCATGGATATTCGTAAAGTTAAAAAGCTCATCGAGTTGCTAGAAGAGTCTGACATTAACGAAATTGAAATTAAAGAAGGTGAAGAGTCTGTGCGCATTAGCCGTGCTTCATCAGCGATGATGATGGCCGCAGCTGCACCTGTAATGCAAGCTGCTCCAGTAGCAGCTGTCGCTGCCGTTGCTGCACCTGCTGCTGTTCCAAGCACACCTACAGTTAGCGGTCACGCTGTAGCTTCTCCTATGGTGGGTACTTTTTACCGTTGCCCATCGCCAGGTGCTCCGGCATTTTCTGAAGTAGGGCAAACCGTGAAAGAAGGTGATGTCATTTGCATTATTGAAGCCATGAAAATGATGAATCAAATTGAAGCTGACAAGTCTGGCACCATTACAGCTATATTAGTGGAAGATGGCGAAGCGGTTGAATTTGATCAACCTCTGGTCACCATTGCCTAATACCGGAGTTTCCTATGTTAGAAAAAGTTGTTATCGCTAACCGTGGAGAAATTGCCCTGCGCATTTTGCGTGCCTGTAAAGAACTAGGCATCAAGACTGTGGCTGTGCACTCCAAGGCAGACAAAGACCTTATGCATGTGCGCTTAGCTGACGAAGCAGTATGCATTGGGCCAAATTCGTCTACTGAAAGCTATTTAAATATCCCCCGCATTTTATCTGCTGCGGAAGTTACCCATGCCACAGGCATTCACCCAGGATATGGGTTCTTAGCAGAAAATGCTGACTTTGCAGAAATGGTAGAGAGCAGTGGCTTTACCTTTATAGGTCCCACAGCAGCAACCATTCGTATAATGGGTGATAAAGTTGCAGCAATTAAAGCGATGCAGCAATCCGGCGTGCCTACAGTGCCAGGGTCTGATGGCCCTCTAGACGATGACGAAGAGCGGACTAAACGCATTGCAAGAGGCATCGGCTATCCCGTTATTATTAAAGCCTCCGCTGGGGGTGGTGGTCGTGGAATGCGCGTTGTGCACAATGAAGAAACCCTGATTACGTCCATTTTAGTGACCAAGGCGGAGTCCAAAGGTGCCTTCGGTAACGATACAGTTTACATGGAAAAGTTCTTACAGAACCCTCGCCACGTAGAGGTACAAATTTTGGCTGATGGCCAAGGTGGTGTTATTCACCTTTATGATCGGGACTGTTCTATGCAGCGTCGCCATCAAAAAGTGGTAGAAGAAGCACCTGCCCCGCATATGGATGCAGCGGCCCGCACGCAAGTGCTTAAAAGCTGCACTGATGCCTGCCTTGAAATCGGTTACCGTGGTGCAGGTACGTTTGAATTTTTGTATGAAGACGGTGGTTTCTATTTTATTGAAATGAACACTCGTGTTCAGGTAGAGCATCCGGTGTCCGAGATGATCACTGGTATAGACATCATCAAAGAACAACTGCTTGTTGCCAGTGGTTACCCACTGTCTGTGAAGCAAGACGATATCACTATAAACGGCCATGCCTTTGAGTGCCGCATAAACGCAGAAGATGCTAAAACATTTATGCCAAGCCCAGGTAAAGTAACCCAGTTTCATGCGCCAGGTGGTTTGGGCGTTCGCGTAGATTCACACCTATATAGTGGCTATACCGTACCTCCATTTTATGACTCAATGATTGCTAAGATAATCACCCACGCGCCCACTCGCAAAGAAGCACTAAAACGTATGGAAGTGGCTTTAGACGAAATGATCATTGATGGCATTAAGACCAACATCCCACTACAAAAAGAAATTGTAAGGGATGCTCTGTTTGCCGAAGGTGGCGTTAATATACACTACCTAGAGAAGAAACTAGGGCTTTAAACCGACTACTTACCCCCCTCGTCTTCGATCTTATCAAGGCTGTTTGTTGACCTTTGCAAGTGTCACGAGCGTCAATAGATCAGGGCAAAAGAGGGCAATAGCGAGGCGTTTACAGTAAGTAAGTAAATGACGAGCTTGAGCCCTTTTTTAACGCCGAAATATTAGGCGTAATAGCTTACAGAGATCAAACAATGCCTTGGGTTCAAATTACCTTATCTTCCACACCTGAACACTCTGAGTTTTTAGAGGACATGCTATTGCTATGCGGTGCAGGGGCTGTAAGCATGCTAGATGGTGCAGACGAGCCTGTATTTGAGCCTATTAAAGGCACTACACCTCTATGGCAAGATACGCGGGTGATGGGCTTATTTGAGGCCGATACAAACGGTGATGTTTTACTTGAGCACCTGAGTAGCGGGTGGCAAGAGGCTTTCCCACATATCACGTTTCCAAGCCACAAACTCGAAATTTTAGAAGACAAAGATTGGGAAAGGCAGTGGATGGATCGCTTTGAACCCATTCAATTTGGTGAACACCTGTGGGTTTGCCCCAGCTGGAAACCCGTACCAGACCCAAGCGCAGCTAATCTGATGCTAGACCCAGGGCTGGCTTTTGGCACTGGCAGCCACCCCACTACAGCGTTATGTTTGCAATGGATTGCAGAACAAAACTGGCAAACAAAAACGGTAATTGATTATGGCTGTGGCTCAGGCATTTTAGCCATTGGCGCCATACTCATGGGTGCTGAATATGTGGTGGGCGTAGATAACGATACCCAAGCATTAACTGCCACCATAGATAATGCTCAGCGCAACGGCATTGCTGCTGAAAAAATTCCCGTATTTCTACCAGAAAATACGCCTAGTGAGGCCGTAGATGTCATGCTTGCAAACATCTTAGCAGGGCCATTGATCGATATGGCATCACGCTTAGCTGAGCTCACCAAGACTGGTGGTTTAATTGCCCTATCTGGTATTCTTGAGCATCAGGCCAGTGCCGTTATAGACGCTTATGAGCCTTGGTTTGATATGCATTCTGTCGTCTCTAAAGAGGATTGGGTTCGTATTGACGGCACGAAACGCTAATTCATCATGGAATTTAGTAACACTGAGCTAATCCTCATTAGTGGCATTTTTGCTTGGTCTGGTTTCGTGCGCGCAGGCTTGGGATTTGGTGGGGCTGCACTGGGTTTGCCACTCATGTTATTAGTAAAAGACCAACCTTTGTTCTTTTTACCTATCGTTGCTACTCACCTACTCATATTTTCTGGCATTACTACGGGGCTGCGCTTTCAGCAAGTAGACCGTGAGTTTTTGAAAGAATCGCTAACGTGGATGATCATCCCCAAACTCATTGGTGTTATCGGCTTATTGAGTATGCCAACCCAATGGATGGTGATTTTTATTTATTCTATTACTGGTTTTTACGCGATTACTTGGATAGTGAAGTGGGAAATTAGCAGCCAGTCCCCTTGGGTAGACCGTTTACTCTATATCCTAGGTGGCTATTTTAGTGGTGCCTCATTGATTGGCGCTCCCCTGATTGTTGCTGTAGCGGTAAGAAAAATGGCTATATCAGCCTACCGTGATACCTTGTTTGTACTCTGGTTCATTCTGGTCCTAATCAAGATGTCGGCCTTTGCTATTGCAGGGGTAGATCTTCAATGGCAGTGGTCCCTGGCCCTACTTATACCAACCACCTGTGGCCACCTTCTTGGGCTTAAATTTCATCACCTCATGCTTCAGCGTAACCCTCAAGTGGTACGTCAATGGCTTGGTGTATGCTTATTAGGGATAGTTTGTATTGCCCTGTGGCAATAAGGTTTTAATGTCGCCTGTGTTACAATTATGTCGCTTGTGTTACAATAATTAGTACCCATTAATTACACAGGAGTAAAAAATATCTTATTAAATACAACAGTGACGAAGGCCAAATGAAGCGTATTACTTTGAAAGTAGGCAGCGGTGTTTTAACTGAAAACAATGCCGTCGCCAAGCAGCGTATGCTTAATTTAGTCTCATTTATCGTCAAGTTGAAGCAGTTTTATGACGTCATTTTGGTCTCTTCAGGTGCCGTCTCATCAGGCTATACCGCACTCAAATTAGATCGAAAAAAGCATATTAGTAAAAAAGTACTGGCCGCTGTAGGTCAGCCAATTTTAATGAGCAACTATAAAGCGCTGTTCGATATTTATGATGTCGTCACTAGTCAGGTGCTAATGACAGAAGAAGATTTTGATTCATTAGCGCATATCGAAATTTTTCGTCAAATTATAGATTCACAAATTGAACACGAAATAATGCCCATCGTTAACGAAAATGATATCACTACTATTTCTGAGCAAGTATTTGGTGACAACGATCAATTATCGGCTCATGTCGCCCACCACAGCGGCTCGGAAATTCTAGTTATTCTGAGCGACATTGACGGCTACTATGACAAAAACCCCAACGAGCACGATGACGCAGTATTGTTCAAATTAGTCACAAAAATTCCGCCCTCTGAACTTCAGAAGCCAGATTCGTCTACCCATGAATTTGCTACTGGAGGCATAGTAACCAAGCTTAAAGCTGCCCAATTTATGCTAGATCAGGGCCGCGACATGTTTCTTTGTAATGGCTACGACCTAACCTCCGCAGAAGAATTTTTGCTCGAAGGGACACACAACAAGGGAACGTTATTTTCTCACTCAAACAGTTAACCACACATGTATGCCTGGCTAACACATGGCTGCCTAGGTATGCAGAACGCAGTTAAGTTGTTAACTCAACGATGTAGCGCCAGTTTCCATACGAATAATCTTTCCACCTTGAAGCATAGAAATGCCCATAACGGCTTCTTTTGTGTCATCTGGGTAAGACATAAACATATGCGCTACTAAAATGTCATCATTCTCATAAACACAACGGGTAGAATCTTGAATAAACTTGTCATTGCCAAACATGCCCGTAATCATTTCGCCCCATTGGCTTTTGGAGAAGCTGTTGCCGGTTTTATGAAAAACAACAGTAAAATCTTCATGCAGAAGGTCCATGTAAGCCGCTACATTTTTATCAGCCATTGACTGTTCTATTTTATCGTACATCGACATTATGAGTTTCCTTTTATTATAATTATTTAAGTGCACTGCGTGCATCACCATAGACGGTCTATTAAGCTCAATGTGTTCGCAAGCAAATTTCATCATACATTCTTCTAGGTATCAAATATAGTACATTTTCTGTACTCAGAAAGGGGGTTAAATATCACCTTAAATACGCACCCTCAGCGTTTGTTTTAACACATATAGCCAATTTCATCACCAGATGAGTTGAACAAAAAACGTACAACTCGTACAATAGGGTCATTAATTTTTAACACTCTCTTGTGACAAATTTTAGGCATTTTTTAAACTTGTAATGAATTACTCTAGTGTTATTCACGGTTTTGCTATTGGTCCTCACCAGCTTGAAAATGGCTTGATTTTGGCGCCCATGGCTGGGATCACTGACCGTCCATTTCGGCACCTATGTCGTCACCTAGGTGCGGGGCTAGCTGTTGCCGAAATGCTCACTTCTGACACCTCCTTGTGGCATACACAAAAATCTCAACGCCGCTTACCCCATGCTGATGACAGTTTGCCTATTAGTGTGCAAATTGCCGGCAGTGAGCCAGCTCAAATGGCCCATGCGGCCCAAGCCAATGTTGCGCTTGGGGCCCAAATTATCGATATTAATATGGGTTGCCCTGCAAAAAAAGTACTCAAAAAAGCTGCAGGTTCAGCATTACTGCGAGACCCTAACTTAGTTAAAGACATACTAACAGCAGTGGTTTCTGCCGTAGACGTGCCGGTAACTTTAAAGATACGCACAGGATGGAGTACTGACCAACGTAACGGTTTAGATATTGCAAATATTGCCCAAGATGCGGGCATCCAAGCCCTCGCAGTGCATGGCAGAACACGTGCCTGTGGATTTAAAGGTGAGGTAGAGTACGACACGATCGCTGCTATAAAGCAGGCCTTAAATATCCCAGTGATTGCTAACGGCGACATCAATACTGCAGAAGATGCGGCCCATGTGCTCTGTTATACTGGTGCTGATGGGATTATGATAGGTAGAGGCGCCCAAGGCAACCCTTGGCTTTTCCAACAGGTGCACCACTACCTTAAACATGGCACACCCCTAGAAAAACCGAGCAACGCTAAAGTTTGGCAAATATTAGAGCAACATCTATATGGTCTGTATAGCTTGTATGGAGAGGTTATGGGGCCACGCATTGCACGCAAACATGTGGGCTGGTACCTGAAGCAAGAACCTACCCAGCGAAAACTATTTAATCAACTACAGACTCAACTGCAGCAACTTGAGTTTTTAAACCACTACTTTGACAGCGCTGAAGAGCAGGCGGCTTAGCACCATGAGCTATAACACCAATAACCCCACAAACACGTTGCTTGAAGCCCAGAGCCCTACAAACACGTTGCCTGAAGCCCAGAGCCCTAGCAACAATTCGGCTTTGAGCAATGATAATGACGCCGAGAAAGGGCAAGTGCCAAAGTCCTTACGCCAAAGTGTAGAACAATCTTTAACCCAGTACTTTAACGAACTTGATGGCCAACAAACCACTGCGTTATATGATTTATTTATGCATCAGGTAGAGGCTCCATTGTTTGAGTGCGTAATGCAACACACTCAAGATAACCAGTCTAAGGCGGCTGCCCTTCTTGGCCTTAACCGAGGCACTTTACGTAAAAAATTAAAACAGTACGATTTACTTTAGACAGCACCAACCTCCGTAGTTAAAAGGATAGAATCATGTCACATGTACACGCCATTCGCCGGGCTCTCATCAGCGTTTCAGATAAAAAAGGCATCGTAGAATTTGCCCAACAATTGAGTCATTCTGGAGTGGAAATTTTGTCCACCGGGGGCACTTTTAAGTTATTAAATGATTCAGGTATCGCTGCTATTGAAGTCTCTGATTACACTGGTTTCCCAGAAATGATGGATGGCCGTGTAAAAACACTACACCCCAAAATTCACGGTGGCATTTTGGGCCGGCGTGGGCAAGACGACGGGGTCATGGAAGAGCATGGCATTGATGCAATTGACCTTGTGGTAGTGAATCTTTATCCGTTTAAAGCTACCATTGAACGTGATGACTGCACCTTAGATATGGCTATTGAAAATATAGACATTGGCGGCCCTACCATGGTTCGCTCAGCCGCAAAGAATAACAAACATGTCGCGATTGTAGTGAACTCTTCAGACTACGCGGGCATCCTTAAAGAGTTAACAAATAAAGGTGGCCTAAGCCAAACCACACGCACAGACCTTGCCTGTAAAGCATTTGAACACACGGCTATGTACGATGGTGCAATCGCTAATTACCTAGGCGCACAATTGGATACACGCTCTAAATTCCCACGCACCTTTAACACTCAATTTAAAAAGGTTCAGGATATGCGCTATGGTGAAAACCCACATCAAAGTGCTGCCTTTTATACAGAAAATGAGACCAACGAAGCTAGTGTATCCACTGCCCAACAAGTGCAAGGCAAGGCACTTTCGTTTAACAATATTGCTGATACAGATGCGGCTATAGAGTGTGTAAAGGCCTTTCAAGATCCTGCTTGCGTTATTGTTAAACATGCAAACCCATGCGGTGTAGCTATGGGTAAAGATATTACTGAAGCCTATGAAAAAGCTTACAGTACTGATTCAACCTCCGCGTTTGGTGGCATTATTGCATTTAACCGTGAACTAGACTCTGCCACTGCTCAACGCATTATAGACCGACAATTTGTAGAAGTGATTATTGCGCCAAGCATCAGTGCTTCTGCCGCAGCAACCCTAGCCAGAAAGCCTAATGTTCGCGTATTAAGCTGTGGCGACTTGCCGCATTTACGAGTCGCAGAGCTAGACTACAAACGCGTCACTGGCGGTTTATTAGTTCAAGACCGCGATTTAGGCCAAATGCTTGAGGCTGACCTAAAAATTGTCAGCCAACGCATGCCAACAGAAGCTGAAATGCATGACCTACAATTTGCTTGGAAGGTCGCAAAATATGTTAAATCAAATGCCATAGTATATTGCAAAGGCGGCATGACGATTGGTGTTGGTGCTGGGCAAATGAGCCGGGTTTACAGCGCTAAAATCGCGGGCATTAAGGCAAGTGATGAAGGCTTAGAAGTTAAAGGTTCGGTCATGGCATCTGATGCTTTCTTTCCTTTCCGCGATGGGATCGATGCCGCTGCAGAAGCTGGCATTAGCGCTATTATTCAGCCGGGTGGCTCAATGCGCGATGATGAAATCATTACTGCAGCCAATGAACATAACATTAGTATGATATTTACTGGAATGCGTCACTTCCGTCATTAATATAATCCATAGCCCCAGCGCATCCTATAGTTCGCACGGGACTGAGTAATGACAAGACAACTAGTCACTTAAGCAACAGGAAATAACATGAATGTATTAATTATTGGTGGTGGTGGCCGTGAACACGCACTGGCATGGCAAGCCTCTAAAAACCGAGGCGTACACAAAATATTTGTAGCGCCGGGTAATGCGGGCACCGCCTTAGAAAACAAAACCGAAAATGTTGCTATCGATGTGATGGACATTGAGGGTTTATTGCACTTTGCCAAGACCAATAATATAGATCTAACCATTGTTGGGCCTGAAGCCCCCCTAGTTGCAGGTGTGGTCGATCTATTTCGCGCTGCAGGCATGGATATCTTTGGCCCAACTCAAGGTGCTGCGCAGCTTGAGGGCTCTAAAGCCTATGCCAAAGACTTCCTCAAACGTCATAACATCCCAACAGCAGCATACGAAACCTTTACAGAGATTGCACCCGCTGTGGCATACATTAAGGCTCAAGGTGCTCCCATTGTTGTTAAAGCTGACGGCTTAGCTGCAGGCAAAGGTGTGATTTTAGCAGACAGTGTAGAACAAGCCTGTACAGCAGTGGAAGACATGCTAGCAGGTAATGCTTTTGGCGAGGCAGGTAACCGTGTTGTTATTGAGGAGTTTTTAATAGGCGAAGAAGCCAGCTTCATTGTTATGGCAGACGGAAAAAATGTGCTGCCACTAGCTTCTAGTCAGGATCACAAGGCACGGGACGAAGGTGACCAAGGCCCTAACACAGGCGGCATGGGGGCCTACTCACCTGCTCCTTTGGTTGATGAAGCAATGCATAAACGCATTATGGATGAAGTCATTATGCCCACTGTTAACGGTATGGCTACTGACGGTTATGTTTACACAGGTTTTCTCTACGCAGGCATCATGGTTGCAGCTGATGGCACACCTAAGGTGTTAGAATTTAACTGCCGTTTTGGTGACCCTGAAACTCAACCTATTATGATGCGACTTAAGAACAGTATCGTAGAGCTTTGTATTGCAGGCACAATGGGGGTTCTAGATCAAACTATAGCCTACTGGGATGACCGCCCAGCCGTTGGTGTAGTTTTAGCTGCGCAAGGGTATCCAGACAATTACCCTAAAGGCGATGTTATTAGCTTACCCGAAGAAGCGGGCAATACCAGTAAGATATTCCATGCGGGGACTGCTCTCAATGAAGACGGAATGGTGATTACTAATGGAGGGCGGGTACTGTGTGCTGTTTCGCTTGGCGATACAGTAGGCCAGGCTCAGCATAACGCCTATGAACTTGCCGACAAAATCAGCTGGGAAGGCAAGTTTTGTCGCCGTGATATCGCTTATAGGGCTATTGCTCGAGAACAACTTCATTAACCTGTTAACACTGGGTCACTACTATGAGTACTATTTTTGATAAAATTATCAGCCGAGAGATTCCAGCTGATATTATTTATGAAGATGAGCAGGTTTTAGCTTTTAAGGACATCGCACCAAAAGCACCTGTGCATTATTTAATCATTCCTAAACAACCCATCGCTACACTTAACGATGCTAACCCAGAGCATCAAGCCCTACTTGGACACATGATGCTTACGGCTGCTAAGTTAGCCAAAGAGGCAGGTGTTGCAGAAGGTGGTTATCGCGTGCAAATGAACTGTAACCCTGACGGTGGTCAAGTGGTGTACCATATTCACCTGCATTTGATGGGTGGCAGGGCGTTTTGTGCTTAACGCAGAGGCATGTTTGCTTACCGGTTAGCTACTGCTAAGCAGCTCTGTTAAAGCCTGCACTAACATTTCACAATCACTTGCGCTGCCTACGCTAATACGCAGGTAGTTAGTGATGCGTGGACTATTAGTAAGATGCCGCACAATAATGCCTTGCTGCCTTAATGCCGCTGCAATAGCTGCTGCTTCCATAGATCGATGGGTCACGAATAAGAAGTTAGCATGGGATTGAGTCATGCTAAAGCCCAATGCCTTTAACTGACCTGCAAGTTGCTCGCGCTGCTCAATATTGGCTTGGCAGGTCTGTTGGAAATAATCTTCATCTTCTATTGCTGCTACAGCACCGGCTTGAGCTTCGCTGCTTAAAGGGTATGAATTAAAGCTATTCTTTACTCTTTCTAGAGCGTCTATTAGGTGACTTTGGCCAAAGGCAAAGCCTACCCTTAAACCGGCTAAAGAACGCGATTTTGATAGTGTTTGAACCACCAACAAGTTATCAAATTGTGGCACCAGTTGTGTAGCTGACTGGCCACCAAAGTCGATATACGCTTCGTCTATCACTACCACCCTATTGGGATTGGCTGTAAGTAATTGACCAATGGCCACTAAGCTAAGTAACTCACCAGTGGGCGCATTTGGGTTGGGAAGGATCACTCCGCCATTAGGCCCCTGATAGTCATTTACGTTAATAGTGAGGTCTTCGGCTAGGGGCACTTCGCGCTTGTCGATGCCATACAACCCACAATACACGGGGTAAAAACTATAACTAATGTCTGGAAACAATAACGGTTCGCTGTGTTGTAATAATGCCTGAAAGGTATGGGCTAAAACCTCATCAGACCCGTTACCTACAAACACTTGGTCCACTGCCAACCCTGCACGCTTGGCCAGACTTTGGCATAATTCAGTGGCGTTGGGGTCTGGGTACAGACGCAATGAGTCGCACAGCTGACCTTGCATTGCTGCAAACACCTTCGAGGAAGGTGGGAATGGGTTTTCATTGGTATTAAGCTTCACTAAGTTACTTAGCTTAGGTTGTTCTCCAGGCACGTAGGGCAGTAGATTATGTACTTTGGGTGACCAAAAGCGATTTGCGTTAATGTTTGTTGAACTCACGTTAGGAACCCAGCTCTATAATTTCATAGTCATGGGTTATTGCAACGCCACCCTTTTCTAGCATGATAGAAGCAGAACAGTACTCTTCAGATGATAACTTAATAGCACGGGCAACATGCTTAGGTTTTAAATTACGGCCAGTCACCACAAAGTGCACATGGATTTTTGTAAAGACCGACGGCACTGCATCAGCGCGTTCTGCACTGAGCTGTGCCACACAATCTGTTACATCTTGACGGGTTTTTTTAAGAATGGTCATCACATCAAACGCTGTGCAACCTCCTAACCCCATCAGCATTAACTCCATCGGTCGAGCGCCTAGGTTTTTACCCCCTGAAGTAGGTGGGCCATCTAAAGTCACTTTATGACCAGAGCCTGATTCGGCATTAAAACTAACACCACCAGCCCAACTAACGTTTGCTTCCATAATGCGCTACTACCTAATGTATGTATTAATCTATAGTTGTTACTGCTGCGGACGCCATACTTGGGTACGACCAAACAAAGAAATACCGATATAGCCACGCAAATCTAGGGTGCCATCAGCACTGAGCTTAATGGTGCACTTGTAAGCTTTACCATTACTTGGATCATATATGGTGCCACCTTGCCACTTGTGCTTGCCTTTCTTTTCACCAACGTAGCTCATGCCATTAAGCATGACTAACCCAATAATCAGTTGCTCATGTTGCGTGGCATCCGGATTTTTACGATCAGTTTTTACCTGACCATCTAATCCACTCTCATGCCCTACAGGGTAAAGAGGCTCTTTTAAAGACACAAATTTACCAAAATACTCACCGTTCTGTTGATAAATCTCTACCACTGCCTTGTCATCTGGAGTAATCCAGGAGCCAATAATTTGATCACCGTTAGCTAAAGCATAAGTACTACTTAGCACCCACACCAGAGCAACTAGTGTTGTTAGCAGCGCGGCCTTTGCCACACGAAGAACCGGCTTAGTAACGGGAAATGCTGCAGCTTTAACCTCAGACTGAGGTTGAGCTTGGCTTAGGGGCTGTAATGAGTTTTTCATAATTAATGCTCTCCTATATTTATTTTATTAAACATTAATTAACCGAACAATTCGGCTAATTTTGCACCAGGATCACTAGCACGCATAAAGGACTCTCCCACCAAAAACGAATTCACCTTTTGGTTTTTCATCAAAGTTACATCGGCAGGAGTATGGATGCCACTTTCCGTAATCACTATTCGATTTTCTGGCACCATCGAAAATAAGTCAAAGGTTGTCTGCAGAGTCAGTTCAAAGGTATGTAAATTTCGATTATTAATACCCACTAAAGGTGTACTCAAGGTTAGGGCCCGGGCCAACTCTTGCGCGTCATGGGATTCTACCAATACATCCATGCCTAGATGTTCAGCCAACTGAGCCAACTGCTGCATTTGCTGATCTTCCAAACAGGCTACGATGAGTAAAATACAATCTGCACCAATCGCTCTAGATTCGTAAACCTGATAAGGGTCTACAATAAAATCTTTACGAATAACAGGTAGGTTACACGCTGCACGCGCTAGCTGTAAATAGTCTTCGTGGCCCTGAAAGAAGTCAGCGTCTGTTAATACTGATATACATGCAGCCCCACCCGCTTCATAGCTAGCAGCTATGGCTGCCGGGTTAAAGTTTTCACGGATCACACCTTTACTGGGCGAGGCTTTCTTAGCTTCGGCAATCACCGCTGGTAAGCCTTGTGCTAATTTTTTTTGCATAGCTTTAGTAAAACCACGTGGAGCCATTGCACCACTTCGATTGGCTTCAACTTTAAGTTTTAGGTCATCGATGGAGGTGTGTTGCTGGCGCTGAGCGATCTCTTCGAGCTTGCGGGAAACAATGCGTTTAAGTACTGTTGGCGTGTTCATTAAGAATTGAACCCTTGTGTCAATTGAATTAAGTCTTCGAGCTTTTGTTGGGCTGCACCGCTGCTAATAGCGGCTCTAGCCTGCTCAATGCCTGCCGCCAAGTCTATCGCTAAGTCTGCACTGTATATGGCTGCTCCGGCATTAAGCAGCAACATGTCTAACGGTGCACCAACTTCGCCAGCAAACGCTTGTTTAATCAGCTTTAGGCTACCTATCGCATCGTCAACCACTAGGGCATCTAAGCTTTTATGGGATAAGTTGTAGTCTGTGGGATCAATAGTGTATTCAGTAATTTCACCGTTGTTGAGTTCCACCACATAGGTAGGAGCGGCAATACTAATTTCATCTAAGCCGTCTTCAGAATGCACCACCATAACGTGTTTGCTACCTAATCGCCTTAACACTTGCGCCATAGGCCGTTGCCATTGACGACTAAACACACCTAAAACCTGATGAGGTGCGCCCGCTGGGTTAGTCAGTGGTCCTAGAATATTAAATAACGTTCGAATAGCCATTTCACGCCGAGGACCAATGGCATGTTTCATAGCGCTATGGTGCGCCGGAGCAAACATAAAGCCCACTCCTAATTGTGCAATACACAGCTCCACCTGAAAAGGTTTAAGCATAATATCGACACCTGCCGCTTCAAGAAGGTCGGAGCTGCCACTCTTTGAGGAAATTGAACGGTTGCCATGTTTGGCTACTTGAGCACCCGCTGCCGATGCTATAAAGGCACAGCCTGTCGACACATTAAATATGCCAGAGCTGTCACCTCCAGTGCCGCAGGTGTCGATGATATGCTCACCTTTTACCTCTACACCAGCGGCTAAAGCACGCATGGCCATAACTGCACCGGTGATTTCGTCTACAGTTTCACCTTTCATGCGCAAACCCACCAAAAACCCACCCACTTGTGCCTGAGTAGCTTCGCCCGTCATAATAAGGTTCATTACGGCCTGCATTTGGGCTTGGCTTAAGTCTTGTCGGTCGGTAACGGCTGCGATCGCCTGCTGCATATTCATGGAGAACCCTTATTCAACTAAGCAAATGGTCAAGATGCACTACTTTAGCAAATAACACTGCCTAAAATCAGGCTTTATAACCTTCATTTAGTAAATAACTAGGTGTTTTTTGTGTTACCGATTAACGTTTGAGGAAATTAGCCAAAAGCGCATGGCCTTGATGAGTTAAGACAGATTCTGGATGGAACTGAACACCCTCTACATCAAGGGTTTTATGCCGAATACCCATAATTACCTCTTTGGCACCTGCTGCATTTAAACTCCACGCTGTGGCTTCTAAACATTCAGGTAAAGAATCAGCGTCTACCACTAAAGAGTGGTAACGAGTCACCTCTACAGGCTGGGCTAACCCTGCAAAAACACCCACATTTTCATGGCTCACCATAGAGGTTTTTCCATGCATCACTTTCTCTGCACGAACCACCTTACCACCAAATACTTGACCAATACTTTGGTGGCCTAAACACACACCCAGCACTGGAATTTTTCCAGCAAAGTGGGCTATAGCCGCCATAGAAATGCCAGCTTCGTTGGGTGTGCATGGCCCTGGAGAGACCACTAAATGGCTTGGCGCTAAGTGTTCAATTTCTGTCAAACTAATTTCGTCATTTCGGTAAACCACAACCTCAGCGCCCAGTTCTCGAAAATAGCGCACTAGGTTATAGGTGAATGAATCGTAGTTATCGAGCATTAACAACACAGGAAAGCCCCATTGAGAGATAAGATAACAAACCGCGTAACTGGTTTAACTGGTGAATATTATACTCGCTGAAAGCTAGCAAACCTAACTATGCTTAGCCCTAAGCTAAACGAAACTTTCTTAAGCCTAGCATCATTAACCCAGTGGCTAACACCAGATAAACCGCCATGGTTAAAACGGATTGCTGAAAACTATACCCTAGATCCACCAAGTACCCTAACCATACCGGGCCTAGTGCTGAAGCGAACACCACAAAGGTCCAATATAAGCTCTTAATAGACCCCAAGTAACGTACCCCATAACATTCTGGCCAAAGGGCAGCTTGTGCTGTTTGCGCTAGGCCTGAGCCTATGCCTAGGAACACCATATAAGGCCAAATAACCCAATAACTATCCACTAAATTTATCATTAGTAGCGCAGCAACCAAAGGTAGCAGTGTAAATGGCATGAGTGAAAGCGCACTAAAACGATCAATTAGTTGTCCCGAAATAACAGCCATAACTGTAGCTATGAGTGAATAAAGCAGGTAGTTGCCCGTAATAAAGGTATGAGACCAGCCTTTCTCATCAGCTAGATTAAGGTGATGAAAAAATAGCGCAGTACTCACCAAAGATGTGGCCGATACACCCGGTAGAATTAAGTAGAAGCGATAGTCTTTGAGCACATCTCGGCGCCGCCAAGACTTGGCATTGATAAGGTTCTCAACAGATTGAGTAGCTAACGTTTCTTTAACAACTGAGGTGGCCTGATCCAGTGAGGCTTCTTCTTGCGCCTTGAGCTTTTGCTCATAGTCCTGATGACGTCCATGATGACCTCTCAACAACCACATGCTGGCAGGCAGTATGATAAGCAGCACAACTAGAGCAACACCCATATAGCTCCAGCGCCAGCCTAAAGCTGCAATAGCTGTGACTGCAATGATTGGTAATGCGGCTTCACCTGCCGCAAAACCCATCGCTGCCATTGCGGTGGCTTTACCACGCTGTTGTTCAAAATAACGGCCCATAGTGGTATACGCCACATGGCTCATTAAGCCTTGCCCCGATTGACGTAATAAAAATATCCCAACAACAAGCCAAGCAAAGCTGTGTACTTGGGTAATAAACCAACAGGCAAACGCCAAAAACAAAACCACAAAAAACGTATACCGTTGCAATGGCACCTGATCAATCAATTTGCCTGTAACCGGCAATAATAAGGCACTCAACAAAGTACCAGCCATATAGATGCCACCCCATTGAGTGTGGCTCATAGCAAAATCTTGCTGAATGGCGTGGCCAAATATGCCAATAAAATAGGTCTGCCCGAAAGAAGAGGCAAAAGCGGTGATTAAACCAAACAATACGAAGCGCATATGGTTTTTCAACAATAATCCGTATGCGCCTAATATCATGCGTTATAACCCCTAATTAGCCAGTTCAAATACTATTATTCCCCTGCCGCGATGAGGCTCGCATTTCCTCCTGCGGCAGTGGTATCAATACACAAATGGCGCTCCATCGTATATCGCTGAGGGTCTGCAGTTTCGCTAATCAGTGGCAGCAGAGGACCCAGCTTATTAGCTAAGGCCAGCCTTAGTTGTTGTTGATAAGGCCCATGACTATTCGCAGCTACCGCATGATAGCCCGACAACTGTGTGATGTCTGTAGCTGAAAGCTGTCCTTTAATCACCACTAAGGGCAGATCACTGTTGGGTAAGTTGAGGTCATTAGCGACTAACACCACACCGTTGCCCTGCGCCAGTGCGGTCTGCGCTTGTAGTAAAGCAGCCTGTCGACCTGGCCCAAGACACAGCACTATGCCACGGGCAACAGTACTGAGCTGATTTAATTCTCCTGTTGGGCCAGGCAACAATATTACATTGCGGCACAAGTCTTGTAAGCGACTCGCTTGGCCACCAAACACATGAGTTAATTGAGACAAACGATCACTGCTATTTTGCCATTGATCAAGTGCTTTGGCAGATAGAGAATCTATGGCGTGCTGAACCTGCCCTAGGCTTACAATACTGCCTGATGGGGTGGCTGCCTGCACTAGTTGTGGTTTACGTAAACGTTGCACATACTGAGGGCCACCAGCTTTAGGACCAGTACCTGACAAGCCTTCACCGCCAAATGGCTGGCTACCCACTACGGCACCAATTTGGTTACGGTTTACGTAGGTATTGCCTGCGTGCACACCTTTTACCAACTGTTCTACATGCGCATCTACACGGGTGTGCACACCAAAGGTTAAGCCATACCCTTGCGCATTAATGGTATCTATTAACTTGGCTAAGCCTTTTGCTGCAAAGGTAGCCACATGCAATACGGGGCCAAAAATCTCTTCGCTAAGGTCTTCAATACCATTAAGCTTAATAACTGCAGGGCCTACAAACAAACCTGCTTTTGGTGCGCTAAGCTGCTTAAGTAAGTTGCCTTTGGTGGCATGTTCGGTAATGTGCTTTTCAATTTTAGTTTTGGCAGCTGCATCAATTACCGGGCCTACATCGGTATTTAAATGCCACGGGTTGCCTATGGTAAGTTCATCCATTGCCCCATAAAGCATGTGTAACACTTTGTCGGCAATGTCTTCTTGCACATACAGCATACGCAAAGCGGAGCAACGCTGGCCAGCACTTTGGAAAGCCGAGGCCAATACGTCCCGTACTACTTGTTCTGGAAGCGCGCTAGAATCTACGATCATGGCATTAATGCCGCCAGTTTCAGCAATCATCACGGCATCTGCAGCCAAGTGTGTCGCCATCACACGGTTGATGTGTTGCGCCGTGGGAGTGGAGCCCGTAAAGCAAACACCACTCACCCTTGCATCACTGGTAATAGGCGCACCTACCTCCTTAGAACCACCCGGTAAAAACTGCACTGCGGCTGCAGGAATACCCGCTTCGTGCATGAGCTGCACCGCGCGATAAGCCACTAAATTGGTTTGGCTTGCAGGTTTAGCTAGTACGGCGTTACCCGCTGCCAAGGCAGCAAATATTTGGCCACTAAAAATAGCCAAGGGGAAGTTCCACGGCGAAATACAGCTCACTACACCAAGGCCCTGGTTATAAGGCGTCGCTGCCATTTCTTGGGCGTAAAAACGGGCAAAATCTACCGCTTCACGTAGCTCACCTACGGCATCTAGCCAGTTTTTTCCTGCTTCCCTAGTTAAGATCGCAAACAGTTCTGTTGCATTGGCTTCATACAGGTCTGCTACCTTCTCAAAACAGGCCACTCGTTGTGCAATTGGCATGGCCAACCACTGAGCCTGCCCCTGAGGCGCCGATATCATTGCAGCTTCAAGCTGTTCTTTAGAGGTCAAAAACACTTGCCCCACCTGCTCGTCGTCTGTGGCCGGGTTGATCACCCATTCAGGCGCGCCTTCTACACCTGAGCCATTAGCCACAATAGGCATAGCCTGCCAGCGTTCTTGGGCTAAGTGAGCTCGCTCTACTTGCATGCCTTCAACTGTCGGTGCATCAGTAATATCCCAGCCCTTGGCGTTTTTTCTATAGCTGCCACCTTCCTGAGCAAATAAGTCTTTGGGCTGCACTATGGCATGACTGCCACAGCTTAAACCCTGATCTAAGCGCTCTAAAACCGCATTTACAGGGTCTTGAGCAATGGTTTCTGGGGCTATTTCTGGGTTTACGAGCTGGTGAACAAAGGAGGAATTAGCGCCGTTTTCTAACAATCGCCTAACCAGGTAGGCCAATAAATCTTGGTGTGCACCTACCGGTGCATAAACCCGACAACGCACACCACCTTGGGCCATTACACTTGCGTGTAAGGACTCGCCCATGCCGTGTAAACGCTGAAATTCGTATGCTTGGCTAGCATCTGCTAACTGTAAAATGGCCGCTACAGAGTGGGCATTATGGGTGGCAAACTGAGCATAAATATGATCATTCATCGTTAGTATTTGTTTTGCACAAGCTAAATAAGACAAATCCGTATTGGCTTTACGGGTAAATACAGGAAACCCTTTTAAACCCATCACCTGCGCGCGTTTTATTTCTGCATCCCAGTATGCGCCCTTAACCAAGCGCACCATGATCTTGCGATCTAAACCTTTGGCTAGCTCATAGAGCCAATCCAACACCCAGGGTGCACGCTTACTAAAGGCCTGCACCACAATGCCAAAGCCGTTCCAGCCGGCTAGCTCTGGCGCTGCTAACACAGCAGCAATCACATCAAGGGAAATATCTAAACGGTCGGCTTCCTCAGCATCTATATTGAAGCCCATATTGGCAACTTTTGCCTGCAACGCTAGTGCCAATACCTTTGGTACTAGCTCTGTTAATACGCGATCACGCTGACCCCATTCATAACGCGGGTGCAGGGCCGATAGCTTTACCGATATACCAGGGTTGTTGCGAATATCATCATCGTTACAATGAGGTGCAAGGTCTGCAATGGCTTTACTGTAAGCATCAAAGTAGCGAGCAGCATCCTCTGCGGTGCGAGCCGCTTCACCCAGCATGTCATAGGAGTGAGTATAGCCTTGAGTGGTCAGTTTTTTGGCGCGGTGCGTTGCTTCTTTCATGGTGCGGCCTAACACAAACTGAGAACCCAATTCTTTCATTGCTTGTGCCACTGCCTTACGGACCAAAGGCTCACCTACACGCTTAACAAGGCTGCGCATGGTAGAGCCTAGCTTGTCTGCATCTACTGGTGCCAACAGTTTACCGGTTACTAACAACGCCCATGTAGAGGAGTTAATGAGGGATGAGTTGGAGTGCCCAAGGTGACTCGACCAATCCCCTGCTTGCACCTTATCTTCAATCAATGCATCTATGGTGGCTTTGTCTGGCACTCGCAGCAGGGCTTCAGCCATACACATCAGTGCCACACCCTCTTTTGTACTTAAGCCATATTCGCCAAGGAACTTTTCCATCATTGTAGGGCTAGAGTGATTACGCACCTGACGCACCAATTCAGCAGCCTGCGCAGACATCGCTTCACGTGTTTCTGCTGCTAAATCTAACCCCGTTAGTAAGGATTCTATACACACCTGTTCATCCGCTAAATAGGCACTACGCATACCTAAACGAATATTTTGAAGCTGCTCTTTATTGGGCAGTGCGGCAGTGTTATTAGCCATGGTTAATCCAAAGAGTGATGTATTTAGCGTGGCATTCTAGGCTCATATTGAAGTATAAATTTACTACATACTCACCATACAGGACAATAAACAACTATATTTATTTATATAAATAGGTAAATAATTTACAATATATATTATCAATAGGTATATTCACTAAATAAAAACCAACCTTTAGCATCACTAGGGTAAAATGGGAAACTCATGAATAAGCTAGATCGCCACGACCTAGCCATCATTGCAGCACTGCAGAAAGATGGCCGTATGACTATTACTGCCCTATCCGAACAGGTAGGGTTATCTAGCACGCCTTGTCAAATTCGCCTCAAACGCCTGCAAAAACAAGGCTTTATAACAGGCTATGTAGCCTTAGTTAACAAAACCAAGCTAGGGCTAGATCATGTAGCGTTTGTGCAGGTAACCTTAGCTTCCACCAACAGTAAAGCGTTGGCAGCTTTTAATGCTGCTGTGTGCACCATTGCCGAAATAGAGCAATGCCATATGACCGCCGCTAGCTTTGATTACTTGTTGAAAGTGAGGACTAAAGACATGGCGAGTTATCGCGCCGTGTTGGGAGAAAAAATATCTAGCCTACCCCATGTGGTGCAAACCAGTACCTTCGTAGTGATGGAAAGTGTAAAAGACGTTTAAGGCTTTAGCATGACATCCAACCAAGGCCCGCGCGGGTGCTGGCTTTGGGCCACTACTCACATCCAACATAGCCTTGATATGCAAACGCCTTCAGGGTAATCAATACCGAAGTCTCATCTAGCTCTCCATTATCAGGTTCATGGCACTCCTACAACCTGCACATGAAAGAAGTAAGGCAATAGTTTTTAAACTGTTTTAGAGCGCTGCCCTAATGCTTTTGGTAATAAAAACATCAAATTAGAGGCCTAGCTTATTGGCTTCGGTTACCGCCCAACCTAGGTTGTTCACATACCGCCCTTCGGCGGGTTCAAAGCTCACTCCATGGACCCCCAATTCAGCCATCATATGTACCAAGGGCTTGCCCATTGCTAATGCATAGTCCGACGCCTATTTAAACGATTGCTGAAAATCCTATTGCCAATTAATATCACGTGCCAAACCACGATTACCCACTAGCCAATAATGCGTGCTGGTATTAACAAGCACCTGCAGTACGCCACACTAGTGGATTACACGGGCCGCCCCATCAATATTGACCCCACAAGCAAAGAGGCACTCTACGCCCACAAATCAGTGATCTACCGCCGCTTGATGGCGCTGCAAAAATGGTAACTCATTAAATAGCATAGACAGGTTGGCACACAGCTTTGGCACAGGGATAATAGGGCTAATTTCAGTTCACATATCTGGGCAGCTCATCATGAACACAACCCCACCCGTAGGTTTCATTGGTCTTGGTTTAATGGGCCAAGCCATGGCTACACAACTACTTAATGCTGGTTATGACCTGTGTATTCATAGCCGTACAGCCACCAAAGCAGAACCATTAATAGCACTTGGTGCCACCTACGCACACACCCCAGCAGAGTTAGCGAGAAAGGTAAAAAGCGGTATTATTATTGTGTGCGTGACCGATTCTATTTCTCTAGAAGACGTATTGGCAGGTGAACAAGGGCTATTAGAACCTATGGCCACCGGCTGTTTGATCATTGATATGGGCACCAGCCGTTTTGACCTTACCCAAAAGCTAGCTCATAAAACCCAAGCAAAGGGCGCTCATTATATGGACGCTCCAGTATCTGGTGGCCAAATAGGTGCGCAGCAAGGCACCCTATCCATCATGGCTGGAGGACAGTTCAGTCAGCTCCAACGGGCTCAACCTTTATTCGATGTTATGGCAAAAAAAACCACCCATGTGGGAGATGTCGGTTGTGGCCAATTGGCTAAAACAGCCAATCAAATGATTGTAGGTGCAACCCTTAATATCGTTGCAGAGGCGCTTTTCTTAGCACAAAAAAATGGCGCTGATCCAGCTAAGGTCAGAGCTGCCTTAGGGGGTGGCTTTGCTGATAGCAAAATCTTACAAATTCATGGCCAGCGCATGATCGACAAAGACTTTACCCCAGGTGCTCGCGCCGCCACTCAGCTTAAAGACTTACAACAGGCCCAAGACCTAGCGGCACAAAGCCAACTACAATTGCCCCTTAACAACACCAGCCTGAGTCAATGGCAAGCTATGGTGGATGCTGATCTTGGCGGGCTAGACCAAGCTGGCATAATAGCTTGGGTTACACTGAACAATTAGCTTGCTACTAAGGTCATCATTTATCATCTAGCAAGCCTCAACGCCACACAACATGGTGTACTGGCAAATTAACAAAAGTTTTAATAAGCCTGAGGTGGCATGGCCAATTTTATGGACCCTGCTATTGGCCAAATTAGTTAACGATTGGCTTACCCTTGGTCTGGCTCTCGTGTGTGTTCTAACCATAAATAATACGCAGAATGATCAAGCTCTCCACCCTTATAATCATTAACCAAACTGTGATATGCGGTTTCTACACATTGCGCTAAAGGTAGATTAAGTCGATTTTCTTGGGCTAGGTTTAAGGCATTGTTAATGTCTTTTAATTGCGACCAAGAACGTCCACCTGGTTCAAAATTGCGCGTTACCATACGCTCACCATGCAGATTCAATATTCTACCTGACCGCAGGGAACCCATCGGTGGAGAAATTCATTATCGAAGTCTAATTAGTCAGGTACAGCAATTAGGTGATGATGGCGCTTTTGGTGCTGAATATACGCCCAGAACTAACATAGACGAAGGCCTTTATTGGCTTCTGCAATCGCGCACAAAGGTGTGAGTTTTATAGTGCAAAAAATCAATAGCACCTAAGTGGCTCATGGTAAGATGGTCATTTATCAACGCTGAGCAATACACAGGATATTAATATGAAGGCACATATTGGGCTAATTGGCCTTGCCGTTATGGGTGAAAACTTAGTGTTAAATATGACGAGTAAAGGGTTTACTGTTGCTGTATTTAATCGGACCATGGAAAAAGTAAACCGCTTTATCTCAGGGCGGGGTGCTGATAAAAATATTATTGGCTGCCAGAGCATTGAGAAACTCTGCGACAGTCTAGAACGGCCCCGTAAAATTATGATGTTGATCAAGGCTGGTGAGGCGGTAGACAATGTCATCGAGTCGCTAGTGCCCTTTCTTGATAAAGGCGATATTATTATCGATGGTGGTAACAGCCATTATCCCGATACCATTCGGCGCTGCAGCTATGTTGAAAGTAAGGGCCTTTACTATATTGGTGCGGGTGTATCTGGTGGCGAAGAAGGTGCATTGTTGGGGCCTTCAATTATGCCTGGAGGCTCGATAGCAGCATGGCCTGCTATTAAACCCATTTTCCAAACTATTGCTGCAACCACAGGTAATGGGGAAACCTGCTGTGAATGGGTAGGCGATGATGGCGCGGGGCATTTTGTGAAAATGGTTCACAATGGCATTGAATATGGCGATATGCAGATGATCTGCGAAACCTACCAGATGCTCAGAGATGGGCTTGGACTGTCTAATGAGGCCATGCACGATGTGTTTAAACAGTGGAATAACGGGGTTCTTGACTCCTACTTAATTGAAATTACTGCAGATATTTTAGGCTACAAAACCAGTCATGGTGAGGCTGTCATCGATCACATTCTTGACGCTGCTGGACAAAAGGGAACGGGGAAGTGGACTGCGGTCACTGCGCTAGATTTTGGTCAACCTGTGACCCTCATTGGCGAAGCGGTCTTTGCCCGTTGCTTATCGGCATTAAAAGACGAACGAGTAGAAGCTGCCAAACAACTCAGTGGGCCATCGATGGTTTTTGAGGGTGACGCAACGGCATTTATTGAAGATTTACAGCAGGCACTGTATGCCTCAAAAATTGTCTCCTATGCTCAAGGTTACCAGCTATTGCGAATGTCAGCCCTTGAACATGGATGGCATCTAAATTATGGCCAGATCGCTCAAATGTGGCGTGGTGGCTGTATCATACGATCGGTCTTTCTTGATGATATTAAGGTAGCCTTTGATCATAATCCCGAACTGGTTAACCTAATGCTCGATGGCTTCTTCAAGGAGGCCATCGAGACAGCACAGGCGGCTTGGCGGCGGGTAATTATGCAATCGGTTAAGCTCGGCATTCCCATGCCCGCCATGGCTTCGGCGCTGGCCTATTACGATGGTTACCGCACAGCGCGCTTGCCTGCCAACTTACTGCAGGCCCAGCGTGATTATTTTGGTGCGCACACCTATGAGAGAATTGATCAAGCAAGGGGGGAGTTCTTCCATACCAACTGGACCGGACGAGGCGGCACCACATCAGCATCGACCTATCTTGTTTAATTAGGTTAAGTCTTTTGCGTCATAGGACTGAAATAATAGGTCAGCTTTAGACCCACAATTGAGCTGGCCTTGAATGACTAATCACCGAGTAGAAAATTCTTCATGAGTTCTTTACCGCCCTCTGTAGCAAAAGATTCTGGGTGAAATTGAATGCCTTGAATCGGAAACAGTTTATGCTTTACACCCATAATTTCATAACTTTCTGAACCAAACTCACCCACAACTGCGGTGACTTGCAGGCAGTCTGGTATAGATTCAGCTTGGGCCATTAATGAGTGGTAACGCATGACTTCTAGTTGGTCTGGAATGTCTTCAAAAATACCATTGCCATCGTGGCTGATGGGGCTAATTTTACCGTGCATTGGCAAATGTGCCTTCACCACTTTGCCACCAAAACAATGCACAATGCCTTGCATACCCAGACACACACCAAGCAGTGGGATTTTCGGTCCTAATTCTGTAATCACGTTTGCACACACACCAAAGTAGCGCTCATCTGCTGGAGACCCTGGGCCTGGTGAAATAATAATTCTATCCGTATGAGCAGCCTCAATATCAGCTACCGTAACTTGGTCGTTGCGGGCAACAATAACTTCAAAGTCACTTATCTCACCATTTAACTTGGCGCTTGAAAGTACTTCACCGATATATTGGTAAAGGTTGTAGGTGAAGGAATCGTAGTTATCGACCAAATAAACGGTGAACTTCCCTTTTATTTTTGTTTGGCTCATACCTTAATCTCCATAAACTGCTCTAACACTTTAAGTGTACCGGCAAACTTACGCTGTATTTCCTGGTATTCATCCTCTGGATTTGAATCAAAGACATTACCACCACAGGTTTGCACATACGCTTTTGAGCCATTAGCAAATACCGTGCGAATAGGGATAGCAAAGGTACAATCTCCGTTAAAACCAAAGTGGCCTACTGCGCCACCATAAGGACCGCGGCCATCTAATTCTAAGTCGTCAATAATTTTCATAGCTTCAATTTTAGGAGCGCCCGTTAGGGTGCCTGCTGGAAAATTACTAGCTAACGCCGAGAACATGTCTTCATTTTCTGCCATGATGCCTACAATTTCACTGGAGATATGCTGCACGTGGCTAAACCGTTTAATATCCATCAAACTACGTACCTTAACCGTACCAAAACGGGCCACTCGGCCAATATCATTTCGGTGAAGGTCAACAATCATATTGTGCTCGGCAATTTCTTTGGGATCGTTCAATAAAGCCCGCGCCAAAGCAGTGTCTTCTTCTGGGGTAGCACCACGTTTGGTAGTGCCTGCTAGCGGGTAAGTCTCCATCTCACCCTGGCGCAGGCGAAACAGTAGCTCCGGGCTTGCACCAATGACCTTTTGCTCAGCAAATTTAATGTAATACATTTGTGGGGAAGGGTTAATTACACGTAACTGTTGGTATAAATTAATACTTTCACCCTGCATGTCAAAGCGGTACTTAAAGCCTACTTCGCACTGGAATATCTTACCCTCTACTATGTCTGCTTTTACCTTTTTAACAGCGGTGGCATGCTGTTCGCGGGTCATGTCCTCACCCTGAGGCACTATCTTTAGGCCACCAATAATGGGGGTTGGATCACCAATAAGCGCTTCAATTAAAGCGATCCGATTGTCTTCATAGTGGAAGTATATTAATTCTCCTGTCATCTTGTCGTAAATTAGGCCATCTTTGTATAAACCAAATTTAAACGCATCAAACGAGTCACTAGTGGTGAGGCTTAAACTTGGTTCAAAGTAATTCATGGCATCGTAGCCAATATAGCCTGTTAAACCACCAGCATAGCGGCGGCTAATAATGTTTTGCGGCACAATATCACGCAAAAGGTAATACGGGTTGTCGCTGGCATAAGACTGAACATTGCCTTCACGATCCCTAATATTAAGCTGTTTGCCATTGGCCCAAAATATCTGCTCTGGGTCAAAACCAATAAGCGAATAGCGCGAGATATCGCTATCTTCTCCCAAAGATTCGAGCATATAACAGGTATCAAAGCGCTGCTCTATTTTTTTAAACAACTCAAAAAAGTCACAGCTTGATGTTACGGTTGCATAGCTTGGCTTGCGTGCCATTTTTATTTTATTTGGACGTGTCAATTTTATAACTTCCAGCTTGAAGGGCTCTAGAACCTCGGGTAACAGTGGCTATACCCACTCCGAGTTTTTGCGCTACTTGGCGTTGCGATACACCTTGAGATAGCAGTTCGAAAATTTGTAATCGATTAATTAGTTCTTGTTGTTCATATGGCGTCAATAGCCCCTCAAGTGCCGCTGACATTTGTTCTGCGGTTGTCTGAGTCAGTAGATAATCAACGACAGTGGTAATGGGTTTTTGAGTAGAAGTAGTGATGGTGTTAGGCAGCCAAAAATGCATCAATGTACTAGTACACTATCACAGAGATAAAGGGTTGCCAAGGTGTATTTGAACGCCCTGTTAATTTACAGGTGGTCGACAACCCAATCTGGCTGACACTCTGCTACATCACGGCCATGGTTATAGCCTCCTCTCACACCTAAACACGGCATACCACAAGCCTTCGCTGCATTTATGTCATTGCTGGAGTCACCCACCATTAAGCACTCCTCAAGGCTAAGGCCCATTTGTTGGGCCGCTTTTAACAATGGCATGGGGTGGGGCTTTTTTTCAGTGAAACGATCACCCGAATACACTAAATCAAAATAATGCAATATGCCAAATTGAGACAACAAAGGCTCAGTAAAACGGCTGGGCTTATTAGTAATCACACCTTGCATCACTTGGTGTTGATGCAGCTCACTCAATAAAGCTTCAACGCCACTATAAAGCCTGCTCTGACGACTAGCTAAGTGCTGATAGGCATCCATAAATAATGCGAGTGCGCGGTCGAACCTGGGGTCTACCGCAACTGGTTGGAATTGGTTGGCCAGAACCCTTTGAACTAATACCGCAGCACCATTACCGATCCACTGCTCAACTTGAGCTAAGCTAGGCGGAGTAATTTTAAGTGAATTAGCCATAGATAAGCTTGCCGAGTAGAGGTCTGGCAGGCTATCTAACAGCGTACCATCCAAATCAAACAATACTAATTTTGGCTCAAAACCAAGCGTATTAAACAATGAAATCATTAGATTTAATCAGCTAGCAGCCAGCTCTTTGCGCATTAGATCAATGGTCGCCTGATAATTATCGGTATTAAAAATAGCCGAGCCTGCTACGAAGGTATCTGCACCAGCACGGGCAATCTCGCCAATGTTCGCCACGCCGACACCACCGTCTACTTCAAGGCGAATATCTAATCCAGAGGTATCGATACGCTGACGGACCAAGCGTAACTTATCCAGTGTAGAGGGAATGAATTTTTGCCCACCAAAACCAGGGTTTACTGACATTAACAAAATCATATCTAGCCGATCCATCACATGATCTAAGTAATGTAATGGAGTTGCAGGGTTAAATACTAAACCGGCCTTAGCACCCCCGTCTTTAATAATCTGTAAGGACCGGTCTATATGATCACTAGCTTCTGGGTGAAAGGTAATATAGCTAGCTCCGGCTGCTAAAAACTCTTCAATCATATGATCTACCGGCTGCACCATTAGATGCACATCAATTGGCGCCGTAATGCCATGATTACGCAATGCTTTGCACACCATAGGCCCAATAGTGAGGTTAGGCACATAGTGGTTGTCCATTACATCAAAGTGCACAATATCAGCACCTGCTGCCAACACAGTGTCAACCTCTTCGCCCAGACGAGCAAAATCTGCAGCTAAAATAGAGGGTGCTATTTTAAAATCAACCATGGGGTCATATTCCAGTATATAAGATCAAAATAATTACTTACGAGACTTCTTTATTGCGTCGTAAGCAGCTTGAATTTCTTGGGTTTTTTGTTTCGCTATAAGCATCATTTCATCAGGCAAACCACGGGCAACTAGCTTGTCTGGATGATGCTGACTCATGAGCTTTCGATAGGCCATTTTAAGGCTTTTGGCATCACAATCTGGCTTTACACCAAGCACACCATAGGCTTGAGTGAGACCGGCATTGCCAGACCCTTCAAACTGACCTTGCCCACCCCCTTGATGGAATGACTGTTCAGCCTTCATGCGCTGAGCAACAGCTTCAAACTCTTGTTGAGTCACGCCTAAAAGCTGGCACACTTCCCCAAGAATACGACCTTCTGCGGCACTAAAATCGCCATCAACTAGGGCTGTTTGTAGCTGAATTTCAATAAACATCTGTTTAACCGAGGCATTGTTCACCAAGGCTCGTCGCAGCGGTTCCAGCACTTGGCCGAGGTCAAAAGCATCTTCTTTACCCTGACTAAAGCACTCTATGGCACGCTTGCGCAAAACGTCTGACAGCTGCATTCGGGTCATTACAGCTTCTGCATACTGAATCTCTAAAGCCGTGACTTGCCCATCTGCTTTGGCAATTTTGCCCATGACACAAAAAGTGGCGTCAAAAAAAGCGGTCTGAGCTTTAGCTTGAGTCCAGTTTTCCGCCCCAGCAACACTACGAATTAATTTATCCAAGTAATAGCCAATGGCAGCGCCAAACAGCATCCCGGAAGGCCCGCCTGTTAGGCCTATTAGAGCACCCAGTACTAATCCTGTTCTATGGCGTGCCATATTTGCGCCAAAGCTGTAAGTATTCACATATTCACCTGTGGTTAAAAACTTGCCCCTATAATAAATCGCCAAGGCCTTAAGCGCTACATTGAGCCACTATAAATTAACTAAATCGATACTTTTAGTCTATTCCAGCCCATTAGAAGCACCTATCTTTGAATATTTGGTTTAAACTTAGGCTTTATCTATATAGACGCACCAAATTTTTGGTTCACAAACACTGGGTTTCTTTTGCCAATGTATATACCAGCACAAAGTCTTCGCCTGATGTTCGTCTACCTAGTGACTTACGGCCTCAGTCAGCTTGCAACTGCAGGCCACGAACCAATTAGCCTTGACTGGCAACCAAAGAGCGCC
>Ga0115007_10000057_pt1 | contig 58665 bp, 52 predicted proteins | sample ArcOceMetagenome_2_FD_87166 | JGI IMG/M metagenome (GOLD analysis project Ga0115007, IMG submission 87166) | Marine eukaryotic phytoplankton communities from Arctic Ocean - Arctic Ocean ARC135M Metagenome | ecosystem: Environmental > Aquatic > Marine > Oceanic | place: Arctic Ocean | collected...
AATAAACGTTACATCGTCAATACCAATAAACCCTAATACATGGCGGATATAACCAGAAACAAAATCAATATCGCTGCCCAATTGAGTACCACCAGAACTCAAAATAATATAGGCCTTTGTATTTTCCAACAAACCCTCAGGGCCGTTTTTACCGTAGCGGAAGGTTCGCTTAGCTCTGACTATTTGATCAATCCACGCTTTAAATGCTGCCGGCACACCAAAGTTATAAATGGGTAAACCAATCACAACTACATCAGCACTTTCCAATTCACTGACCAACACATCAGAATAGGATAAAACCGACCGCTGTTGGGTACTGCGCTCACTAATATCAGTGAAGTTGGCATTTATCCATGCTTCATTAATATGTGGCACACCGTCCGCTAAGTCCCGCTCTGTTAGCGCATGTGGTTGTTGCGTTTGAAGTTGCTCAACAAGTCAATCACCCAGTTTACGGCTGTAAGAGCCACTTTTACGCATACTGGCATCAATTCTTAGTAGTTGGTTGGTCATGATATGTTTTCTCTACTGTTTATTTAAACAAAGGTTTGATTCGGTCTTTGTGGTGTAACGCAGGCCTTTAAAAGAGGTACACCATAACTATAGCCATTTAAGTGATAAACAGTGCTTTTATAAAAAGACTGTTTCTCTTTTAAGAACAACTAAAGCCACATTAAATTAATACGCCTAAATCGGTCATAACCAGTGTATAGGTATACTGTAGTAGGGTAGATTTCTTTGCTGTTGCAGTGAATATTGCTCGTATAAGCGATACACGCTTTCCCACCATCGCGTTGCCTTTTCCCACGATTAAGGAAAACAAACTATTATGGATACCAGCATTAATGAACTAATGTATGCTTGAATAGCACTGTTGAACACGGTAGCAGGCTATGTCTGTATTGGCAGCAATAGGGGTAATAACCAAACTTTTAAAAACAACCAACATCCTATGTGTTCAAGGAACACGATAAAACGGTGTTGGTAAAAAGGTAAAACGCAATGGATTATAAATTATTTTATGCAAGTGAAAGTGCGGCTCAGGGCATTCGTGTCATGTTAGAAGAACTTGGCGTCCACTATGAATTAATTGAGTCTACGACAGACCGGAGCAAACCAAGACCCGCCAAGCAATTAGAGATAAACCCAAATGGCTGGGTACCCGTGCTTATGTATGATGGCACGGGCATGTACGAGTGTGCGGCAATTACCATATTTCTGTGCGACCGACATTCCGAAGCAAATCTTGCGCCAAAGCTTAATGACGTAACTCGTGGATTGTACTTACAAACTTTGGTGTATTTTTCTAGCTCTGTACAAACTGCGTTTCAAACAACCTATTACCCAGATCGGTTTGTAGACATGCCTGAAGCCGAAGCAAGTGCTCAAAAGCGTGGCATAAGGCGCCTACGGGAAACTTGGCAAGTCATTGATGATCAGATTGGTAACAATGACTGGGTGTTGGGTAAATACTTTAGTGCAGTCGATATATACCTTTTCATGTTAACTACTTGGTTAAGCCCAACCCTAGGGCACCCTGATATCAGCGAATTCCCTAACGTGAAGCGAGTTGCACACGCCACAATGTCTCGCCCAAGCATACAGCGTATTTATGCAGATTGGCTTGCTAAAAATAGTTAAACAATATGACAAAAGTAAATAATGTAACGAAGGTAGCTGAAGGAGTGGAACCAGCCTTGGTGTGCTTCAAATGTACAAACACCCCCTTATTAAAATAAAAAAGCCACCAGGGGTTACCCTTAGTGGCTGTTATTATTGCTTAATATGGTAGGACTAGGCGAATTCGAATCGCCGACCTCATCGATGTCAACGATGCGCTCTAACCAACTGAGCTATAGTCCTAGAAAATTTTTGACCTAGTCGATAAGTCATTGGGATCGGATGATACAAAGATTTTAGGGCATTGTAAACTGCTTTCCATGTCAAATTGTATGTATTTTTGATCACCCATTTACATCCACAATAAGACTCAGATACTCCTTTGGTTAAATGGCCGAAGGCTCATCTAATTTAGTATCAAATTTATAGCGCGTATGCTGAAAATAGACCTTACTAGGGTGCAAAATAGGGTTGGGGAATTCGCTTTGGTTAACAGCATTCGGCCAGCCTTGTGGTTCCAACGCCAGCCCTGATAACGCAGAGTAAGAACGCCCATGTAATGATTTTTCAGCAGCCACGCAGACATGCGCAGCGTCATAAACTTGCAGGCCTGCTTCAGTGCTTAACACCTGCATATGTAAACCAGAAGAGCAGGATTGAAGGTCTGCTAAAGCCCTCATCTTACCGGGCGCCTTTGAAATACAAAAATTGTGATCTAATGGGGCTTGGATAGCCTGATGTTTAACCGGTTTTATTTGCCTATAATCATACCCCGTGTTGCACACATTAGCCTCGTAGCCAAGAGGAATACCACTTAGATCTGTAGGCAAATAGGTTGCTGCAAACACACGTAAAAAATGGTCAGTTAGGGTTAAGGAATTGTCTAAATTAAAGTAATTGTGCAGCGCAAAGTTACACAAGGTTGTTTGATCTGTGCGAGCTTCTATTTGTACATCCAATACATGCGGTTCAATGGTGTAGGTGACTTGCACGTCTAAATTGCCAGGGTAACCCATGTGACCATGAGGAAGGCGGTCTTGTAATACTACTTGGTTGGTCGTTGCAGACACCAGCTGCCAGTTACGAAAACTACTCCCTTTGGGGCCACCATGTAATTGGTGTTGATCATTGTCGGCCTTGGTTAGGTGACGTTTTTGGCCACTGATGGCACAACGTCCATGGGCAATACGGTTGGCATTGCGCCCTACTACTGCGCCAAAGTAAGACGCATTGCCAATGTAATCAGCTGCGTCGGCGTAACCCAGTACCAACGGGTAGTCAACGTTTCTTAACCGCAGATCTTGTAAGCATGCGCCAAAGCTGATCACCGTTGCCTGAAGCAAATGATCACCAATGGTTACCGAAACTATGTCACTGCCATCAGGTGCTATTGCACAAGGCTGGACATTCATTGGATCAACACACCCCCTGGCTCCAATAGCTGTTCACTAACTTGGTGGGGTTTATTATCATAGTTAAACCAAAATAGATGGGTTCCAGTGTTACGACAACGAACCCCATCAGGCATTTCTAAGGTAGGTACATGGGCCATGCCACAAACACTTTTTACCACTCGTTGCCAACCAGTTTGGTCTAACCATGCGGCTAAATACAGTTGTTTGTCTTGTTGAACTAACACAGGTTCACCATCCATAGTTTGCTCTATAACGTTAGCATTAGTGTCCAACAATTCCCGATAATTAATAACACAGCCACCTTGATGTAAAGCTATCGGTCTATCTGGGCGCAAGCTTTCACAAGATTGCACGGTCACTTTGAGTGAATCAATGTTTGGTGGTAAGGGCACAGGAATGGCCATATTTTGGGTTTTAGCAGCGCTGCGTGGGCCCCAAACAACATGACCTTTGGCGTGTATTAATATGTCTTTTAAACGCTTAGTCATGTGCATCAAGCCCGGTGCCCATAACACCTTATATTGGTCACAAACCTTCTGAGTTTCTAACGCAGAAGGCGGCAGCACATCCACAGACAATCCCTGCTTGCGCAGTGCTTTATAGCAATCAAATACCAGGTCAAAATAACTTGTATTGGCAGCATGGGGTTGTATTTCCCAAGCCCATTGAGCTGTGTAGTCAAACACTAACGCGATATCTGCTTTGCACTTACTGATTGGAAAATGTTCTATCTCTTGCGCAAGCTGACGGATTTCAGCATAACAGGGCGCTAGGCTAGAGTCCGGACGCAACAACCCAGAATGCATTTGTTCCTGAGCAAAAGGCGCTTGCCTCCAGCGAAAATAACACACCGCTTCAGCTCCGTGAGCCAAGGCTTCCCAGCTCCATAAACGCACCATGCCAGCTAAGGGTGCGGGATTATAAGGCGCCCAGTTCACTGGCCCAGGCTGCTGTTCCATGACCCACCAACGGCCATTGCCTAAACCTCGATATAGGTCGTGATGAAAGGCTTGAAAATCTGGATCGCCTTGGCGATCATATTGGCGTTGGTGCTCACTAGTTGCGTTTACACGGTCTTCTAAAAAACCCAAGGGATAACTGTCCCAAGTGACAAAGTCTAAATTTTGCGCCATAGCAGCATGATCAAAATCTGTAATGCGACCCATGAAATTATGGCTTACAGGGGCCTTAGAAAACGTCTTAATAGCCTCAACTTGAGCTAAGTTAAAATCACACACTTGGTCTGAACTAAAACGTCGATAGGCCATATGGTGAGCTGGATTAGCTTCGGTGACAGTGGCATTGGGTAATTCTATTTGCTCAAAATTATTGTATTGCATAGACCAAAACACATTACCCCAAGCTTCATTAAGCACATCAATATTGGCATAATACTGTTGCAACCAAACGCGAAAACCCCTCTTGGCTGCATCACTGTATGAATAGGTAGTGTCATGACAACCATATTCGTTATCTACTTGCCAAGCCTGTACATAGGGATTGTTGCCATAACGCTTGGCCATTAGCTCAGCCATGCGCACCGATTCTTCACGGTAGCCAAGATGGCTAAAACAGTAATGCCTACGTGAACCAAATTTTCTGGCATCACCACTATTATCTGTTGCTAGCATGTCCGGCCATTTATCAAGCATCCACCTAGGTGGTGCAGCACTGGGCGTGCCAAGCACTACTTTTAGCCCTGCTTGGCCTAACACGTCTATGGCCTCATCTAACCATTGCCAACACAACTCACCCGGTGTTGGTTCTAGCACACCCCATGAAAATTCGGCAATACGAACCCAAGTTAAGCCAAGTTCCACCATCTGGTGTGCATCATTTTGCCACTGTTCTTTGGGCCATTGCTCAGGGTAATAACAGGTCCCTAAAGTTGGTTTAGTAGGCGGTGTTAAATCAGTAGTCATTTTTTAGTTCCACGCAGTACTCAGGCAGGCCTGTTGTTTCTAGGCGAAGAGTAAATGTTACTCCTGCATTTTTATCTTCTTTATCTGCATCTATAGCAGCGCTGGTGGCTAACAATACATCCATATTTACCCCACCAAACGCCGGGCAGCTAATTTGCTTAGCAGGAAAAATCACCCGTTTAATTAGTTCACCGGCTGGATTGTAACAAGCCACTTGGCTGGCACCCCATTGAGCATTCCACAGGTTACCATTTCGATCCACAACCGCCCCATCTGGGTTTAGGTTTTGTTTGCGTAAATCAACCCATACACTCGCTTCACTTTTTGGCCAGCCTTGGCTATCCAAGGGCTGGCGCATAATTTGTTGACGAGGTGTGTCAGTGTAATAGGCGCAGGATTTGTTTGGCGCAAAACAAATTGAATTGGTAATGGTCATACCAGTGACAAGCTGTCGCAATTCACCCTGATAAAACCGATAAATAGACCCCAGGCCAAACTCTGCCTGCTTGCCCATAGTGCCAATCCAAAAGCCTCCCCATGGGTCTGCACGGCCATCATTTGAACGTGTTAAAGGATTGTTAGATTCTAGCTCAATGAGTAAGCGTTTAGTGGCAACTTGGCTGCGGGTATCAAAGGTATATAGCCCTGTTTCACTCGCCAATAGCAAGTGGTGATCATCTACCCACCCTGCCGCCGAAACCATTTCATCAAACTGCCAGTTATAGTCACCTTGCGTGTCTTTTGCTAATAATTTATTTTCTATAATATCAAACCAATACCATCGTTCCTGCAAAGGGTGCCATAATGGGCCTTCACCCAATTGGCACACACGCATGTCAAACACATCATCAGCTGCGACGATGGTTTGGGTCATAAGGTGTCATCCCATGCATCTACTAAAACTTTAGCCTTGCTCGCTATTTTTTCAGGGCTATCACCCGGGGAATAAAGGTTTGACGCCAAACCGAAGCCTGCGATACCAGCTCTGCGCCAATGGGCGAAATCATCACTGGCAATACCACCCACTGCGTAGCATCCAACATGGTCTGGTAAAACCGCTTGGATAGCCTTAAACCCATTTACACCGAGCAAAAAAGCTGGAAAAAGTTTCAAAATATCTGCACCACTATTTAAGGCAGCAAAGCATTCTGTAGGTGTTAAAACACCCGGATAAGACATCATGCCTAAGTCTTTAGTTACTTTTATAACATCACTATTACAGTTTGGAGAAACGATAAACTCACCACCATGGGCATAAACTGCCTTCGCATCAGCAACACTAAGTACAGTGCCTGCACCTATAAAAGCCCGGTCTCCCAAAGCCTTATGTAGCTTGGCAATACTCTCTAATGCTTTAGGAGAGTTAAGTGGCACCTCAATTTGATGAATGCCCTCTTGCAATAACTGCTCACCCAAGGCAACCACTTCACTAGGCGTCACACCTCGCAAAATAGCCATCAAGTTTCTCGACATCATTTTATCCTTGTTGTTCGTAGGCGGCGGTCAATCCAGCCAAAGTCATTTGTGTACCATCTAACAAAACCACATCAATATTGACCTGTTCCATGGCTAATTTATACAACGATTGCAGCAGGCTGTCACCTAGTAAAATTACCTTTTTCCCCTGCCACCACTCACGCGTACCTTCCAGTTCACTTCCAATCAGCAAGCCTGATAAGCGTGCCTTACCAAAGTGAGTAGCGCCATTACCTAATATATCTCTAGCCCTTACGGAGAAGAGTTCACTCGTTAATTGAGCCGGGTTATTAATCGCATCTTGCACACCCTGCTTGAAGGCGTCATCACTCCATTGGTCATCAATCACAGAGTGGCGCAACACTGACTGCTTAGACAAGAGGTCAAATAATTCACCTGTCATAAAGGTGCTAAAAGACGCCACTTCCCCCGCTTGGCAAAGCGCCCATTTACTATGGGTGCCAGGTAAACATAGCACCCCTGAAAACTCTTTATGTTGACACAACACACCCGCTATTTGAGTCTCTTCACCACGCATTACATCTGCAGGTTTTAGCTGACATAAGCCCGGCAGCACCCACACCCATAGCTGGCGGTGTTTGGTGGGTACAGCAACAGGCATTTGATACTGCAGTGGGTTATGAGGCACTGTAGAATAGCCTGCATCTAGCCAGCCTTGTTTGGCGCCTACCATGCCACAACAAATCACAGGCAATACCTCACCATCAATTAATAATGACTCAAGACATTCAAACAGTACTTGCTCAAACTCAGCAGGGCTGCTTAAGCTCGCCATGCCTTGATTACTAATATTTTCGGCGATCACTTGACTGTCTTTAGACATTAACCAAATACGTAAATTACTCGTACCCCAATCCACAGCAACCCACGACGCGCCTAATGTTTTGTCCCACTTCATTGATCCCATTGCTTGCATTAGCCCGTCACCACTACACCACCGTCTACGACCATGGCTTGGCCTGTCATCATGCGGCTTGCATCAGCGGCTAAAAATAAAGCCGAGCCTACGATGTCTTCAGGTTTAAGATGTACTTTCAAACACTGTTTTTCAAGGTGTTCTGCCATGCTTTCTGGCGAGGCCCACATTTTCAACTGCTTATCAGTCATTACCCAGCCAGGCATTAGCGAATTCACCCGTATTTTTTTTGGCCCCAGTTCTCTAGCCAAAGCTCGTGTTAATCCGTTAATGCCTGCATTGGCAGCCACATAGCCTGGGTAACCTGCATTGCCCATCATATAAGAAACTGAAGACACATTAATGATGCTGCCGCCTTTTTCTGCCATCCCTTGAGCTGCTTTTTGAGCCGTAAAAAAATGTGGCCTTAAATTAATATGCTGGCATAAATCCCAAGCTTCAACAGATGTTTGCGCCAAACTATGCCGAGTATCATCACCTGCATTATTGATCACAACGTCTATAACACCGTGGTGTGCTGCCGCTTTATCCATAGCCATCTGTAGTGCACCAACGTCTGTGATATCACAAATAATAGCGAGCGGTGCATTGCTATACTTGGCCGCCATTTGAGCTACAAAATCACTAGCATCAGAACGTTGCACAAAGCTTACTTTGGCACCTTGAGCAAGAAAACCTTCAGTTAAAAAAGCCCCTATACCTGCCCCACCACCGGTAATAAATACACTTTTACCAGCTAAGTCTGGATAAATAGCAGTGCGCTCCATTAGTGGCTCTCCCGGGTAACTGGACGCGTGTCTTTACCCACTAAAAAGTCAAAATCAGCGCCATGTTCTGCCTGCATCACATGATCAATATACAGTTTGGCATACCCCCGTACATACTGTGGTGGTTCTGGCCGCCACTGTGCGCGACGCTTAGCTAATTCAGCTTCATCTACCAGCAATTCCAGTTCACCTTTACTGGCCGACAACCGAATGAGGTCACCTGTTTTAACCAAAGCCAATGTGCCACCCACTTGCGCTTCAGGGCTAACGTGCAACACTACAGTACCAAAGGCAGTGCCAGACATACGGGCATCCGATACCCGCACCATGTCTTTAACACCTTGCGTAATAAGCTTGCCAGGGATGGGCATATTGCCAACTTCTGGCATTCCCGGATAGCCTTTAGGGCCACAGCCTTTAAGCACCAAAATGGAGTCTTTAGTCACCGGTAAGTCTGGATCATCAATAGTGGCTTTAAGCTCTTCTATGGTTTCAAAAACATAAGCTTCACCTTCATGTTCAAGCAATTCTTTGGTTGCTGCAGACGGCTTGATAATAGCGCCATTCTCTGCCAAGTTACCACGTAAAACACGCAAGCCAGCCGCAGGCTTTAGAGGGTCATCAAAGGCATAAATCACATCCCGGTTGTAACACTCTGCCCCCTCATAATAAGTGCTTATATCACGGCCCAAAATAGTATTAGCCGGTTTTAACAAAGTCTTAATTTCTGACATTACTGCTGGCATACCACCGGCATAACAGAAGTCTTCCATTAAGTATTTTCCTGACGGCATGCAATTAACCAACAAGGGCACACTACCCCCTAATTCAAAAGCATCTAAGTCCAGATCAATACCCACTCGCCCTGCAATGGCGAGTAAGTGGATCACTGCGTTACTAGAGCCACCCACAGCCGCATTGGCGCAAATAGCATTTTCAAAGCTTTCCTTAGTCATCACATCAGAGGGCTTTAGGTCTTCTTCAACCATTTCAACAATACGTTTGCCAGTCATATGAGCTAATGCCATGCGCCGAGCGTCTACGGCAGGCAATGCTGCATTGGTAGGCAAGGACATACCCATTGCCTCTACAATAGAAGCCATAGTAGAGGCAGTACCCATGGTCATGCACACTCCTTTAGAGCGGCTCATACCCGCTTCTGCATCCATAAATTCTTTTAAACTTAAGTCTCCAGCGCGAACAGACTCCGAAAATTTCCAAACGTCAGTGCCAGAGCCTATGTCTTTGCCTTTCCACTTGCCATTAAGCATCGGGCCAGAACTAACAACTATGGCAGGTATGTCTACAGAAGCCGCTCCCATTAACTGACCTGGTGTGGTTTTGTCACACCCACCAAGCAACACTACGCCATCAATGCCATAGGCACGAATAGACTCTTCTACGTCCATTGCCAGTAGGTTACGAAACATCATGGCTGTTGGCTTCATCTGGGTTTCACCCAAACTCATCACAGGAAATTCAACTGGAAAACCACCCGCCTCCCATACACCACGCTTCACCCCTTCTGCCAAGTCACGCAAACCAGAGTTGCACGGAGTCAGTTCTGACCACGTATTGCAAATGCCAATAATGGGGCGCCCGTCAAACACATGGTCTGGAAAACCTTGGTTTTTCATCCAACTGCGATGAATAAACCCATCTTTATCAGCGCCCCCATACCAGGCTTGACTGCGTCTTGGCTTTTTCATAATCGCTTTCCTTTTAATACCCACATGGCGTTAGGAAACTGCCAAGGTAGGGTGACACCATAGTTCATTAAATAGCTTCCACTGAGGGTTAGTGTATCCACCTTAATAGCCATCTCGCCCCGCGATAAGTTGACTAATTCGTCACGGTTTACTAAATCAATTTCATAAAGCGCCTGTGCATCCAAACCAGTTAACGGCAATGGTCTAGGGCTTATCTGTTCGCTACTGTCTGCAACTCCAGCAAACACCACAAATTGCTCACCATTGGCAGCCAAGTGTTGCTCTGCTAGAACAGCTTCGTCACCGCTGTCTAGGCGCAAAATATCTGCGGCTAACAACCAACTTCGCTGTTGCTTCCACCACTTCACTACCCTAAGCAATTGGCTAGCTTCTGCAGCAGTAAGCTCACGAGGGTCCATTTCCATGCCCATGTGGCGCTGAGCAGCTACCCAAGCCCTAAAGTTCATGCTGTGCACCCTTCCACTGGTATGACAGCAACGAGGGCCAACGTGGCTTCCAGTAATAATGGCGGGTAAAAAAGTAGCGGCGTGATGCTGAATACGCAAACGTTCAAGGGCATCATTACTATCAGATAACCACACCCGTTGTGTGTGTTGTAAAATGCCATAATCAATACGACCACCACCAGAGCTGCAAGATTCAATTTCCACATGAGGAAATACAGATCTAAGGCGCGCTAAAAGAGTATAAACAGCTTGAGTTTGGGCCACGTCAGCAAATGGCAATACTCTGTTGTGGTCCCATTTAATGTAGTCAATTGCGTTATTAGCCAGCATCTGACTCACCTTGTCATACAGATACTCTTGTACTGGCGCCAAGGCCATGTTCAACACTAATTGCTGGCGTCCGAGGGTTTGGGTGGCATGACCTAACACCCATTCTGGGTGAGCTCTATACAACTGAGAATTTTCGCTCACCATTTCAGGCTCAAACCACAAACCAAAACCCATGCCCAAAGACTCTATATGGTCAATAAGAGGCGTTAGTCCTTGGGGATACTTTCGTAAATCGAGGTCCCAATCACCCAAAGCAGTGGTGTCATCATCACGTTGCCCAAACCATCCATCATCCAGCACAAAACGCTCGGCACCAAGGCTTGCAGCGCGGCTGGCTAAATCTTGTAGCAGCTCAACATTATGATCAAAATAGATAGCTTCCCAGCAATTGTAGTGCACAGGCCTAGGCTTTTGCAGCAGGTCACGAGGCAATAATTCTTCACGCACGTATTTTTGTAGGGGCACGCTTACGCCATTTATGCCGTGCGCACTAAAGGCAATATATTGCTTAGCACTCGAAAACGTTTTTGCCATGCCCCGGTAAGAGTGAGACACATGGCCAAACTGTACCTGCCTGCGTCCATCTGGCAACTGTTCTGCCACCATTTTATGGCCACCAGACCAACCGTAATGCCAAGCATAAACGTCACCTTGGCAATAATTAGCCCCTTGGGATGCTGTCATTAAACCTGGAAAGTGCTCATGACCAGATCGGCCTGTCCGGTTTTCACGCACCAATGCACTAGGGCCAAAGCTGCTTTCAGTGAGCCTAAATTCACCACACCAGCGGCCACCAAACTCCAATGCGCGTGGTGTTTTATCTGCCACTGGCAATACAGGTGCGGCCAACCAATGCACTTGTATGTCATCCACAGATTGGAGATTAGAAGAAAGTTGCCATAGGCCGTCTATGGCAAGGCTGATACTTGCCTTATAGGTTAGCCCTAAATCTACATCATTATAGATAAGCTCTAAAGCTTGTTTGTTATAGCAGGCGTGTTGCAAAGTAAAGTGAGGCATTAAAGCCGTCCCCGAAGCATCACTAGCAATCAGTGCTGGCATACCAGAAAAGGCATTACCTTCAACGGGGCACAACGACACTGGCGCATTTTGATCTATCATGCCACCTGTGAGGTCACGCACTTGAGCTTTAACTAACTGATTTACATCCTCATGCTCCGGCAACACTGCACCCCAATAAGCAACAAAAGCCATGTTGTTGTTTATTGCTGCAACCACAATGGTTTGTGCACTATCATCCAAGCGCCAGGTTTGCATTATTTCACTGCACCCAAAGTGAGCCCAGCAATAAAGTGTCGCTGCATTAGGAAGAACATGATTACAGGGGGCATAGCCGCCAAAATAGAGCCTGCAGAAATCAAATGCCAAGAGGAAAGCCATTGGCCATTAAGAGACTTCAAGCCGGCCGTTATAGGCTGTGTGTCTGCTCCTTGCGTAAGCACCGTAGCCCAAAAATAATCGTTCCAAATAAAGGTAAAAATGAGTACTGATAACGCAGCGATAGCAGGCTTCATCAGCGGTAATACCACATACCAAAAAATACGTATTTCACTCACCCCTTCCACACGAGCGGCTTCGATCAACTCAAATGGCAACGCTTTGATAAAATTGCGCATAAACAAGGTGCAAAAACCCGTTTGAAAAGCGATATGAAACAAAGCTAAGCCACTAATGGTGTTATAGATACCTAAGTTAACGGTAAAATCTCGCACAGGCACCATAAGAATTTGAAATGGCACAAAGTTGCCCGCTACAAACAGAAAGAACAGCAGTAAATTGCCTTTAAATTTGTACACAGCTAAAGCAAAGCCAGTCATACAGGATAAGGCCACAGCGCCTATTACTGTGGGGATGGTGACCCTAAAGGAATTAAAAATATACTGCCCAATAGGAGTATTTTCAAATATCGCTGTGTAGTTTTCCAGCATATTAAACGACGTAGGCCAGCCCCAATAGTTACCATTTAATATGTCAGCTTGAGATCGTAAGGAAGTTAATGCGACCGCTAACAAAGGCAGCAGCCAGATGATTAAAGCAATCGGTAAAGCGATTTTATAAAGCGCTCGAGCGGGGGGAGTCGCTTTTTCAATGGGTCTTGGAAACATATTTAGTAGCCTCTCTCATCTCGGTACATTTTATAAAGAAAGCCAACGATATAAATCATCATAATAGCTAACAACACCACAGCAATAGCAGCACCATAGCCCATCCGAAAACCATATTCGGAAAACGCTTGCTCATACATATAAAACGCCAACACGCGGCTAGAGCCCCAGGGGCCTCCGTTGGTCATAATAGAGACTAAATCAAAACTACGTAATGCGCCGATGATGGTTACCACCATGGCTATAAAAGTGGCAGGGCGTAATTGTGGTAAAATGATGTACCACAACAATTTTAATCCCTTGGCATTGTCTAAACGGGCGGCTTCAATTTGTTCGCTATCTACAGCATTTAAGCCCGTTAAATATAAAATCATACAGTAGGCCGTTTGAGGCCATAATCCAGCAATAATAATACCGTAGGTAACCCAATCTTCATCGGCCAATATCGCCATCGGATCTGCACCAAAAAAACCTAACACTTTGTTAAATAAACCGTAGCTTGGGTCATAAAACCAGGAAAACACAAGGCCTACGACTACTTGCGAAATAACAAAGGGAAAAAAGAAAAGAGATTTGTAAATACGAATCCCTCTAACATTTTGATTAAGAAATAAAGCCACGAACAAGCCCGCAGGAATGGCCAGCATATACAGCACTAACCAAATAACATTGTTCTTTATAGAAGTATAAAACGCTTCATCATCCATCAGCTCTACATAGTTTGCGATGCCCACATATTCTTTCTCACCCAAGCCATCCCAAGCATAAAGGCTTATATTGACAGACTGAAAGATTGGAATAATGACATAGACTACAAACATCAGTAGCCCTGGCATCAGAAACAGCACAGGCGCCAAACGCTGCTGATTAATGCGCCAATAGTCTCTCATAGACTTATCCTTAATAGAGTCTTCAACTGCAATAGAAAAAGCCAGCTCCTGTTTAAAAAATTACACTAGCAACACTAGGGTAAACAGAAGCTGGCAGCACGTGATCTATTTACTTATAAACACGAGTACGTACTTTTTCTAAACGCTTAAGAATAGTATCTAGGCGTTCAGGCTTAACCATAAACTCCTGGAAGCCTTCCATACCAGCTGAAGCCATTTCTGCAGGTGCATCACGGTCGAAGAACTGGGCAATACCACCATCGGTATTAGACAGCATCTCGTAGCCAGACTGTAGGAATTTGTCATCAGAAACAGTAGAGCCACTGTTAATAGGTAACTGACCCAAAGTCGCATTCATTTCAGACTGAACGTCTGCACGCGCCAGATACGCCAAGAAACGCTTTGCGTCTACCTTGTTTTTTGCGTTCGCAGGGATATGGATTGTATCAGTAGGTGCTTCTTCGGCCATAGGCACGCTAGAGTCAATCATAGGGAACTGGAAAAAACCTAACTGGTCATCAGTTAAGCCACCGTCACGCAATGGCGCTACAGCGAAGTTACCCATAACATACATGGCAGCTTTGCCTTGTATCATTGGCGCCAAGGCTTCCTGCCAAGAATAAGCTGCATGATTTTCAAGGAAGAAATCTGCATCTATTAATTCTTTCCAATTAGCCATAGTGGCTCTTACACGGTCATCAGTCCAAGACACTTCACCCTTAGTCAGCGCCATATGGAAATCATAACCGTTGGTACGCAAGTTCAGGTAATCAAATACGCCTGCCGCAGTCCATAAGTACTTAGTACCGATGGTAATAGGCGTAATGCCAGCGGCGTTAAGAGTTTCACCAGCGGCCATAAAGCTAGCCCAGTCTGTAGGCACTGTAATGTTGTTCTGCTCAAATATATCTGTGCGGTAATAAACACCCCAGTTGTAATAAGTGTAAGGCACGCCCCACTTCTTACCATCAATGGTCATTGAAGCCGCTGCAGAAGAGAGGGACTCGTTCAATCCGTTAGCTGCCCAGACATCATCTACTGGCTCAAATAACCCAGCATTTACGTATGGCAACATGCGATTACCAGCATACCAGTTGGCCAAGTCGGGTGCGTCTGCGGTAAGGAAGTTACGGATAGAGGTTTTGTAACCTTCATGATCGAATAAATTCCAGGTGACATTCACGTCAGGATTTTCTGCTTCAAAGCCAGCGATTAAATTATCAAAAGCCGCTTTTGGAGCTGGATCAGACGTATCAGTATTGATTACTAATTCGCCCGAAAATGCGTTTACAGACATCATAGAAGCTGCAGCAAAAAGAGCAGCTAAAGTTTTTTTATTATGCAACATTGTGGTTCTCCGTTGTTATTAAGTTCCAGATAATGGAATCTGTTTTCAATTATTGCAATGGAATAATAAATATGAGAAGGTGGTTTTGTCAAACACTTTCTCGTTTTATACAGCTTCGAAACCACTATTCTAGGCCCGTATTAATACAATAAAGTCAGATAACATGGTTATCTGTGCTGTAGGCTACATTAAAGACTACATTAGATAGAAATAAAGTGACATTGCCGCATCTTATATGAAGTAAACACAAAAGGGTTACAACCATGTCTAGCGTTTCTTTAATCAATGCCACCAAAAACTACGATGACATCCGTGTTATCCATGGGGTGGACTTACATATTGAAGCGGGAGATTTTTGTGTTTTTGTAGGGCCCTCTGGGTGTGGAAAGTCCACTCTTCTTCGCATGATTGCTGGGTTAGAAGACATTACTTCAGGCAACATTAGTATTGGTGAGCGTGATGTTACGACAGCAGACCCCTCGGAGCGCGGTGTGGCTATGGTGTTTCAGACCTATGCGTTGTACCCGCACATGACCGTGCGAGAAAACATGAGTTTTGGGCTTAAAATGAATAAGGTGCCTAAGCTTGAAATTATCAAAAAAGTAGATCACGCTTCTAACATATTACAACTAAACCCGTACCTTGACCGCAAGCCACGTGCGTTGTCAGGTGGCCAGCGCCAGCGCGTTGCCATTGGTCGCGCCATTGTGCGTGGCCCAGAAGTGTTCTTGTTTGATGAGCCACTGTCTAACTTAGACGCCGAATTAAGAGTAGAAATGCGTGTTGAACTTGCTCATCTTCACAAAGAGTTAGGTGCAACCATGATTTATGTCACCCACGATCAAGTAGAAGCCATGACCATGGCTGATAAGATCGTAGTGCTAAGGGCTGGAAAAATTGAACAAGTGGGCTCTCCACTAGAACTATACAATAACCCAGTTAACAAATTTGTTGCTGGCTTCATTGGCTCTCCAGGCATGAACTTTTTAGGCGCTGTTGTAGAAGAAGGCAAAATAAAGGTGCCTGGGTTAAATAATATAGCAGTGCCAACTCGTGCAACGCTTCCTGCAGACGGGACAAAACTGGTGGTTGGTATCCGCCCTCAGCATTTTGTAGAGAGTGAGCATCCCAATCCGTTTAAAGTCGATATTATTGAACATTTGGGCGGCGTATCCTATGTGCACTTGCAAACAAGCACTGGCGAAAAGCTTATTATAGAGCAGCGTGGTAGTGTTCTAGAGCGTGGCGTAGAAACCATTAATCTAGCGTTAGACATAGACGAGGTGATGCTATTTGACACTCAAACAGAGCTACGTGTTCGTTAACATTTCAGCCTAATCAACACGCAAGCGTGTTTATAGTGGTCATCAAGAGGTCCTCTTCAGACCCATTAGTTAACGAACAACAGTAGAGTAGATATCTCTATTATTGAAGGCAGCGTAAATGGGTGTGGTGTATCGCTTATGAAGGTTTTAGAAGCGACTTAAAACAATTGCCAGCTTAAATACAAACTGCTAGCCTACGAAGTCTCATTATATGGAATTTGCATTGATATTGGCGCTTACTATGACCCACACAAGACAAGTGACACCACTATGAACCACGCGCTAAAGGATGGAACAGTAGGCAAGGCCTTACTGATGCTCGATATTATTGCAGATGCCGAGCAGTCTTTGCGTTTCAATAACATTTTAGCGTTGAGCCCTTTTCCAAAAGCCACTACCTACCGTTTGTTACAAACTATGACCAGCCAGGCAATGCTCAGCTATGATGCAGAAAGCCAGAAGTATTCCCTGGGTATGCGTTTAGTTCGCCTTGCGCATCATGCTTGGAAACAAGCTTCCTTAGGGCCTATCGCATCGCCTTATTTGAACCAATTGGCTAGTGAAGTAGGCGAAACTGTGCATTTGGCCCAAATTGAAAATGGACAAGTGCTCTTTATAGACAAGCGCCATACGTCACAGCGCTTTGAAACACTAGCCCAAGTTGGGCGTATTGCTCCAGCCCACTGCACTGGAGTGGGCAAGGTGATGCTGGCTTATATGCAACCAGAACGGCAAGACTATGCACTGCAAAGGCAAACTTATATAAAGTTTACCAACACCACAATCACAAACAAAGAGGCTTTACTGGACGAATTAATCACTATTAAACGTGAAGGGGTGGCTTATGACAAAGAAGAACACGAAAACGGCATCATTAGTATCGCCGCACCTATTTTAGCGTCATCAGGCCAGGTGATGGGTGCCATCTCAATCGCTACGTCTACCTCTCGGCACACAGTAGAAGATTTAACGCAATATAGGGGCGTTCTCGATACCATCACTAAAGCGGTAAGCACTGAAGCTGAGCTTTATTTGCACCCCACTAGCGGTAGTTAACTAACACCTAACGGCTCATCATCTGTATTTTAAGGTGATGCAACTGATCGCGATAGCGACCTGCTTGCTCAAACTTTAAATTTTTCGACGCTTCATACATCGCATCTTCAGTTTTGCCTATAAGCTTAGCCAGCTGCTTGCTATTAAGCAGCTCACTATCAGTGGTGTAATCTAAATCATCTTGATCTGACTTTTTACCCGACTTACTACCTTTGTTTTTACCAGAGCCTGGCGTGTAGGCACCCTCCATGATGTCTTGCACAGACTTAACCACACCTTTAGGTGTGATGTTATTGATTTTGTTGTGTTCGATCTGCAAATCACGCCTACGATCCGTCTCGTCCATAGCGCGTTGCATGGAGCCAGTAATCTTTTCAGCATACAAAATAGCCCTACCATTTAAGTTTCGTGCAGCTCGGCCTATGGTTTGAATAAGCGAACGCTCTGAACGCAAAAAGCCTTCTTTGTCTGCATCAAGAATAGCCACCAAAGACACTTCAGGCATATCTAAGCCCTCTCGTAAAAGGTTTATGCCTACCAATACGTCAAACTCACCAAGGCGGAGGTCTCGCACTATTTCTACCCGTTCCACAGTATCGATGTCTGAGTGCAAATAGCGCACTCTAATACCGTGCTCATGCAAATAATCTGTTAAGTCTTCAGCCATGCGCTTGGTTAACACAATGGCTAAAACACGCTCATCTTTAGCAGCGCGAATATTGATTTCAGACATCAAGTCATCGACTTGAGATGTGGCTGGACGTATCTCAATAGGCGGATCGATTAAGCCTGTAGGTCTGACCACCTGCTCTACTATGCAGTCGGCATGTTCATTTTCATACACGCTAGGCGTAGCTGACACGAAAATCTTTTGTGGCGCAATGTCTTCCCACTCTTCAAACTTCATGGGCCTGTTATCAAGGGCCGTGGGCAGTCTAAAGCCGTACTGCACCAGTGTTTCTTTGCGCGACCTGTCACCTTTGTACATAGCACCTAGCTGCGGCACGCTCACGTGAGACTCATCCATGACCAACAAAGCCTCTGCTGGCAAATAATCAAATAGCGTAGGTGGTGGCTCGCCAGGCTTACGACCAGACAAGTAGTGTGAATAGTTTTCTATGCCCGAACAAAACCCAAGCTCTCGAATCATTTCTATGTCGTAACGGGTGCGCTGCTCTAATCGCTGCGCTTCTACTAACTTGTCGTTTTCGCGGAAATACTCCAAACGGTCTTTAAGCTCAAGCTCAATCTCGTCAATGGCGCTTAACAAGGTTTCTCTGGGCGTAACATAGTGAGTTTTTGGGTAGATAGTAAGCCGTGGTACTTTGCGCAATACTTGACCGGTGAGAGGATCAAAGTAGCTTAAGCGCTCTATTTCGTCATCAAACAATTCAATGCGTACTGCTTCTTCATCAGATTCTGCAGGAAACACATCAATCACGTCACCACGCACCCGATAAGTGGCACGGTGAAAATCTAAATCATTGCGCTTGTATTGGAGCTCTGCCAAGCGCCGCACTAAATCACGCTGTTCCCACTTGTCACCACGGTTTAGGTGCAGCACCATTTTATGGTAAAGCTCTGGGTCACCCAAACCATAAATGGCAGACACAGTGGCAACAATAATAGTGTCAGACCGTTCTAATAACGCCTTAGTAGCCGACAGGCGCATTTGCTCAATGTGTTCGTTTACAGATGAGTCTTTATCGATAAAGGTGTCTGATGCTGGCACATAGGCTTCTGGCTGATAGTAGTCGTAGTAAGATACAAAATATTCTACCGAATTATTAGGGAAAAACTCCTTAAACTCACCATATAACTGCGCTGCCAAGGTTTTGTTATGCACCATAACCAGCGTAGGCCGTTGCACTTTTTCAATCACCTTAGCAATAGTAAACGTTTTGCCTGAGCCAGTCACACCAAGTAATGTTTGCGCAGCTAAGCCAGCATCAACGCCTTCTATCAACTGTTTAATAGCCGTCGGCTGATCACCAGCAGGCTCAAATTTTGACTTCAATTCAAATAGAGGATTCATTATTTATGTCATTTGGATTCATTATCTAGGGCCTAGCGTGATACCCTAACCAGCAAACCCAATAGTATAACGGAGTTATGCCAGTGACGTGGCCTCTTTCGCAACGATTACATTCTTTTACGCCCTCTGCTACGGTGAGCATTAGTAATCTTGCCTCACAAATGAAAGCTGAGGGAGAGGACGTGATCAATCTAGCTGTTGGTGAGCCAGATTTTGATACCCCTAACCACGTCATCGAAGCCGCAATGATGGCTATGAATGCTGGCCAAACACGCTATACCAATGTAGCCGGGACCTTGGCCTTGCGCCAGGCTGTGTGTGATAAATACCAACGAGACAACCTGCTCAGCTACCAGATGCAACAGGTTTTAGTGAGTAATGGTGCTAAACAAAGCATCTACAACCTCACTGTTGCCCTCTTAAATGTGGGTGACCAAGTGATTCTGCCAGCACCCTACTGGGTGTCTTATTCGGCCATGGTGACCATGGCTGGCGCCACGTGTGTCACTATACCTTGTCCAGCATCTCAAGCCTTTAAACTGACGGCTACACAACTGGCCGATGCAATTACACCTGCTACTAAATTATTAATACTCAACAGCCCAGGCAACCCCAGTGGTCAAGCCTATAGCCCTAGCGAATTAATGGCTATTGGTAAAGTACTGCGGGTGAATCCACACGTTATCATTGTAAGTGACGATATATACGAACATATTTATTGGGGCCAAGAGCCTTTGGTAAATTTGCTGAATGTATGTCCAGATCTCATTAATCGCTGCGTGTTAGTCAATGGTGTATCCAAAGCCTATGCCATGACGGGTTGGCGAATTGGTTATGCTGTTGGTCCAGAAGCTATTATCGCCGCTATGACCAATGTGCAGGTAGAATCTAGCTCGTGCGCAAGCAGCATTAGTCAAGCAGCCGCCCTAGCCGCCTTAGAGGGTCCTCAGGGCATATTAGCCCCTATGGTCAAGGCATATCAACGCAGGCACAATTATGTTGTTGAGCAGATCAACATGATGCCAGGACTTAAGGCGTTACCTAGCCAAGGGACTTTTTATAGCTTCGTAGATTGCAGTGGGGCAATGGCTCAGCTAAATTACCAGAATGATGTAGACCTATTAAAACACCTATTGGCCAGCACTGGGGTGGCGCTAGTGCCTGGCAGTGCTTTTGGCCTGCCGGATCATTTTCGTCTTTCTTATGCCACAGACATGGCTGTTTTGCAGCTAGCCTGTGGGCGCTTAAAGCAGTTTTTTACGCATTAGACGTCTGCTGCATTTGCCATAATCTAGCATAGTGGCCACCGTGAGTGAGTAACTCTTGATGACTGCCCTGCTCCACAAGTTTACCATCATCAATGACCAGAATTCGATCTGCATCCACAATAGTAGATAACCGATGAGCAATCACAATGGTGGTTTTGTTAGCTGATATTTGTGCCAAAGCTTTAAGAATACTTCGCTCAGATTCAGAATCTAGTGCTGAAGTCGCTTCATCAAACAGTAATATTGATGGATTTTTAAGTAGCACTCTAGCGATAGCAATACGTTGCTTTTCACCGCCAGATACCTTTAGGCCGCGTTCACCTACAATGGTTTGCACGCCTTCAGGAATAGACTCTACAAAAGTGCGCAGAGAAGCCATATCAATGGCTTTCCAAATAGCTTCATCGCTGGCATCTGTGCAGCCATAAGCCACGTTATTCCAAATAGTATCATTAAACAGAACGGTGTCTTGGGGCACTACACCAATAGCTTGCCTTAAGCTGAGTTGCTGAACATCTCTCAAGTCCTGGCCATCAATGCGAATGGCGCCCACACTGATATCATAAAACCGAAATAGCAGCCGCCCAATGGTAGACTTACCAGAGCCACTGGGGCCTACAATGGCCACTTTTTCCCCTGGAGCTACGCTGAAACTAAGTTTTTTTAGAATTTGACGCTGGTTTTGGTAACTAAAATCAACCTGTTCAAACTCTATAGCTGCATGCTGAACATTGATGATGGGGGCATCAGTTTTATCTTGCACTGTGGACTGGCGTTTTAATAGGCCAAACATATTCTCAATGTCAGACAGGGCTCGGCGTATCTCCCGATAAATAAAACCTAAGGCACTTAGTGGCACAAATAACTGTAGCAAATACAAGTTTACCATTACCAAATCACCAATAGTCATGGAACCATCAGCAACGCCTTTAGCTGCCAAATACATCAAACAGGTCACCCCTAAACCAATAATTAAGGCTTGCCCGGAATTAAGCAGTGCTAGGGATAAACGGTTATCTACACGTGCCTGTTCCCAAGCTTGTAGGTTCACATTGTATTGCTCAGCTTCAAAGGCTTCGTTATTAAAATACTTCACTGTTTCGTAATTCAATAAGCTGTCTACTGCACGGGTACTGGACTTGCTATCCAACCGATTGGCTTCTTTTACAAAGCGAGTGCGCCATTCTGTAGTTTTAATGCTAAACACTACATAGACCACTACACAGACTAAAGTGACTGCAGAAAACCAAACGTCAAAGGCTAACAACAAAATGAGCATCACCCCAATTAGCTCAAGAATAGTAGGTAGAATGTTAAACACCATAAAGCGCATCATAAAGTTGATGCCATTAGTACCACGGTCTATGTCACGGGAGATGCCTCCAGTTTGGCGGCTAAGATGAAAATCGAGTTCAAGCTGGTGCAAATGGGCGAACACTTCTAAACCAACTTTACGCATAGCACTTTCGGTCACTCGGCTAAATACTGCGTCACGCAGTTCGCCTAAAAATACTGAACCAAAACGCAGGCCACCATATAGCAGCACAAAACCCAAGGGGATCATTAATAGTTGTTCTGGACTGCCACCATCAAAAGCATCAACGATATGCTTGAAGGTCCAAGGAATGAGAAATGCTACGCCTTTTGAACTCACTAACAAAGCCATAGCAATAATGACCCTTGCCTTATGAATCATAAGATAGGGCCACAAAGTTTTTAAAAGAACTATTAATTCAAGTTCTTTTAGGTTCTTAATCTGATGCTGTCCATAGCCTTGTTTAGCATTACTTTTCAAGACTCTAAGTGCAAAATAGCTTCAATTTCTACCTGAGCACCTTTGGGTAAGGCATTAATGCCAACAGCCGCACGAGCTGGGTATGGCTGGTCAAAATAAGTCGCCATAATTAAATTAATGGTGGGAAAGTTAGCTAGATCAGTCATAGAAATATTCAATTTAACGGCATCTGCTAGGGAACCACCACTGGCTTCGGCTACAGCCTTTAAGTTTTCAAAAACTTGTGTAGCTTGGGCTGCAAAGTCATCACTCACTAGCAACATTGTTTCTGGGTCCAATGGAATTTGTCCAGAAATATAAACTGTATTGTCTACTTTGACAGCTTGTGAATAAGTGCCAATAGCCGCTGGGGCTTTGCCTGTTGATATAATGGTCTTTGCCATGGAATTTACCTTGTATATTGAATGAGATCACCGAAGAGATAATAGCAGGCCAAGACTCACAATGGCCAGACTAGACTGCGTAGAAAGATAACAAAACGAGACGATAATGGCTTATGACCAGAGAGTAGCAAGATCTGCAATAGAATCCACCACTAGATCAGCTTCAGGTTCTAATTCATCCCTAGTGCTAGTGCCTGTAAGCACTCCCACGTTATAACCCGCTGCAGCGCTTTGGCCCATGTGTATATCATGGGTATTGTCACCTACTACCATAACTTGCTCAGGCCTTAACCCCGTCTGTTGGCAAAATCCTAAAACCATAGCTGGGCCGGGCTTACTGCCAAAACCAGAATCATAACCCACGGCATAGTCAAATAAGTGCAAGCAGTCAAAGTGACCAAGAGTCGCTTTTATTCCCGCTTCACTGTCCATCGTCGCTATACCAAGAATCAACCCTAAATCAGCTAATTTTTTTAAGCTAGAATTAAGGTCTTTAACCGCTACACTGTCACCGTAATCAGACGCTGAAAACATGTCATTCAATACTATTTCTACTTGATCAACCGACTTATGAGCCAGTGGTGCCCATACCAAACTAATATCACGGTTGTTGCCTGCTGCTAAAATAGAACCGCCTAACACCCGATTTTCTTCATTGTCATAGCCTGTAGCTTGCAGCATAGCTGAGGCCAGACCTTGGTCTCCATCGGCCACAGCCAGCACTGCAGCTAGTGCACGCGGCACCCAGGTAGCGTGAAAGTCTAATAGAGTACCATCTTTATCAAATACGATACCTTTGATCTTGTTAGCATTGAAGGACCGTTTTACGATGCTCACAAAGGCTTAACCTCTGCATCACTGCCTGCTGCCTCATCCTTAACCACAAGCTTAGGTTCACTAAAACCTCGCCACCTACTGGTTCTTAGTTCACCTTCACGGTTGAGCACCGGGTATGCGATGGCAGTAAAATGAGAATGTAGACGCTTAATGTCTCTCATTAAATCAGTAAACAAAGCATGGGCTACAGGGCTCGCTTTATCCGCTTGCATAGTGCGCTGCTGCTGGCCATCTAAATACTTCTGATGGTTGGTATTAAATTCGTGCTTGGCTTGAATAAGACCTCTAGCACTGCTTACGTCTTCGCTCATCATTACTTGAAATGACATAGGCATCACCTTAAAGATGGCCTTCATACTCGAATCTAGTGCCTCGTTTTCGTATTCAGTAAAATCAATATGTAAATTATTTTTCTTCTTTAGCAATAGGGTCATACTGCGTTCTAAAGTATCGCCAGCATGCTCTATATTAGTTATAAATAATAGTAAATCTTTGCAGCGATGACGTTCATCTTCAGTTAAATCTTGGCCACCTAATTCCAACAGGTAGGCATTAATTTGCTGGTGAAAATCATCAATAATATCATCACTTTGGTGGATTTTTTTCTCGAGAGCATCATAACGCTCAGTCATGCCTAAGTGCACTTCACGCAACATATCCTCTAATAGCTCACCCATTGTAAGGGTATCTCGTACTACGTTAGCCAGGGCTGCTGAGGGCGCAGTATCTTGCACATTTTTAAGGTATTTAGGGCTTGGCAAAGGTGCTAAAGTTTCCCGTGGCAAGCGCGTATCGATCCAACCTGCCAATTTACTCACAATTAGCATACCAAAGGCGGCTACCGTGACATTGAATAAGCAATGCATCAATACCACCTGCCATGCTGGGTCCATACTCACGTAATTAAGCCCAGTATGAATCTCAGCTACCCAGGGTGAAAACGCCATAGCGCCTATTGAACGCAAAAGTAGGTTGCCTAGTGGAGCCACGCGCTTAGCGTTCGTCGACTTACGGGACAAGTACACTGGGATACCAGCGCTACCGATATTGACCCCTAGGATGAGCAGCAAACCCGATTGAACACCAATCACATCTGCACCCACTAGCCCCGCTAACAGCAGCACCATTACTAAGCTAGAGTGCAATAAAAAGGTGAGTAAAGCAGCAAACAAAATAGCTAGCCAAGGTTCCGCAATTAAGCTCTGTAGCATCTCGCTAAAGAGTTCAGAACCTTGCAGCGGCACAGCCTGTTGTCGCAACAAACCTAACGCCAAAAGCATTAAACCTAGACCCATGAGGGCCTCACCAACACCATGTTGGCGTTTATCTTTAGCACGTAATTCCATAAACACACCGATAGCCACTAACAATGGGCTAAGTGCACTAAGGTCGAAGGAAAGAACAAGGGCAACCAGGGTGGTCCCCACATCAGCCCCTAGTAAGAGTGCTAATCCAGCTTCACCTTGAACGCCCAAGGATGCCGCGAGCAAGGCAGACGCCGTACTACTTTGGAGAATAAGCGTAAGCACAACTCCCAAGCCTAACGCAGACCAAACACCAGCAAAGCGATCCCTAATAAAGTATGCAAGCCGACCACCAAAAGCACGTTTCATTCCCTGCTGCACGCGTTTTAAGCCCCAAATAAGCAAGGCTACCCCACCTGCTAAACCAATGAGCAGTTGGGTAATACTGGTGTCTGATACAGGGTCGATATGCGCCTCTTAATAACTAGAATATTGTCCTTGGCGGGGTTGCATTAGTCGCGGCTAGGGTGCCACACTGCAAACTACACTATACAATAACACAAGAACCTAAAAAAACTCATAATTTGAACTATATAGTCATGAAAAATAAAGTTATTTTACTGATTTTAGGCGGTCTAGGTTATTCCTATGCACGAAAGTTAATGGGCCACCTCGAGGGATGGGGCGATTTAGGAGAAGCTAACTTGTGGAAAGGCCAATCTATACTGCCCTCCATGTCCAGCCCCTGCTATGGCAGTATCCACGCAGGGCTTCCACCCCCATACCATGTCATCGCTCAAACAGCCTCCTACCAAGTATTTTGTAACGTATGGGCATTGCTATACCTGAGTGGATGTAACCAAAACCGGTTTGGAGTTAACCTATGACAAGCCCCACCCCTGCAGATCATCATTTTGACTACATCATTATCGGCGCAGGATCTTCTGGCTGTGTATTAGCTAACCGGCTTAGCGCAAACCTAAATTGCGAAGTGCTGTTGCTGGAAGCTGGCCCACGTGACCACCACCCATTGATCCATATGCCTTCTGGCGTTGCACTATTACTTAAGCACAAAAAGCTCAATTGGTGTTACAGGTCTGCACCACAAGAAGCTATGAATGAGCGCCAAATCACTATACCCAGAGGAAAAACCTTAGGTGGCTCCAGCGCAATCAATGGCATGGTTCATATACGTGGCCAACGTGAAGATTATGACGAATGGCGCAGCTTGGGGAATGCTGGTTGGGGCTATGACGATGTATTACCGTTTTTTCGCCAGTCTGAAACAAACTTGGGGGCTAATCTTGACTCAGGTTATCATGGCAGCCACGGCCCATTAACCATAAGTGACCGCTCTAGCACTCATCCTTTAAGTGACCAATTTGTTGAATCTGCAGTCGCTACAGGCATGCTTCATAACCAAGACTTTAATGGCAAGCAACAAGCCGGTGCAGGACGCTACCAAGTTGCCCAAAAAGAGAGCAGGCGATGTAGTGCAGCGGTGGCTTATTTGCATCCTATTGCAGATCGTCCTAATCTAACAGTGATCACAAAAGCCCACGTTAGGCGAATTATCATCAAAGACGGCATAGCCCTGGGAGTAAGCTATCAAGTAGACAACAGAGTAAGCCATGCATTTGCTAGTCAAGAGGTGATTCTGAGTGCTGGTACAGTTGGCTCACCTCAATTACTCATGTTATCGGGTATAGGCCCTGCGGATGAGCTATCTAGGCATAATGTAAAAATGCACCTAGACTTGCCTGGAGTTGGCAAAAACCTACAAGACCACCTTAACATTTCTGTATTAGCCCACACCAAAGAAGCTAATAGCCTTTATGGCGTAGACAAAGGTATGGGTGCTTTAACGACAGGCATACGATATTTTTGGAACAAATCTGGGCCAGGGTCCTCCAACGGCGTCGAATGTGGTGCCTTTACTAGCTCTAGCTTTAGCCCCAAACGGCCCGACATCCAACTTCACGTCATACCCTTAATGATATTTCCCGAACCCGTACCTGAAATAAAAGCCCACGGAGTGACTATTCATGCATGTAATTTACGGCCTACAGACGTAGGCGAAATAACCTTGGCTAGCGCTAATCCTAAACATTCACCGATTATTGATCAGCGCTTTTTGCAAACTCAAGGCAATATTGACCGTATGCGTGAATGTATTTATATCTGCCGAGAAGTACTCGCCAGTGGGCCTTTTTCAGACCTTATTAGCCATGAGTATTCACCCGGAAATAAAGTGCTCACCGACGCCCAAATAGGTGATTTTATAAAGGCAACTGCAGAAACTGAATACCACCCAGTGGGCACCTGTTCCATGGGTCAAGGTGAGCTATCCGTGGTAGATGCCACATTACGTGTTCATGGCATTAAAGGTTTACGTGTAGCAGATGCATCTATCATGCCTAAAATCATTAGTGGCAACACCAACGCAACATGCATCATGATTGGCGAAAAAGCATCAGCCATGATCATTGCTGATGCGAGTCGCTAGACTCGATTTTAGTGCTGGCACCCATTACTGAAACTGGCCATAAGCTCAGTTATTGTTGCCATCCAAACCCTTTTTAGGGGGCATTGGGCAGCAACAGCATGAACACTAACAATAGCCTGAAAAAATTCAAATCGTGGCTATTAGATTATTTCAAAGTAACGATCCATCTCCCAATCTGAAACATGCTTTCGATACTCTCGTTCTTCCCACTCACGCGACGCCGCGAAGTGATCCACAAACGCATCACCAAATAATTCACGAGCTGCTTTTGATGCCTTAAGACGCTGAGCAGCGTCCCATAATGTGGTGGCAAGCTTAAGGTAAGCTGGATGTTCCTGATCATATGAATTCCCCTTGACCTGTGCCTCGGGCTCCCATTCATTCATGATCCCGTATAACCCAGATGCTAGGGCTGCTGATAGGGTTAGGTATGGATTACCGTCAGCCGACCCTAAACGGTACTCAACTCGTTGGGATTTTTCACTACCAGGAATAACTCGCAATGCAGTAGTACGATTTTCCACTCCCCAGGTGGCATCAGTAGGCGCCCAAAATCCTGGAATAAGTCGCGTATAGCTATTAATAGTTGGTGCGATCATACACAAAAATTCTGGCATTAACCGCTGCTGGCCTGCTAAGAAATGGCGTTGTATTTTACTCATACAGTGTTGTTTATTGGGATCATAAAAAGCAGATCCTGACCCATCTCTATGACGCAGTGATACATGGATGTGCCCACTTTGGCCAGGGCAGTCAGTCGACCACTTTGCCATAAAAGTTGCCATAAGGCCGTTGCGCTGAGCTAGCACTTTCATAAAGGTCTTAAACAACGCACCTTTATCTGCTGCACTTTCCGCTCCATCCACTGCAATTGCAGCTTCAAGCACACCGGGGCCAGTTTCAGTATGTAGCCCCTCAATTGGAAAATCCATTTTCTCAGACATATCCAAGATCTGCTTATAAAGATCTGCATGCACCGTGTTGCGTAGTACCGAATAACCAAACCAATCAGGCGTTAAAGGTTTCAGGTTTTTAAAGCCCTTTTCACGCACACTTTCAGGCGTTTCTTCAAACATGAAAAACTCATATTCTAAGGCAGCAAAAGCATCAAACCCCATTTCTTCACTTCGTTTAATGACTCTTTTTAGAAGACTACGAGGGCAAATTTCTGCACCTTTTTGGGTGAATTCTCCCATAAAAAGTAACATGTTATCTTCAAAAGGAATATCTCTACAGCTTTCCGGAATAATTCTTACTGGCGCGTCTGGGTATCCTGTGTGCCACCCAGTAAAAGACACATTATCATAGGGTTGGTCCTTAGAGTCCCAGCCAAGAACTACGTCACAGAAGGCAAACCCACTTTTTAGAGAAGAAATGAATTTTTCTTTACTCATATACTTCCCACGCATAACACCATCAATGTCGAAAATACCTACTTTGACATGGGTAAGATTGCGCTCATTAATAATTAATATAGCGTCTTCGTTAGTCTTTACGTCTCTGGCTTTCATGTAACATCCTTGCTATTTTATTGTATTTAAATTCGCTCATTATGTTCATTGGTGTGCGCGGCAGGACCACGCAAGTAATTGTTTGCCAAGTCATACTGCCTCATTATTATTCTTACAATCTTCTTCTGTCAATATATTATCGTAATTATATTTACACTAATTTAAACTGTGTAAATTTATTTACAAAAACATAGGCAGTTAAGGTTTTAAAGTAATTATTTAAGAGCACTAATGTTTGCTGCCTAACCTAATAAATAATCCTATACCTGCTTTGGCTTTTAAACTATTTTGTTGCGCATCTGATCTAAAAGTAGTGGCCGAACCTCATGGTTTGTCGATAGATAGATATCACCCAAAGGTCCAGCCCTATGACGCCAAAGAAGCTTTAGATAAACTCACCAAACAGGGGTATTTTGTAACAAAGATCTGGGTGTGAAAAGTTAATATATAAAATACCGTTTTACCCTAATCTATAAATATTTTGATAGCTACACCCATTACCCAACATGTTGCTCACCAACTCATAGACCGCCACCTAAACCTACCACCTAACCTTAGGCAGCTTGTGCATGCAACTGCATTAGTCTTTAGGGTTAAACCGTTCTGTGGTAACTGTAGCTTCTGCTCTATCACTGTATCGTGCACCATGCACTGTGTGTTGGTTAATCAAATCATTAAGCTTTAACATAATGTCTGAATCTAACTCCAGGTTATTAGCCACAATATTTTCTTCTAAGTGTGCCAAGTCTTTAGTGCCTGGAATAGCGATGATGTTAGCACCTTGTGCTAATACCCAGGCCAAGGCAAGCTGCGCAGGAGTGCAGCCTTGGCGCTGTGCTAATTTCACATACGCAGGTAATAACGACAGGTTAGCTGGGTAATTATCGGCATTAAAACGCGGCATAGTTTGGCGCAAGTCATGCTCTGCCATCTGCGAAGTATCGTGTAATTTGTTGGTTAAAAAACCCCTCCCTAAGGGACTAAAGGCAACGTATGCTGCGCCAATATTTTGGCTTGCTTTGAGTACTTCGATTTCAGCATTGCGGGTCCATAGGGAATATTCAGATTGGATAGCACTTATGGGGTGTTCTGCGTGCGCTTTGTGTAAATCAGCAGCACTTATTTCTGAAACGCCTACGGCGCCAATTTTTCCCTCACGCTGTAAGTCAGCCAAGGCGCCAATACTATCCTCAATTGGCACATTAAAGTCACGCCGATGTAAATAATAGAGATCGATGTGCTCAGTTTGTAACCGTTTTAGGCTGGCTTCACAGGTCGCACGAATATACTCAGGCCTGCCGTTGATACTTGGCTGGCTGTCTGGCTTTTGGCCAAAACCACACTTACTCGCCAGAAAAAATTCGTTTCGCCGCTGACTAATAAACTTACCAAGCATCGATTCATTATGTCCATGCCCATACACTGCTGCGGTATCCAGCATGGTATAACCAAGGTCTAACGCTTTATTCAAGAATTTTTCGCTATACTCACTACTGCTTTTTTCACCATAACCATGGGACAAACTCATGCAGCCAAGGCTAACCCCTGATACTGGGCGTTTGGCAAGTAAACGTGTAAGACCTGGCATGTAATTGATTCCTATATAAAAAAGCAGTTCAAAATATATATATTAACTGCCAGTGTCCAGACTTAGCCGTCATTTGTAAAGCAACTGAGTGTTTTTATAGGGGTTTAAAGGGCTTAGAGCAGACGCGTTACATTAGCAAAGAAAATAAGTACTAGGGTAGACATGAATCACTCATAAGGCCCTGGCAGTTTGTTAATTAGAAACCCCCATCACATTAGTTTGAGCAATCACTCGATCGTCACCCAAAGTTTGTAATACAAACAATAAATCACGCCAACCTTCACAATGACTGGTGCGAAACCTCAACAAGTCTGTTGCATTAGGATCTAACAGTAAAAAATCTGCCTCTTTGCCTACTACAAAATTACCTATTTTGTCGTCTATATCTAAGGCTCTTGCGCCACCTAAGGTGGCAAGGTAAAAGCTTTGCTCTGGGCTAAGGTTGTGGCCATTGAGTTGCTGCATCTTATACCCATCTGCTAAGGTTTGAAGCATATTAAAGCTGGTGCCTCCACCTACGTCTGTGCCCATACCTATTTTAATACCATGTTGCTGCATCTTCTGCATTGGAAATAAACCAGACCCAATAAACATATTAGAAGTTGGACAATGGGCAATTGCAGAATCAGTTTGCGCTAAACGCTCACATTCGCTATCACATAAGTGAAGGCTGTGAGCAAACACACTGCGTTTGCCTAATAAGCTAGCTTGGTCGTATACATCTAAGTAGTTTTTTGCCTTGGGAAAGAGTCTTTTTACCCATTCAATTTCATCAGCATTTTCTGCAAGGTGGGTGTGCAGATACACGCCATCATGCTCTGCCAACAAACGCCCTGCTGCGGCTAACTGCTCATCCGTTGATGTGGGTGCAAACCTTGGTGTAACAGCATACTGAAGACGATCAACACCATGCCAGCGCTGGATAAGTTGCTTACTTTGTTCATAACTTGTTTGCGCAGTATCTAGCACCTTGTCTGGCGCATTTCGATCCATCATTACTTTGCCCGCAATAATGCGCATATTGTGTTTTTGTGCTTCGGTAAACAATGCGTCTACAGACTCTGGGTGCACTGAGCAAAATACCAAGGCTGTAGTGGTGCCATTGGTCAGTAATTGTTCAATAAACACTTTAGACACTGCTGCAGCTTTTACTGGGTCTTTAAAGCTAGACTCAACAGGAAATGTATAGGTGTTTAACCACTCCAATAATTGTGTACCGTAGGCAGCAATCATCTCTGTTTGTGGATAATGAATATGGCAGTCTACAAACCCCGGCACCATGAGGTATTGACTGCAATCTTCTACCCTAGACACTTGTTTAGGGGTTAACTCTTTAACCATAGAGTCATAGTCTCCCATTTTGTGCACTAGGCCATGTTTAATCCAAAGTAAGGCATCCAACTGATAATCAACGGCGTTGGCATCCTTATCTGGTTCCCCTAAGCAATGTAACAATGGGCCACGCATTAAACGCTCAGACATACTCTAAACTCTCTTTAGTGAGGTTAGCAGAGCCACCTATAGTTGCCGTTTTATCACTCGTCAGTTTAGAATTTTGATATAAATCCATCACCTTAGCTGCAATAGCAATGGCCACTTCCATGGGTTGTTTACCCCTAATACCTTCTTTACCCATAGGGCAGTTCAAGTGATCAATATCCTCTTTAGAGTAGCCTTTAACGGCTAACCTTTGGCGAAACTTACGCCCCTTGGTGGCTGAACCGATGACACCCAAATAACTTGCATCTGCGCGGTTAAGCACTGCTTGAGTAAGGGCTAAATCTAACCCATGGTGATGGGTCATAATGAGGTAGCAACTTCCTGCCAAGCAATCCACTAGATGATCCTGTGGGTGTTCTTCATGCACACCCACCACACCCGAGGGCAGTTGTTTAGGCAACATATCGTAACGGCCATCAACCCACGTTACTTGAACAGGCAATTGCGCCAGCAATGGCACCAATGCCCGACCAACATGACCCGCTCCAAAAACAACCACAGGCAGTTTAATGGTGCTAAATATTTCGAACATAAGGCTTACCTTGCCACCACAACATTGGCCTAAGCTTGCACCAAGAGGGTAATCAATCATTTGTGTCTTGCCCCCATGGGACAGCATCTGGCGGGCTTGAGCAATCGCTTTATATTCTAGGTGCCCCCCACCGATAGAATCGAACTGGTTATTTTCAGTGACTATAATTTTACTCCCTACCCCTCGAGGCGATGAACCCTGCAAAGCAACAATACTCACCATTACATAGGCTTGGTTTTGTTGTTCACACTGCCACTGTGCAGCAAGCCATGTTTTCATGATGCTTCTACCACTATATTAGGTTTAATCGAATTAGCTGCTTTAAGTGCCCATAATACTCGCTCTGGCGTGGCTGGCGCATCCAACTGGGGATTCACCTGTTCCCCACCAGCAGCCCATACTGCATCGCGCAATGCAGACCACACAGAAATACCATGCATAAAGGGGGGTTCTCCCACAGCTTTAGAGTGAAAAATTGTGGCCTCATGGTTTTTACTGTCTTGCAACAAGGCCACATTAAACTGTTTAGGCGTATCACCAACGGCAGGTATTTTGTAACTTGCACCACCGTTGGTTTGTAGACGACCATCTTGCCCCCATACCAACTCTTCGGTTGTCAGCCAACCCATGCCCTGAATAAAACCACCCTCTACTTGACCTAGATCGATGGCCGGGTTAATGCTTTCACCAACATCATGCAGAATATCAACCCTAGGTATCGTATAAGTACCCGTAAAGGTATCCACTTTTACCTCGCTCACCGAAGCACCGCAGGAGTAGTAGAAGAACGGGTTACCTTTGGCCTGTTCGCGGTCGTAATGAATTTTTGGAGTGCGGTAATAGCCCGTGGCAGACATGGAGATCCGCGCCATATAGGCCTCTTGCGTTAACTGCGCAAAGGAGATGCTATGGTTGGGCCATGAAACATGACCGTCTTCAAATACCACATTTTCAGCATCAACCTGATGGGTGTCTACAATATGATCAATTAATCGTTGCTTAATGGCAAGTGCCGCATTACGGGCAGCCTGGCCGTTAAGGTCTGTGCCACTTGAAGCTGCAGTAGGCGAAGTGTTGGGCACCTTATCAGTGCGGGTTGAAGTCACTTCTATATGCTCTAAGGGTAGCCCTAACTCAGATGCAACAATCTGTGCAATCTTAGTATATAAACCTTGGCCCATTTCTGTTCCACCATGGCTTACTTGCACAGTACCATCGGTATAAATATGTACTAGGGCACCGGCTTGGTTAAGGAACATGGCAGTAAAGGATATACCAAATTTCACAGGCGTTAAGGCGAGGCCTTTGATGTAACGGCCACCATTTTTTATGGACGCTTGATTGTCTTTTTTTATGGCTTCCCTACGAGCCCAATAGTCACTGGAATGGACTAATTCATCAATAATTCGAGTTAGATCCACACCCTTTACTGTCTGGTGATAGGGTGTAATGTTACGCTGATCTGAACCATATAAATTAGCTTGCCTTATTACCAAGGGGTCTTTACCAAGACGACGAGCAATGTCATCTAGCATCTGTTCTGCTAGCATCATTCCTTGAGGCCCACCAAACCCGCGGTATGCGGTATTTGAGGCTGTATTTTGAAACCAACGATGGCCTGTGATCGTTGCTGCTGGCAAGTAATAAGCATTATCAGTGTGGAACATGGCCCTGTCCACAATCGCATCAGATAAGTCTGCACTACAACCACACAAACCATGGAGATCCGCATTTAATGCAGTAATTTTCCCCTCTGAATCAAACCCTACCTGTGCTTGGTTTACAAAGGGATGACGCTTACCTGTGAGGGCCATATCATCACTTCGAGCAAGGCGCAGTTTAACCGCTTTTTGGTTACGCACGGCTAACAAGGCGGCAAGGCAAGCCCATTGTGCGGCTTGAGTTTCTTTACCACCAAAACCACCACCCATTCGGCGCATATCTACGACAACCTTGTGCATTGGCAAGGCTAATACTTCAGCCACTAACTTTTGCACTTCGCTAGGGTGCTGACTAGAACTGTGGACCAATACACCACCATTATCTTGGGGAATAGCAAGGGCCACCTGCCCTTCTAGGTAAAAGTGTTCTTGGCCACCGACGTGTTGCTCTATACTCAAAGTATTAATTGATTCGCTTAACGCTAGAGCACTATCACCCTTCACTAAGCTATGGCTCGGGCGAACTTGCTTTTCAGCTGCTTGGGCTTGCTCCAAGGTTAATAAAGGCGGCGTCTGTTCTATATCCGCTTGGCCTAAGAGGGCAGCTCTGCGGGCAGCATCGCGGCTAGTTGCAGCAACTGCAAATAGAGGCTGGCCAAAGTAGTTGATCTGTTCTTCTACTAATAAAGGGTCTCCCTTAAAAACTGGGCCAATGTCTACATGGCCTGGTATGTCTTTTGCAGTAATAACGTCAACCACGCCATCTGCTGCGGTAACAGCCATTAAATCCTGACGTTTAAGCAGGCCACATGCTACATTGGCCATGCCTACATAAGCGTGTAAACACCCTTCTGGTGCTGCGATGTCATCGATATACAGTGCTTTGCCTGTGAGGTGCAGTCGGGCGCTTTCATGGGGAGTGGGCTTACCCATCACACTGGTATTGGGATGAGTAATATTAGTTGCGTTTTGATGCTTAATATCTGGTAGTTTTCTCATCCCATAGCCTCCTTTAAGAAGCCCTGAATGAGGTTAGCAGTCACTTGCTGACGGTAGGCAGCACTGGCTCTCATATCGTCAATGGGTTGATAGTCTCGGGCAAGCCATAAGGGAACTTGAGCAACAAGTTCCTGTGTTAAAGGTTGACCTAACAATTGGCTTTGAGTCTCATTAGCCATTTTTGGGATGGCGGCCATACCACCACAGGCAATATTAATCTGCGCAATAGCACCATGCGTCAAGGTGATACTCATGGCAACACACGTGGCAGAAATATCATCTTCGGCGCGTTTACTCACTTTCTCCACCGATACCTGTTGACGACTAAGAGGCAAAGGCAATACGACACTGTGAATAAATTCACCAATCTTTAAAGCGGTTTTCTTATAACCTAAGTTAAACTCGCTCAACGAAATAGTGCGTTGGTTTAAACCACACTGAAGGATTAATTTCGCTCCCATTACTAGTAATAACGGTGGTATGTCAGCAATAGGAGAACTGTTAGCAATATTACCGACCAAAGTGGCACGGTTACGAACTTGACGGGAAGCAAAGCGTCCCAATAAATCACTCATGGCTGGCAATAGTGCCTGACAGAATGTTTCTACCTCACTTAGCCTCACCCCTGCACCAATATAAATATGGTGGTCGCGCTGTTCAATTGACTGGAGCTCTTTAACGCCAGTTACATCTATTAAACGCTCAATAGACTGAAGGCCATGGGTAATGCCTAGCGCCAAGTCCGTAGACCCTGCTACCAATCGTGTTTTTGGAAAGGCCTCATAGGCTAGGGCTAATTCTTCAAGGCTAGACGGCGCCATATAGGCTTGTGTACGCGTGTCGCGGGCATGAGATTGGGACGCAATACTTTTCAAGTGAGCAAGGCAGTGGTCATAGCCACCCATTTGATTAAACAAAGGATCCATTGTTCGATCCATCGGTGCTAATCGGTCAGCAGCTAGAAGAATAGGCAAATAACCAGTACAGCGGCATAAATTGCCTGATAATGCGAGCTCAACACCATGACGATGTTGCGCAAAAGCTTCAGGCGTAGTTAATTGATTGGCTGGTGTATTGAGCCACCAAACCACTAGAGACATTACGAACCCTGGGCTACAAAAACCACACTGGCTAGAGTGGCATTCCACCATGGCGCGTTGCACAGGATGTAGGTTAGAGTCCTGCAAAACATCAAGGGTGATCACGTGGCAGCCATGGAGGCTGGCCAAGAGTGCAATACAAGCGTTCACACTACGGTACACCGCCTCTCCATGCTCTAGCTCTCCCACAATAACTGTGCAAGCGCCACAGTCTCCTACGGCACAGCCTTCTTTAGTCGCTGTTAAGTGCTGAGACTCTCTTAACCATTGCAATAGGGTGATGTCTGCCGCTGGATCTACTATCTCAATAGCCATTTTGTTTAATAATAGGTGCATTCGCGCTACTCTAAGCTGTAATATACTGTGCTAGGGGGTCATCTTCTCAATACCTGTCTATTTAGTCAACTTTTCATTTGACCCTGGATCATGGGTGATATACATTAGCATTTTAGCAACTAACCTAGTCACTCATGGCACATCTTATGACCGAAAGCATTTTGAGAGGACCATATAAACCTGGCCGTATAAGGGAACAAAGCCGAGAATTAATTTTGCAAGCTGCCGAAGCAGAATTCGCCTGCCACGGTTTTCGTGGTGCAACTATGCAGCGCATCGCTGAGTCTGCTCAAGTGCCCAAGGCTAACATTCATTATTACTTTTCTAACAAACTGGGCCTTTATGGTGCAGTGTTGGAAAACACGCTCAACCTGTGGGACGCCATATTCAACGAGCTTGCTAGCCACGATGAACCAGCAGACGTACTGAGTTGCTATATTGACGCCAAAATGGATTTTTCCCGTACTCACCCTACGGCCTCACGTTTATTTGCCAAGGAAATGATAAGTGGCGCACCCCACCTAAGCGCATACCTGCAGCAAGATTATCGCCTGTGGTTTAAACAACGCATGAGTATTTTTGAAAGTTGGGTAGCCCAAGGAAAAATGGATGACGTAGAACCAGCCCATGTAATTTTTATGATCTGGGCAAGCACCCAATACTATGCCGACTTTGAGCCACAAATTCTCATTGCTACTCAGACACCAAGGTTAACAGAGCAGTCCTTCACCTCAGCAGCTGACTCTATTAAGCACATCATACTTAAAGGGTGTGGCATCTGTTAAAAGCACACACCCATTAAAAGTATCACTGCGGCTTAATCGCTTTCACCGCTCTCCATGTACTGACGATCGATACCAACTTGAGGCTTTTCATGCAACACACGCTCAAACGACTGTAAACGTTTATGAACAGAAATCAATTCAACAATAGTAGGCCAAGAATTGATCAAATACTGGAACGAGTTACTAACCTGTCCAAACGCCGTCAATATCTGCTGTAAAATACCAAAGGTAATGGTGCCAGCAACGATCGTTGGAATGAGGATAATGTAAGCAAATAAATTGTCTGCCTGTAAGTAAAAACTCCGAGCAACGTTAAAGTACATGTAATGAAAATATAGCCGAAAGTAATTTTTACGCACGTTACCAAACAACTCAGTTAACGTTAATGGCTGCGCACGGGCTTCGTGGTCCTCTCCATAGACCAACTCTTTACGATAGGCTGCTTCAACACGCTGATTGCGAAACTCTAACCCAGGCAGCTTAATACCCACAAACGCCATGAGCATGGTGCCAAAGATCGACCAAAAAATAGCCGCATAAAATAATGGTGAAGCAATAACACCAATAATAGGCAGTTCTGTAACATATTGAGACAGCGACCAGAGTACTGGTAAAAAGGCCACCAAAGTCATAAAGGCATCAACTAAAGACACACCCAAACCTTCCATAATGCCGGCAAAACGCATGGTGTCTTCCTGCACTCGCTGCGCCGCACCTTCTACCTGCCTTAACTGAGCCCACCTAGAGGCATAAAATTGGTTCATCGCCATACGCCAGCGAAAGATATAGTGGCTAACAAAGAACCGGGTCATTACAAAAACAATAACCGCCAAAAATGCAATTTGACCAAAGATAATAATAAGGTCGTACAACTGTGTGGCTGTCACGCTGCCTGGTTCTGCAAGTGCGGCCTGAATGCTATCAAAAAATGGTCGCCTCCACGTGTTGATGGCCACTGACACCTGCACCGAAAAATAGGTGCTAAACAAGATAAGAGCCGTGCCAAAAATTGACCACAGCTGCCATTCGTGAGGCGAGATACGCATCCACACTAGGCCAAAGGCCATTAGGGTAGTGAAGTAATAAAGATAAAACCAGATAAAGTCTGCACTCACAAAATGGCCCAAACCAAGCACTGGTTCCGCGTCTTCTCCTGGTAGCTCAAAACCTAACAAGGTTCCCAACTGATCTCCCCAGCCATACCAAACACCAATACATAAACTTGCCCACACGATGAGCGTAATAAAAAACCATCGAGGATTAGGGAAAAAAGATTGAAACATAAGAGCCGCCTACAGAACGTTTTAAATGAGATAGATCTCGGTAACCTAAGATTAGACAATTGTACAAAAAATATCTACCTAAGAGTAAACTTGACATGTGAGTAAATTGGTGAAAAGATGCGGTTCACATGCTTGGTATACCATAATACAAGCACAGTTTTTTGATTGTACGCATAGCTTACGGAGTCTTTGTTATGAAATTTTCTTTATTTGTCCATATGGAAAGATCAGACCCAACTAAGCCCCATAAAGAACTATTTGACGAGTTAGTCGAACTCACACTGATGGTGGAAGAGGCAGGGTTTGAAACTGTGTGGGTCGGTGAACACCACATGATGGAGTTTACTATATGCCCAAACCCCCTTAACTTTATGGCCTATCTGGCCCCTATTACCAAGACGATTCGCTTAGGCTTAGGCACTATTGTTGCCCCATTTTGGAACCCTGTTCGTCTTGCTAGTGAAGCGTCACTTGTAGATATGATGAGTAATGGCAGGCTTGACTTCGGCATTGCTCGCGGTGCCTATCAATCTGAATTTGATCGTATGACGGACAAAATGACCGCGAAAGAAGGAGGCGGTCCATTGCGCGAAATGATTCCTGCATTGCAAAAACTCTGGACTGGTGACTACGCCCATGATGGTGAACACTATTCCTTCCCTACTTCTACGGCTATTCCACGTGTTACACAGAAGCCGTTTCCACCAATGTGGGTGGCTGCACGAGAGCAAGAGTCTCATGATTATGCGGTGGAAAGTGACTGTAATGTTATGATCACACCGCTTATCGCTGGTGATGCGTCCATAGAACTGGCTTGCGAACGGTTTAAACAAGCCTGTATTAATCACCCAGACAAACCCAAACCACAGCTTTTGGCTTTACGTCACACATGGGTGCATGAAGAAGATGAAGATTGGCATAAAGGAGCTCAAGCCCTGCGCAACTGGTACGCTTATTTTTATGCATGGTTTAAAAATGACCAAGTTCCTGTGGACGGATTTATAAACCCCTTAACAGACACCCAAATGGATGAACTGCCTGGTTTTGGTTTAGATGACTTACATAAAAATCTACTCATTGGCACCCCTTCAGAAGTGACAAAGCGAATTAAGCATTATGAATCTTTGGGTGTGACTCAATTTAGTTTCTGGACCGATAACGGCCTGCCCCATAGTGAAAAGAAAAAATCTCTAAAGTTGTTTATAGACAAAGTTATGCCTAATTTTAATTAACAGCAACACGTCATTTGAATGAAGCGTTAACGCTCGATTTAGTCAGGAATAAAATATGCATTTTGAAGTACGTAAAGTGGTTACCAGCATTGAAGAGATCCGCATTGAAGGTGGTAAATCCACTTCCACACCGATTAAAATGGTAGGCGTAGCTTATGTCATTAAAAACCCATGGGCAGGCCAAGGTTTTGTAGAAAATCTCCGCCCAGAAATTACTTCTGGGTGCTCTGAACTAGGTAAGGAGATGGTAGCTGCCATGTTATCTCACTTCCCCAATGGAGGCGCGATTGAGGCCTACGGCAAAGCGGCTGTGGTTGGCCTAAATGGTGAAATTGAGCACGCCTCTGGCATTATTCACACCTTACGTTTTGGTAACCACTACCGAGATGCCGTTAACGCACAAAGCTTTTTAAGCTTCACCAATAAACGCGGGCCAGCGGGTACCTCTATTCAAATTCCCATGATGCACAAAGATGATGCTGGTTTTCGATCCCACTACATCACTTTAGAAATGCACATTGAAGACGCTCCAGCCGCTGATGAAATTATTATTGTACTGGGTGGCTCAAATGGTGGACGCGCTCACCCACGTATTGGCAACCGCTATATTGATATGGAAGAAATTGCAGCAGAAAAAACTGCGCATCAAACCCAAGCCTAATGTCTTTATTTTGCCCATTAGGCACCCACTACCAAGCATTTGGTAAGCCAAGGCTTGGGAAAAGCAGTGTAGTATTTATCCATGGCGTAGGTTTAGACTTAAGCCTGTGGCAAAGCCAAGTAGATGCGTTAAAAGCTGAACACCATATAATTACCTATGACATGCTTGGCCACGGATTAAGCCCTCATGCACAAACAGACATTGGCCTAAGCACCCTTGCTAAGCAACTAGACAACTTGTTGGATTACTTAAAGCTTAAGCGGGTGCATTTGATCGGCTTTTCCCTAGGGGGCCTTGTAGCAGGAGTATTTGCCACTCAATATATCCATCGATTGCACAGCCTAACCATCATGAGTTCAGTATTTGATCGTAATGAAAGTTTGCGTAAAGCCATTTTAAAAAGAGTGAATGAAGTAGAACAATATGGACCCAGTGCCAATATAGATCAGGCCCTAACCCGTTGGTTTAGCCCACTATATACTAAAAAAAATTCATCCTACATCGCGCAACTGAGGGCCTGCGTGTTAGCTAACCACAAAACAAGCTATAGCCTTTGTTATCGTTTATTTGGTGAAGGTGATAATGCCATGCAAGGTCATTTAAACAAAATCACTTGCCCTACATTAGTCACTACTGGCGAACTAGACCCTGGTTCCACCCCAGCAATGAGCCACGCTTTAGCACGTCAGATAAGCTTAGCCAAAGTGTTTATTTTACCCAATGCGAGGCACATGATGCCGGTAGAGAAAGCCCAAGAAGTCAACAAACTATTGCAACAATTTATTAGTACTAGCTAACTAGTAGTAACGCACCAAAGTAAATTAAGGAGAACCCTATGGCCCTTCGCCACTATCAGATGTTTATCAATGGTCAATGGGTTGATGCCCTAAGTGGTGACCGTTTTGACAGCTTAAACCCTGCTAATGCAAAACCATGGGCTAGTTTTCCACACGCACAAGATGCAGATGTAAATGCCGCTGTTCAGGCGGCACATAATGCTTTTGAAAACCCTGCCTGGCGTAACTTACACGCTACTGCTAGAGGTAAGCTATTGCGCAAACTGGGAGATTTAATTGCTGCCAACAAGGAACAATTGGCACAATTGGAAACCAATGATAACGGTAAACTCATCCGTGAAACCATGGGCCAAATTGGCTACATGCCAGAATTTTTTTACTACTACGCAGGCCAAGCAGACAAACTTGAAGGCCAGACTTTACCGTTAGACAAAGCCGATATGTTTGCCTATACCCGCCACGAACCATTGGGTGTAGTTGCCGCTATTATCCCATGGAACTCGCCTATGTACTTAACCGCGGTTAAGCTTGCACCAGCACTGGCCGCAGGTAACACTGTGGTACTTAAGCCTTCTGAACATGCTTCAGCCACCATTGTTGAGTTAATGCATTTGGTTAAGCAAGCCGGTTTCCCAGAGGGTGTCGTAAATGTAGTGACTGGTTTTGGTGCTGATACTGGTGCAGCGTTAACTAAGCACCCCCTTGTAAGGCGCATTGCTTTTACTGGTGGTGCCCAGGGTGCCAGAGCTGTGGTTAAAAATAGCGCAGAAAACCTAGCTCAACTAAGCTTAGAACTTGGTGGGAAATCACCCAACATCATCTTTGAAGACGCTGACATTGGCAGTGCAGTGAATGGTGTTATTGCTGGCATCTTCGCCGCTAGCGGCCAAAGTTGCGTAGCTGGCAGCCGTTTGTTAGTTCAGGATGGAGTATATGATGAATTTTTAGCAGCCCTTAAAACCCGGGTTGCTAGTATTATTATTGGCGACCCAATGGACCCAAATTCTGAAATGGGGCCTATGGCCACTCAATCACAATTAGCTTTAGTTGAACGAATGGTTGCCTCAGCTTTAGCAGAGGGTGCGGAACTCGTTCATGGAGGTGAGCGCGCCTGTATAACTAGCGATGGCTGGTATTACCACCCCACTATCTTGGCAGTAGAGAGCAATCAATGTAGCATCATGCAAGAGGAAGTTTTTGGTCCAGTAGCCAGCATCATTCGTTTTCAGGATGAATCAGAAGCCTTAGCCTTAGCCAATGACAGTGAATTTGGTTTAGCAGCTGGCATTTGGACCCGAGATAATGGCCGAGTTCATCGCATGAGTAAAGCCGTACAAGCTGGCATCATTTGGGTTAATACTTACCGAGCAGTTTCACCAATGGGGGCGATCGGTGGTTTTAAAGCAAGCGGATATGGCCGTGAAAGTGGCATCGATGCGGTAAAAGATTATACCCAACTAAAAACTGTTTGGATTAATACCTCTAACGAGCCTATGTCTGACCCTTTTATCATGCGTTGACCCATAGCCCTAAAAATTTAGCCCGTATATAAACCTAAACAAACTATCAAAACGTTTAATATAGGGTACATTTTAATATAACATACAGCTCGTTAGGCACAATGCCACAGAGCTAACCACATAACTACATTGCTATTACTAATTATAGGAACCACATCATGCAACTAACCAATCCTGCGCTATTTCGTCAGCAAGCTTATATTAATGGTACTTGGTTAGATGCCGATTCCAACGCAACAATTGAGGTGACTAACCCTGCTAATGGCGACGTGGTAGGTAGCATTCCAGATATGAATGCTGCAGAAACTGCTCGAGCCATTGAGGCTGCTCGTGTTGCTATGATTAGCTGGCGTAAGCAAACTGCCAAGCAACGTGCGGTTATTTTGCGCCGTTGGTTTGACCTCATTATGGCTAACCAAAATGACCTTGGTAAAATCATGACCTTAGAGCAAGGTAAGCCATTAAATGAAGCGAAAGGCGAAATTGCGTACGCTGCCAGTTTTATAGAATGGTTTGCCGAAGAGGGTAAACGTACTTATGGTGACGTTATCCCTACCCATAAGGCAGATGCTCGTATTATTGTCACTAAAGAGCCCATAGGTGTTGTTGCGGCTATTACACCTTGGAATTTTCCCACCGCTATGATTACTCGTAAGTGTGGCCCAGCATTGGCGGCAGGTTGTGGGTTTGTGGTGCGCCCAGCATCTGAGACCCCTTTTTCTGCTTTAGCGTTAGCCGTGCTAGCAGAAGAAGCCGGCATTCCAGCTGGCGTATTTAATGTCATTACTGGCCAACCTCGCCCAATTGGCGCCGAACTCACCAGTAACCCCACTGTTCGTAAACTCACTTTTACTGGTTCTACGGCTGTGGGCAAATTGTTGATGCAACAATGTGCTCCCACGTTGAAGAAAGTATCCCTTGAGCTAGGGGGGAATGCACCGTTTATCGTGTTTAACGATGCCGACCTTGATGCTGCTGTAACTGGCGCTATCGCTGGCAAGTATCGCAATGCAGGGCAAACCTGTGTTTGTGTTAACCGCTTTATTGTACAAGAAGGTGTGTACGACGCATTTATTGCTAAGCTTGCAGAGAAAGTAGCCGAACTTAAAGTAGGTAATGGGATGGATGAGGGCGTCACTCAGGGCCCTATGATTAACCAGGGCGCTATTGATAAAGTAAACGCACATATTAAAGATGCTTTGAGCAAAGGTGGTGAGCTGATATGTGGTGGAGATAGTCATGCCTTAGGGGGTACTTTCTTTACCCCCACCATTATTGGCAATGCCACCACACACATGAAAGTGGCTACTGAGGAAACCTTTGGCCCCTTAGCCCCCATTTTTAAGTTTAAAGATGAAGAACATGCTATAGCCTTGGCTAATGACACTGAATTTGGTTTAGCCGCCTACTTTTACACCCGTGATATTGGCCGTGTATGGCGCGTAGGTGAAGCTTTAGAGTATGGCATCGTAGGTATTAATGAAGGCATCATTTCCACAGAAGTGGCTCCTTTTGGCGGCATAAAACAATCAGGCATCGGCCGCGAAGGGTCGCATTATGGTATTGAAGACTTTCTAGAAATTAAATACATGTTAATGGGTGGCTTGTAATAACTTTTTAGGCTGGAAAAAGGATTAATTGATGTCAGATTCAAAACACAGGTCAGAAAAATTTGAAGCCGGCTTAAAAACCCGTAAAGCTGTGCTGGGAGATGCCTATGTGGATGCCTCTATTGCTGCAGCTGACGACTTTACATGGCCCTTGCAGGAGCTTGTTACTGAGTACTGCTGGGACAGCATCTGGAACCGTGACGGGTTACCCCGTAAAACTCGCAGTTTGGTAAATTTGGGGATGATTACGGCGTTAAACCGGCCCCATGAGCTAAAAATCCACATCCGTGGGGCTTTCAACAATGGCTGCACCCAAGATGAAATTCGTGAAGTACTATTACAAAGCGCTATTTATTGTGGTGTACCCGCTTCTATTGATGCTTTTCGGTGTGCCCGTGAAGTATTAGCAGAAATGGCTGCAGAGTCTTAATTAATGATCAATGATCTTTCTAACCTCAAAGTTACTCGTAACACCATAACTTTGCGCCAAATCGTATTAGATAAGCTACGTAATGCCATCATTAGCGCTCAGTTTAAACCGGGCCAAAGGTTGGTAGAAAGAGAACTGTGCAAGGCACTAGATGTAAGCCGGACCTCTGTGAGAGAAGCGTTACGACACCTAGAGTCGGAAGGGTTAGTTCAATACGCCGGCCAACGTGGGCCAAGTGTCACTGTGCTAGACGCACAGGACATAAAAAACATTTATGAGTTGCGCGCTGCTCTGGAGGGTTTGGCAGGTGAGTTATTTTGTGAGCGTGCAAGCAACGACCAGATTAACTCACTACAAGAAACTACTGATGCATTAAAAAAGGCCTTTGACCACGCTAAAGTGAGTGAAATTTTGGCCTGTACTAAAGATTTTTATGCGCAACTACTCGAAGGTAGTGGCAATGACGAACTTGACACCAGCCTTAACCGCCTTTTAGCTCGTATCATGGTGTTGCGAGCGGGAACCATATCCCAACAAGGACGTTGGCAAAACAGCCTTAAAGAAATGCAGGCTATCATGCAGGCTATCTCCTACCGCGATGGTGAAGCGGCAAGAAAGGCTTGTGTTGCCCACGTGCAAGCCGCTGGAGCCATTGCTCTTGGGCAAATTGATTAGCTTCAATAGTTGATCAAAAGGCTTGAAGGTTGAGCTTTTAGGCCAGGGCTTGCACCACACAGAAGCTGAGCGCTGTGTAGCAATTTTAGCAGATAGCAGCATAAATAACCTTGTGCCGGATGATGCATGGCACAGTATCTTGAAGCCACTCTTAGCCCAAATAAAAGCCAACAACACCGAGGCTGGACTCATCGCTGCTATCACTGCTTGTGGCGACCTACTCGCAGAGCATGTGCCATCAACCCATGATCAAGACGAACTAACTAATCACCTTATAACCTAGTGAGCTAAACAAACTGGACCACACTAGTGTGTGGGTCTCGGCTTTGTTTAGCTTGGTTTAATTCCTCTAAGTAATCATCCCAGTGCTGTTGTTGATTAATACTAAGGTCATGGAGGTAATTCCACGTATACAAACCTGAATCATGACCATCATCAAATTCAAGTTTAACCGCATAATGGCCTACGCCCTCAATACCCACTAACTTAACTCTGCTCTTACCCACCTGCAGCACTGCTTGGTCTGGGCTATGGCCCCTCACTTCTGCACTGGGTGAGGAAATACGCAGGTATTCTGCAGATAAAGTGTAACTAACCTCACCAGCAGTTTCTGCATAGCTAAGTTCTAGAGTGTTACTACTTTTATGAAGTTTAATTTTAGTTGGGTTCACAGTATGGGTCTCAGTTAACGTTTACGGCGTATTAAGTCGCGAACAATGAATCGGTTGGGATCTAAACCCCAGGCTACACATTGTGCCACAGGCAGGCTTTGATTGGCCATCTGGCTGGCTAATATCTCTGCACTTAAGGGCGCAGTAATTAGGCCCTTAGAGCCATGGCCTGCATTAATATACAGCCCTGCTAAATAAGGCATCTCTTCAGCAAACTTATAATTAGCATCTTGGCGCAATTTTGCAAAGCGATCTAATACTTTGGACTCATCAGCCAGCTGCCCTACCAGTGGCAGGTAATCTGGGGTTACCGCCCTAAAACTCACTCTACCACCGGCAATGGAGTTTGAGCCAAGCTTTTTGTGCCTTGGCAGCACTTCGCTTAAACGACTCAAGTTGTCAGTATGATCTTGCGCCGATAAGGCCATGTCCACTGTGTGCAAATTATAGCTGGCTCCCACTGCAAATACGCCTTGCTGGGCTGGTGTCACATAGCCTTCGCCACACACTACAAGCGCCGGGCTTTGCCCTAATTCTTTATCAGCTGCAATATAGCTTACTTGACCACGAATAGATTTTAACGAGATGGACTGTTTGGCTAATAAGTCCTTAGCACCGTTGGCGTTGGCAATCACGACAGCGTCAAACTCATAGTCGCCTGAATAAGCACCTGCTAAGGTAAGGTGCCAAACGTGATTTTGGGTTTGCTGCATGCCCACCACATCTGTAGCGAGCCACACATTGGCACCACTTTGATCACACAAGGATTCACACCAATCTACAGGAGAAACCCAGCCGCTGTGAGGGAAATACAAACCACCTGCACTCAAGGGCTGCTGCGCTAGTTCTTCTGCGGCGTCTTGTTCTAGCCACTGTAACCAAGACAAAGGATATCCGCGCTGCATTACTGCCTGCATTTGAGCCACTTGCTTAGCGTTAGTCGCTAACTGTAACAAACCACAGGCTTGCCAATATTTGGCATCTAAACACCGCTTTAGCTGCCCCATGCTGTGCTGCAGCCCCTGTTGGTGAAACTGCCCTGCTATGGTGGCATTGTCTGGTAGTTTGGCATAGAGCATACCTTGTCGGTTACCTGAAGCGCCACTAGCTAACGCCTGGCCTCGCTCGATAAGCGTTACATCAAAACCTCGCTGAGATAAGCTGTATGCAGTAGCTGTGCCACTAATCCCCGCACCAATGACCGCTACTTTGCTCTTTTGCGTAACGCCCAGAGTGGGTCTTTGCCATGGTGGTATATACCCATTATTGGTGGCTATTTCTAAGTCACCAAGACACACATCAAACTTACCTTGCACCTGAGCTCGCGCGTGTTCGGACTCCGCTTGCACCAAAATTAGCTTAACCTTGCCAAAGTCTAGCTGATGAAAACCTTTAATAGCACTTGGGTATTGCTTTTGTAACTTTAAGCTCAGGCTTTTTAATTGAGGCCAGCTTCTGTGCAACTGTTTAATGTCCCCTAGGCACAGAGGCTGCTCAGAAATGGCAAGATAGCTTAGTGTTGATGTTAGCCCGCAGTGTTTGCCAGCCTGCAGCCAAAGTTTCCATGTGAGAAGAAAATCTAAGCCCGCACCAAAATTTTTATCTAAAACCTCAACCGTAGGCTTTGCACCACACATACCTGTATCACCTAATGCTGCGGCGTTTAGAGATAAAGTGTTGTTGCTTAGGAATATCCGAGACTCTGCAAAAACAGCTTCAAGCTTATTCAGTCGTTGATCTACTTCAAGTGGGCTTTTTTGCAGTTTGGCCACTAAACTAGCCGCAACTTCAGGGGTTGCGGCTAGACTTTGAGGATCAGAAAATGCCTTTTTAGCGTAACTAGTTTTCATACCTCACAATTATTGAGTAAGGTTATAAGCTTTATAGAGGAAGACTGGTTTAGACGGCCAATCACGATACATACCGTTAGTTTTAGTGGGTACTTGGGTAATCTTGTCAACAATGTCCATGCCCTTTATTACTTTTCCAAACACCGCATAGCCAGCACTGGATGAGCTTTTATCTAAGAATGGGTTATCTTTGTGGTTAATAAAAAACTGCGCCGTGGCACTGTCTGGATTACTAGTACGGGCCATCGCAATAGTGCCCCGCATGTTAGACAAACCATTATTTGCTTCATTGACAATGGCACTGATAGTACCCGATTTAGCGTCTCCATTGGCGACAAAACCGCCACCTTGCACCATGAATCCTGGGATCACCCTATGAAAAATAGTTGCATCATAGTAACCACTATCTACGTAATATAAAAAATTCTTTACACTAATTGGAGCAGCTTGTTGATCTAATTCAATAACAATACGACCGTGAATAGTTTCCAACTCAACCTGAGGATTTTCTGCCCATGCAGTAAAACTTAGGCTGAGGGCGAATAGCGCCGTTAATAGTTGCTTCATAGATTTATCCTTGTGCCGGAAAGGCTTGTTTAAACGGCTTAACCGTTACGTGAGCGTATACTCCTGCTGCAACATAGGGATCTGCTGCAACCCATGCTTGCGCAGCTTCAAGATCAGTAAATTCAGCCACCACTAAACTTCCCGTAAAGCCTTCTTCAGAAGTGTGAGGATGAGGACCCGCTAGGGTTAACCGATTCTGTGAATCTAACTCCTTCAGCCGTTCTACATGGGCTGGACGAGCCTCTAGTCGTGCGCTTAAGCTATGTTCTACATCTTGGGCGATAATGGCAAACAACATAATTAATCCTCTATTTCACTGTCTTTAGGCATAAAGCGAGACATGTACAAACCTTGAGCAAGAATGAACACAAACGTCATACCAAGCATGCCAAAGAGTTTAAAATCGACCCACGTGGACTCACTGTAATTAAACGCCACATATAAATTGACACTTCCCATAGTGGCAAAAAAAACCACCCAGGCTAAGTTTAACTGGCGCCAAATACGCCTAGGCAACTCTACGCCCTTTTCCATTAACCGCTGTACCACCGTCTTTTTGCCTATAAATTGGCTGCCCAAAAAGCCCAAACCAAATAACCAGTTCACAATGGTAGGTTTCCACTTAATAAACTGGCCATCTTGTAACGCTACGGTTAGCCCCCCAAGCACCACCACCAACACTAGGGTGATTAGCTGCATTTTCTCTACTTTCTTGGTGGCCCACCAGGTGTAAGCCATTTGCAACAATGTTGCAGGAATTAATACCGCAGTGGCTAGGATTAAGTCATTGGTTAATTTGTAAACAATAAAAAAAATGACGATGGGTAAAAAGTCGACCAGTAATTTCATGAATAGGGGTTCTCTTTATGCACTAGGACCATGTGACTGACTAGCCCAAATGCATAGAATGTTAGGTTAATTAAGCCAGTCCATTGTACCATGCAGTTATACGGACTTCTCTTTTTCTATGCTTATGACCATACATACATTTAACTGTATCGACGCCCACACGTGTGGCAACCCTGTTCGCTTAGTTGCTAAAGGTGGACCTCAGCTCAGTGGCATCACTATGAGTGAAAAGAGGCAAGATTTTTTACAAAACCATGATTGGGTCCGTACCTCATTAATGTTTGAACCCCGCGGCCACGCTATGATGTCTGGCGCTATACTTTACCCACCAAGCAATCCAACACATGATGGTGCCATTTTATTCATTGAAACCAGTGGCTGCTTGCCAATGTGCGGTCATGGCACTATAGGCACGGTAACTGCGGCCTTACAGGAAGGTTTGTGGATACCAAAAACTCAAGGTCAACTAACCTTAGAGGTACCTGCAGGGGTCATACGCATTGAATATAAACAAGGTACTGATGGTTTAATAGACTCTGTACGAATCTTCAATGTGGCGAGTTATTTAGCCCATGAGGGCCTAGTGATAGAGTGCCCAGAATTAGGTGAACTTAAAATAGATGTGGCGTACGGCGGCAACTACTACGCAATCATCGATCCACAAAAAAACTTTGCTGGGCTAGATCAGTTTTCTGCAGCCCAAGTTCTACGTTACAGCCCATTAATTAGGGCCGCCATTAATAAGCTAGCCACCTGTGTGCACCCAGAAAACCCAAGCGTTAATGGCATTAGCCATGTAATGTGGACGGGAAAGCCATCCAAACAAGGTTCTAGTGGTGCTAATGCAGTGTTTTATGGCACTGGCGCCATAGATCGATCACCCTGTGGCACTGGCACCAGTGCCCGCATGGCGCAGTTACATGCTAAAGGTTCACTAAAAGAGGGTGAGGCGTTTGTCCACGAAAGCATTATTGGCAGCCAGTTTATTGGCCACGTTGAATCAACCACTCTTGTAGGTTCCTACCGTGGCATCATGCCAAGCATCCAAGGCTGGGCTAAAGTTACAGGCTACAACACCATTATTGTTGATCCAAGGGACCCATATGCCCACGGATTTGAAGTTAACTAGGAAGCAACACCATGGATTTAGAAACATTAAACAAACACTATCCTGTTAGTACAGAAATTAAAGTGAAATGGGGCGAAATGGATGCCTTTCAGCACCTAAACAACACTGTCTATATTCGCTACATCGAAGATGGCCGCATTGATTTGTTGGAAAAGCTAGGCATGAGCAGCGACATGAAAAGCTTCAATATTGGGCCCATACTGGCGTCCATCCAGTGTGACTACTTAGCACCTGTTACCTACCCTGACACCATTATTGTATTTAGCACGGTGACACAAACCGGGGTAAAAAAAATTGAACTAGAACACAAGTTATGGAGCATTCAGCAGAATTGCTTAGTCGCAAAGGGGTTAGGTATAGGCGTTTACTATGACTATAAGGCCCTCAAAAGCTGTGCTATTCCAAGCTTTATTGCAGATAAATTAGCTGCGCTAACGGCTATTTAGAAACATGGCACTGTCACTGCATAACTACAACATTGTCAGGGTGAATGACAAGGGCAATATTGTTAATTGTACCGTCATTAAAATGTGTAAGGATTACGCTGTCATTAAGTTAGATGGTAAAACGTATAAGGTACCCTACGGCATAATGGATGAAGTGGTTGGCCATGAACTACTCATGCCCGAATAAACCCCTTAGATAATATTCCTCTTTAGTGATAAGGGGTTACAATATCATCTCAGCATTTTTACTAGTTCGAGTCGCCATTTTGTGCTCTCTTAGGTACGTATACAAACCTGATCCAATAATAATCACAGACCCAACAAGAGTGAGCATATCAACGCTTTCATTAAAAATAAATATGCCAACTAACAACGAAAAAAGCAGCCTTGAATACCTAAAAGACGCTACGATAGAGGCATTTCCAACACGCACCGCCGAAACAATAGCGTAATAGCCTGAAATACTAAAAACGATAGTACAGCCAAAATAAACTAACTCTTTGCCTGCGATAGGGACCATAACTTGAGGGCTAACCAGCACACAGATGGCCCCCGCAACAATGAGAGACGCAAAAGCTTGAAAAGAAATCACTGAAGATTCAACTTGAGCAGGAATAACACGGGTCACTAAATCTCTAACAGCCACACCTAAAACGGCAACCAGAACCCACAATACTGATGGATTAAACCCACCAAAGCCTGGCCTTATAATTAATAGCACACCAATAAAACCCACAAGCACAGCCAACCATCGGCGCCACCCAACGCGCTCGCCTAAGAAAAGAGCGGCGCCCATGGTAATGGTTAATGGCGTTACTTGAAATACTGCCGCGACTGTTGATATAGGCACAAGCGACAAAGACGTGACAAAAGCTACGGCAGCAACGGCCTCTGCAAGCATTCGGGTTAGTGTTGCTCGTGTCCATAGGTTACGAGCTAACAAGCTATGCCCATTTATAATAGCCACCAAAGCAAAAAATACACAACTACACAGGCCAATAATAATGAGAATTTGACCAATAGAAATAGTGCTAGAAAGCTGCTTAATAAATGCATCTTCTATAGTAAATCCCGCCATCGCAGCGAGCATTAATACTATTCCTTTGCGGTTATCTATACTGCTATTCAAGTTTGCAACCCCAGTCGTTAAAATTAACTTTTTATGCAAGCTATAGTGCCTTGTGGCGCGTAACATTACTGTTTTAAACGGTAACCCGTCTTAAAGATCCAAGAGATTAATGCTAAACAAATACCCATAAATAACGTAATCATACCTAGGCTAACCCCTACACTTACATCAGAAATTTCGTAAAAACTCCACCGAAAACCACTAATCAAGTACACCACAGGGTTAAACATTGTCACTGTTTGCCACGCACTGGGCAGCATATCAATGGAGTAGAATGCACCGCCTAAAAAAACCATTGGTGTGACCACTAAAAGTGGGATTAGCTGCAACTTTTCAAAACCATCAGCCCAGATCCCAATCAAAAAACCGAACAAGCTAAAGGTAATGGTGGTGAGGACTAAAAACGCTAACATCCAAAATGGGTGAGCAATTTCAATCGGCACAAAAAATCCTGCTGTTGCCAAGGTAATTAGGCCAATGAGCAGGGACTTAGTGGCTGCAGCACCCACATACCCCGCGGTCGCTTCCCAAAAGGACATCGGTGAAGAAAGCACTTCATAAATGGTGCCAGAGAAACGTGGGAAGTAGATACCAAAAGAGGCGTTAGATAGGCTTTGGGTCATGATGGATAACATGATCAAACCCGGCACAATAAAGGCGCCGTAGCTAATGCCACCTACAGACTCTATGCGCGAGCCTATGGCACCGCCAAATACTACAAAGTAAAGTACCGTGGAAAGAACAGGTGACACCACGCTTTGGGTAATCGTCCGCTTGGTTCGGGACATTTCAAAAGAATAGATGGCCCACATACCTCTTAAATTCATGCTGCGTCCTCAACTAGGTCTACAAATATTTCTTCTAAGCTGCTTTGTTGTGTATGTATGTCTTTCACACCTAAACCAGCACTGGCAACCGATTGCAATAAACCTGCAATATCCACTTCTGGGGTATCTTTGTCATAGTGGTAAACAATGCTAAGGCTATCTTCATTGAGCATAAATCCTCGCTCTGCAAGCTCTGTTGGAAGCGCATCAAGGCGCTCCATCAATTCAACTTTAAGTTGCTTTTGCCCCATGCGAGACATCAGCAATTTTTTGTCTTCTACCAGCAGTAATTTACCCCCACTGATCACCCCAATGCGGTCGGCGATAGCCTCTGCTTCTTCAATGTAATGGGTGGTCAAAACGATGGTAACGCCTTGATTACGCAATTCATCTACCATGCGCCACATGTCTTGACGAAGGCTAACATCTACACCCGCGGTAGGCTCATCTAAGAACAATACCTGAGGCTCGTGAACGAGGGCCTTACCAATTAATAAACGGCGTTTCATGCCGCCCGATAGTGTCATGATACGGTCGTCTTTTTTATCCCATAAGGACAAATCTTTTAAAACCTTTTCAACCATCTGTGGATTCTTTGGCAAGCCAAATAAGCCGCGTGAGAAGGTGAGGTTATTCCAAGGTGTTTCAAAGGCATCAGTAGTGAGCTCTTGTGGGACCAAGCCGATTAGACTGCGGGTTTGCCGATAGTTTTTAATAATGTCAAAACCACCTACAGTCACAGCACCTGACGACGGATTTACAATGCCACAAATGATGGAAATAAGGGTTGTTTTACCCGCACCATTGGGGCCCAACAAAGCTAAAATCTCACCTTTATTAACCTTCAAATTTATATCATCCAAGGCCACAAAGCCACTGGCATACTGTTTCCGTAAGTTGGTGATTTCAATCATGTGAATATCCTGATAACAGTGCTTTTTTTGTGAGTGTCAATATAACCACTTTGGGTGATTTTGGCCAATAAAAAACCGGCTACAAGAGCCGGTTTTTTAGTAAGCATGGTTAGCTTGGGAAATGCATTACATCATGCCGCCCATGCCACCACCCATGCCACCCATATCAGGCATGCCACCAGCACCAGAATCATCTGACGGTGCGTCAGCAATCATGCATTCTGTGGTAAGCATCATGCCAGCAACAGAAGCTGCTGCTTGAAGGGCTGTGCGAGTTACTTTGGCAGGATCCAAGATGCCCATTTCAATCATGTCGCCATAATCACCTGTGCTAGCGTTGTAACCATAGTTACCAGAACCCGACTTAACCTTGTCTACTACAACAGAGGCTTCATCACCAGAGTTGGTAGCGATTTGGCGCATAGGAGATTCCATTGCCTTAAGGGCAACTTTAATGCCTACAGTTTGGTCTGGGTTAGCCCCTTCTAGCCCTGCGATACCTTGCAGAGCACGAACTAGAGCAACACCGCCGCCAGGCACTACGCCTTCTTCAACAGCAGCACGAGTTGAATGCAATGCGTCTTCTACGCGGGCTTTCTTCTCTTTCATTTCTACTTCAGTAGCAGCACCAACCTTGATTACGGCAACGCCGCCTGCAAGCTTAGCTACACGCTCTTGAAGTTTCTCACGATCATAGTCTGAAGAGGTGTCAGCAATTTGTGCACGGATAGCAGTAACACGACCTTCAATAGAAGACGCTTCACCAATACCGTCAATGATGATGGTATTTTCTTTAGACATAGTCACACGCTTAGCTTGGCCTAGCTGCTCTAAAGTAGCAGTCTCTAGAGACAAACCAATTTCTTCAGAAATAACAGTTGCACCAGTAAGCACAGCAATATCTTCTAGCATTGCCTTACGACGATCGCCAAAACCAGGTGCCTTAACAGCACATACTTTAACAATACCGCGCATGTTGTTCACTACCAAGGTCGCTAATGCTTCGCCTTCAACATCTTCAGCAACGATCAATAGTGGACGACCCGCTTTTGCAACAGCTTCCAAAATTGGTAGCAGGTCACGGATGTTGGAAATCTTCTTGTCCACTAGTAAAAGGAAAGGAGTTTCCAATTCAGCAGTCATGTTGTCTTGGTTGTTAACGAAGTAAGGAGATAGGTAACCGCGGTCAAACTGCATGCCTTCTACAACATCTAGTTCGTCCTGAAGAGAAGTGCCTTCCTCTACAGTAATAACGCCTTCCTTACCCACTTTCTCCATCGCTTCAGCGATAATCATACCAACCGTGCTATCAGAGTTAGCAGAGATAGTACCTACTTGGGCAATCGCGTTGGTATCTGCACAAGGTGTAGCCATCGCTTCAAGTTGCGCTACTACAGCAGCCGACGCTTTGTCGATACCGCGCTTAAGGTCCATTGGGTTCATGCCAGCTGCAACAGCCTTAAGGCCTTCGTTTAGGATCGCTTGAGCTAAAACAGTTGCAGTTGTTGTACCGTCACCCGCAACATCGTTAGCTTGGGAAGCAACTTCCTTCACCATTTGTGCGCCCATGTTTTCAAACTTATCGGCCAATTCGATTTCCTTAGCAACAGACACACCATCTTTAGTGATGGTAGGTGAGCCAAAGGCTTTGTCTAGCACAACGTTACGGCCTTTAGGGCCCAAGGTTACTTTTACGGCATCGGCTAGAATGTTTACGCCGTTTACCATACGGCTACGAGCCGAATCTCCAAATCTTACTTCTTTAGCTGCCATGTGAAAAATTCCTGTATCAAATATAGTGTTAAGTTAGGCTTCGAGAACGCCGTAAATTTCGCTTTCGCTAACGATAAGCACTTCTTCACCGTTGATCTTAGCGGTACTGTTGCCAGCATATGGACCAAACAAGACAGTGTCGCCAACCTTAACGCTCATTGCTTGTAATTCGCCATTGGTCGTAACACGGCCAGGGCCTACTGCCAATACTTCACCTTGATTTGGCTTTTCTGCAGCACTACCAGGTAGTACGATACCACCAGCACTGGTTGCTTCTTCTTCCTGACGACGAATTACAACGCGATCGTGTAAAGGACGGATGCTCATTACGTTTGCACTCCTAAAGTGTGTGTGTTTCTGGCTACGCCAGAATTATTGTTAATATTGAACCCATAGATATGGGGTGAAGTGTACTTTTCAATAGCAAATGCAAAATAAAGTTCAGATAACTAGGGTTTATTCTAGCTTATCCCGTGGTTGCGTATTGTGAGGTGCTTCAAACTCTCCATCTATTATACTTTCGTCGTTGGTAGAGCCTGCGCCAAAGCCATTTTGGCCAAAACCCTGAGTACCAAAACTACCACCAGCAACGTTGGCGCTGGCGAATGACTTAAACCGGCCCATTAAACGTAATGCAAAAAACTGTCGCGTAACAGGCACCAATAGTAAAAAACCAATGCCATCAGTCACAAACCCCGGCGTTAAAAGTAAAGCACCACCAACAGCGAGTAAAATTCCTTCTAATATCTCTTTAGCCGGAATCTGGCCTGACTGGATACGCCAATTAGCTCTGGTTAGCGTTGCTAAACCCTGATGACGTAATAGGTTAATTCCAATAAAGGCGGTAATCAAAACCAAGGCAATGGTCCATAAAGCCCCAATTTCTTGGCCTACTTGAATAAGCACCAGCATTTCAATAATGGGTACCGCAATAAAAAGGGCGAAAAGAAAACGCATAATAATGTAATCTTAGTTAATGTAACTGTGTCTAGTATATACGGCCATATTATAACAATGAAAGTCCCCCACGAACAACGCAAAGACCAACAACGATTAGCGCGCCAGCAGCTATACCAGACTATTGCTGCCATTCCATCAGGTAAAGTAGCAAGCTATGGCCAACTGGCCACCCTTGCTGGGCAAACTGGCGCTGCACGCTGGGTAGGTTGGTGTTTGCGACATTTACCTAAAGACTCAAGCTTACCTTGGCATCGCATTATTACTGCCAGCGGTAAGTTAGCCTTTCCACCAGCTACGAAAAGTTACCTGCGCCAGCGTGAAAAGCTTGAAAAAGAGGGTGTGCAATTACATAACCACAAGGTGTCTATGAAACGATTTCAATGGCAAACACATGACAACACACCTTTTTAAGGACTGTGAGACTGCGCTAAGTGATGCAAAAAAAATGCGTTTACATCACTTTAATTTAGTGCAACTATGCGGCATGTTTTGCGTTAAAAAATACTAGCTTTTTTAGTGAGCCTTAAAATGAATGATGTGCTTTTGAAAGAGCAACACGTGTGCGTAGATTTAACGGACATGTTCCGCCCCACCCTTCACTTTAGTTGGGGTGGCACTATTTGGCATCACCTTATTGCAAGTGGCACAGGCAGGGTTATAAAAGACATAGGCTTGGCTATGCAGCAAGCACGATATCTAGGCAAAAAGGTCAGGCCAAACACTCCGTGAAGAATTTTTCTAAAAAGAAACATACCGCAAACTTTTTTGCCTTAGCATGGCTGCTTTTATTAGGCAGCGTATGGGGCAGCACTATCGTCGTTACCAAACATGTGGTTTCTACAGGTTATCAGCCCTTGGGGTTGATTTTTTGGCAACTGGCATCGGGAGCTTTATTGCTTAGCATTATTTCTGTTTTTCAGAAAACACAGCTACCCATGACCTGGGCCCACATCCGCTTCTACACTATTGTGGCTTTGGTTGGTACCATTGTTCCAAACACGTTTACCTACATAGCAGCTGCACATTTACCCGCTGGGTTATTGGCCATCGGTATCGCTACGGTACCTATGTTCGCGCTCATTGTCGCTTTACTGATCAGAAGTGAACGGTTCAACAGAATTCGTATGCTGGGCATTCTTTTAGGCGCTGTAGCCATTGCATTAATCCTTGGCCCAAAAGCAGATTTTAGCAGCCAAGGTGTTGGCCTATTTATGTTATTGGCTCTTATTGCACCATTATTTTATGGTGTTGAAGGTCATTACCTAGCCCATAAAACGCCTACTAATATCGACGCCCTAACTACCTTACGTGGTGCTTCTATTATTGGTCTGGTCATTTGCACTCCCATAACCTTGGCTACTGGGTCATGGGTAGATTTAAGTCAAGCTTGGACCTCTGTTGAGTGGGCTATTTTAGCAAACAGCCTGTTACACGTGGTCGCTTACACTGGCTACATTGGGTTAGTGGGCAGAACCGGTGCGGTATTTGCTAGCCAAGTGGCTTATATCGTTACCTTATCAGGCGTATTCCTTGGCATGATAGCACTAGGCGAGCGCCATACCCCCCTTATCTGGCTAGCTCTTAGTTTTATGCTCATTGGCTTAGTGCTGGTGCAGCCTAAAAACTCATCCAGCACACGTTAATTCACCCCATTAGTATTTGAAACATACCCAGTTTATCAAGTAAAATAGGGTTTTATTTTAACCCTAGTAAGGGGCTTGCACAGTTAAAATGCAAAAGCCCCCTAAGCTCCGGATTTACGTTTCGGCTCGCTAAGGAATTATTATGACTCAAGATCAGTCGCAAATCGTTGTTTGTGCCCTTTATAAATTTGTCATCCTAGAAAGATTTCAAGATCTGCGCCAGCCGTTACT
>Ga0115007_10000059_pt1 | contig 58316 bp, 52 predicted proteins | sample ArcOceMetagenome_2_FD_87166 | JGI IMG/M metagenome (GOLD analysis project Ga0115007, IMG submission 87166) | Marine eukaryotic phytoplankton communities from Arctic Ocean - Arctic Ocean ARC135M Metagenome | ecosystem: Environmental > Aquatic > Marine > Oceanic | place: Arctic Ocean | collected...
AGTGAAGTGGTTTAACGCCGATAAAGGTTTCGGTTTCATCACTCCAGAAGATGGCGGAAAAGATTTATTCGTACATCACTCTGAAATCCGCAATGGCGGCGGTTACGCCACTTTGAACGACGGCCAAGCCGTAGAATTCGAAGTTGGCCAAGGCCAAAAAGGCCCTTGTGCCAACAATGTTGTTCCTTCTTAATTCGTTAAGAAAATAACATTACAGAAAACGCCGCTTTTAGCGGCGTTTTTTTGTCTGTAAAAAAGTTGATGTCACTCATACTCTTGGGGTAAACGTTCTGTTTTAATAATATGAAACACTTTCTTGGTGCCAAAAAATCAGTAGCCCATTGGGCCTCATATCTAGTGCAGCAGGGTAATGTTGATGCACACCATAGTGTGCAAATAGGCATTCGAGGCAATACACGCACCGAAGACTGGTTAAAACCTAGCTATGAACATGGCCATGACGTGATCACTATGGGCCGTTACAAACAAATAGGTGCCTAGCAAAGTATCGATATTATCTGTGAACGTATTGGTGACAGGCCGGTTTATATTACCTTCGACTTAGATTGCTTAGACCCTTCTATAGCACCAGGAGTCTCTAATATAGAGGCGGGTTGTCAAGGCTTTATGATGGGCCAAGTTATGCAATTATTGCAGGCAACACGGGGTATGAATATTATTGGTGGGGAGGTGGTGTGTTTAATGCCCACCAAAGACAGCCCTCATCAAATTACTGCCATGGTTGCTATAGCTATTATGTTTGAAATGATTAGTTTAATCTCAGACAGACATCATTCAAGTTAGAGTTTGTGGTACTGCATAGTTCGGCCCAGCTCGTTATATTTGGCATAGTGATCTCTAGCTGTTTGTAACATTTCTGTTTCTTGTACTACAAGTTCAATAATGCGATCAAATTTTTCAGGCGCTAACGCTTGGCTTAGGTTAATGCATATTTCATGGTGATGAGGCTGGGCTGCAGCTGGTGTTGAGGTGTGACCCAGAACCACAATCGCTTGGGCTTCTTCGTGTGCGCAAATGTGAGGAATGAAAGAATCAGGTTTAAAGGCCCAAATGTACTGATTTAGGTGCAGAGCCTCCGCTTCATCGCGGCAAATAATATAGACCTGCTGTCCAACCCCAAGGCACTTTTCTAACAGCCGACACAGCAGCGGATAGCGGCTGGCCGGATCATTAGATTTAAGCTGGTAGAAATCTGCTCTACTCACAACTATACCTGATTAACTAAGTGCTGAACTAGCAGCGGCACACAGCGTCCTGTGGCGCCTTTTTTGGCGCCTGAAACCCAAGCAGTGCCAGCTATATCTAAATGCGCCCATGTGTAGCTTTCGGTAAAGCGTGACAAGAAACACGCCGCTGTAATAGTGCCTGCAGCACGACCACCGATATTTCCTAGGTCTGCAAAATTGCTGTCTAGCTGTTCCTGATACTCTTCACCCATCGGTAATTGCCAAACACTATCAAAAGCTTGGTTACCTGCCTTCATTAAGCCTTTGGCAAATTGGTCATCATTACTCAATACTGCACTTGTATGGTGGCCTAGAGCCATGATGCAAGCGCCTGTAAGGGTGGCAACATCAACCACAGTTTTAGGGTTAAAGCGTTCAGCATAAGTTAAAGCATCACATAAAACGAGACGGCCTTCAGCGTCTGTATTAAGCACTTCCACAGTTTTGCCAGACATTGTGGTGTAGATATCTCCGGGCTTAGACGCTGTACTTGAGGGCATGTTTTCTGCACTGGCCACAATAGCTACTACGTTGGCTTTGAGACCCATATTGATAATTGCTTGCATGGCACCCATAACACTTGCTGCGCCACACATGTCGTACTTCATCTCATCCATCGCTGCACCTGGCTTAATACTGATGCCACCGGAATCAAAGGTAATACCTTTACCAACTAACACGTGAGGTTGAGTGCCTTCTTCCCCACCTTGGTAATTGATTACGATTAGTTTTGAGGGCTCAGCGCTACCCTTGCCCACTGACAGTAGGGAATGCATGCCTAGGCTTTCCATTTCTGCCTCTTCCAGCACTTGGGTTATAACTTTGTCTGAACCTGCTGCTAATTTGTGACCTTGCTCTGCCAAGAAACTAGGAGTACATACATTACCAGGAAGATTGCCTAGGTCGCGACACAAGTCCATTGCTTGAGCGGTGGCTGTCGATTGGTCTAGCTGAGCTTGTGAACTCGTTTGAGCCAATAAAACCATGTTTGGGATAGGCACAATGTTTTTGTTATTAGTTTTAAATTGATCAAAACGATAACAGGCCTGAACTAAGGCCTCAACGCTAAGGCGCACTTTACTGTTAAGGTCTAAGCTTTTTGTGTCTGCAGTGGTTAGTTGGTTCAGTACACTATGGCCTGGGTTACTGCTTATTTGTGACCATGCCGCTTGTACTAACTGGCGGTACTTTCTACCACTGAGTTGCTCTGGTGTTCCGGTGCCGATGACTAAAATACGGTCTGGACCAGGGCCTGCATTAAGGAATAATTGGCTGCTTTTGAACTTACTTGATAAATCGCCACTAGCGATGGCATGGGAAATGGCACCACTTAGTAAGTTGTCAGCAGCCTTGAGGCTGTCGGTAGTTAAGGTGCTAATGCCTCCGGTTAAATCAGCCAAAGGCAAAATAACGCTAGACGCAGTATCAAGTTGAGAGGCGTCCTGTTGTAAAGAAAATTCCATGGTGTCTCCTGACAATGTTACAAATGAATAGCCTTTTGAAGTTCAAGGCGTTAACCAAAATTTTACGCCAAATTGGGCTTTGTCTCTAGGGATGTATGGCGTTAATGTGGCTAAAATCTTTGTTTTGTCGAAAATCTGATACACTTAGTGATATTGTTAGCACTAGTAAGCTATTAGTCTGTTAAGAAGTTAGTTAATTGTCCTTAATTACCCGCTACATCAACAAAGAAGTGATGATCACTGCGTTAGCAGTGAGTCTGGTATTGCTGCTAATTATATCCAGCAGTCGCTTTGCTCATTACCTAAGTAAAGCGGTCACGGGCGAGCTTGACGCTGAAGCTGTGGTAGAAATTATTTTTAATTTGTTACCGGCATATTTAAGCACACTACTCCCCTTGGGTGGCTTTTTGGGAGTGTTGCTCACCTTAGGAAAGCTAAGCGTCGATAACGAACTTACAGTGCTATTTGCTAATGGTGTTAGCCAGCGTCAATTAGTTCAAATTGTTTTGGTGCCGCTATCAATATTAGCAGTACTGGTTGCCATTTTAAGCCTTTGGCTTGCTCCACAGGCGTCGCGTAACGTTGAGGAAATTCTGTATCAACAGTCCCACACCTCAGAATTTGACAGTATAGTTCCTGGCCGCTTCCAAGGTAATATTGAACGCCAGGTTATTTATGCTGAATCCATGAGTGACGATCGTCAGCAGTTACTTAATGTGTTTGTGTTTAATAGGCCTATGGCAACTGCACCGCCAGTTTTAATAAAGGCAACTTCAGCCCGGCAAGTCTTTAATGAAACCTATCAAGCGCGTTATTTGCTGCTTAAAGAAGGATCAAGAACAGAAGGCCAGCCAGGGAGATTGGATTATACGGTAACTAAATTTGACGAATTGGCAGTACGCTTGTTTACTCAAGAGTTACAAATAAACATCACCCGTGGTTTTACTCTTCCTACGCTAATGCTTTTTGGTTCTGCTAACCCAGACCATAAGGCCCAGCTTTATTGGCGTATTTCACTACCTTTGATGACCCTTATTGTGAGTTTTGTGGCGATTGCTTTAGGCCAAGTTAATCCTCGCAAAGGACGCTTTGCTAGGCTACTGCCAGCAATTCTTATTTATTTGGTATATTTGTCGGTGTTAATGAGTTTGCGTGATGACATGACCAGAGCAGTAGTTAATGCGGACATTAAAATATGGTTGTTACATATTACGTTCTTGATATCAGGATTATTTTTATTATTTGGGCGGCAGTGGTATAGACAGCTGGTTAGGAGAGGTAAAGTTAATGCGCCTACTTGATCTATATATTGCACGTCATATATGGGCTGCAGTGGCCATTGTATTACTCATCATTCTAGGGTTAGATTTACTGACTGTTCTGGGCAGTGAATTAGACGCACTAAACAAAGGAGCAAGCTTTAAACAGGTGCTCAGTTATATTGCGTTAACTGTGCCTAGAAGGGTCTATGAATTTATGCCTCTCACCGTTCTAGTAGGTTGTTTAGTAGGCTTGGGCGCGTTAGCTAATAATAGTGAGCTTACAGTGATGCGTGCAGCAGGTATTTCTTTGCGGCGTATTGTTTGGTCTGTCATGCAGGCTGTTTCCGTATTTGTGATTGCAGCCGCTATATTAGGGGAGTTTGTTGCCCCAGTTAGCCAGCAAATGGCAGAGGTTAAACAGTCTCAGTATAAGGGAGTAGAGTCCACCAAGGGCTTTTGGTTGCGTGAAGGTAATGATTATATCTTTGTGCGATCTGTAAGGTCTGATGGCGTGCTGCAGGGGGTCTCTCGTTACCGTTTTGCTGACCAAAATTGGCAGCAAACCTTGATGGCTGAAAAAGGCGTTTATGAAGACCAGCAGTGGACCTTAAAGCAGTTACAAAAAGTGTGGGTAGAAAACCAAGAGGTGATCCAGCAAGGGCAAAAAACCATGCTTTGGCCTGTTTCTTTAAAGCCAAACCTGCTGTCTATTTTGAGTATGGATCCACAGCACTTAGCGATTGATGATCTAGTGCAATATAGTGCGTATTTAAACCAAAGTGGGTTAGAAGCCGCTCCTTACGAATTAGCCTTCTGGAAAAAAATACTACAACCGCTGGCAACATTGGCATTAGTTTTTGTAGCTATTTCCTTTGTGTTTGGTTCTACCCGATCTGTGACATTAGGCCAAAGAGTGTTGGTGGGTGTTTTAGTGGGGTTGGCATTTAATTATGCTCAGGAAGTATTGGGCCCAGCCAGCAGTGTGTTTGGCTTCACCCCTCTTCTGGCCTACCTAATACCCATCCTAGCATGTGTTGCTGGAGGTGCCTGGCTTTTGCGTAAAGCAGGCTAATTCTAATGTTTGGGCAGCTGCACCACACGACTGTTAGACCAGCGGTCATGCCAGCCCAATTTGTTACTATCAAATATGATCCACCAATAACCTAAGCCGAATGCAAGGGCGGAAAATAGTGCGCCCATAAAGCGTAATAAAGCTTGTCTAGCGCTTAACGGCTGGCCCTGATCGGACTCTATGCGTAAACGCCATGCAAGCATGCCCAAGGTTTGCCCAGACCGAGTCCAAAATAAAGCGAAGAATAAAAAAGTCACAAGAAACACAGTGCTATTAAATAATGGGCCAGATACCGCTTCACCATCATTAAAAGCGATAAATACGTAACCAACAAGCATCCACACGGCCATAATTAATAAGCTATCGTACATCATAGCCAACAGGCGTTTTACTAAGCTGGCATTAGGGTAGTTGTGAGCTTTAAAGCGACGGTTACTCACGTTACTGAGCCTTGCCTGGAACATCATATTTCGTAGCCTGTGTGAAACGTCCAGTTTGCACCGGCAGCACACAAATGGCGCTAATTATATTGCCAAGGAATAATATAAAGTGTTGAGTCATGGGTTAAATCGATGATTTTAATTGAATACGATGATAGCACAAACTAGTGCCGTTTCCAGACAGATTAAGGTGTTTAATAGGCAGTGTCTGATACCTTAGGTAAGCCGCTAAAAATGTTTTATGGCTAGTGGTTTCTTTTTAAATGAGAAGTAAATACTATTAATGACCGATGGTCAGTTAGGTATCATTTTATTTCGCCGCAAGCCTTAGTATTCAATGGCCAACAACAAATAATGAACACGGACTATATATGCTAAAAACCCATGTTAATCGATGTAGTTGGCCCACTAATGATGAGCAGTATTTAACCTACCATGATCAAGAGTGGGGCCGTGTGGTGCATGATGATAGGCGCCTATTTGAGCAGCTTGTGTTGGAAGGTGCCCAAGCAGGGTTGTCGTGGCTTACAATTCTTAAACGCCGGCACCATTACAAACGTGTTTTTTGTCAATATGATGTGGTTAGGTTGGCAGCATTCACAGAATATGACGTTGCTCAAGCGCTGCAAGATAAAGGCATTATCCGCAACCGCTTGAAAGTTCAAAGCGTGGTAAACAATGCTGAAAAATTCATTAAGATTCAACAAGACTTTGGTAGCTTCGATGCTTATATTTGGGGGTTTGTTGGCGGCGTAACTAGGGTTAATCAATTTGAACACAATGACAATGTTCCTGCCCAAACTGACCTTTCTGTGCTCATTGCTAAAGACCTAAAAAAACGTGGCTTTAAGTTTGTTGGGCCTATTGGGATGTATGCCTTCATGCAGTCCATTGGTATGGTTAATGACCATTTGAAAAGTTGTTTTTGCCATGCAGAATGTTGTTAGCTGCAGGCAAGAAGTTCTGTTGTTTAGCGCCATTAGGCAAAAGCTTGATGGCAGCTTTGCTGCTAGCACCAACTGAGCATATGCTATATTGCAGCATGGCTTTAAAGGCCATTGGGGCCCCATATTTGAAGAAGCCAAGCTAATACAAGATGCAGGCTTTGTAATACACCGTTGTTAATTATGCAGTGCGGGAAAGGTATTGCGGCGTCTGTGAATAAATAGTGTGCAGTGGGTTTATGACGTTGCCTGTGGCGTCAAAGAGCTGCAGTTTGAGGCCCCCTTAGGACTTGCTCGCTTTGACACAAAAAACCCAACGAGCTTAAGCGTCGGGTAATGGAGTTCTTTAATGAGTCCATACAGCAGCGTGTCATTTAAAAGCGTGAGTTAATGCTTAGGCTAAAGCCAGAAGAAGTCGCTTTAGTACTCGTCTTACCTAAGCTAGTAACTGTTGAGATATACCCTAGGTTTAGTACTAAAGCATCCATAATAGGCAAGCTAAAATCAACACCAAATTCTAAGTCATCCCAAAGGTTCGAACTGCTAGTACCCGCTTTGAGTGCTAAGTGTGAAGCGGCACCTAGGCTAATATGGTGAATAGCACCAAGCATATATAATGTTTCACTATTGTCGGCTACAGACACCTTATTAGCGCTGAAATAGGTAGACGTATTGGCGTCCATGCGGTAACGCATACCTATATTTGTGTAGCTGATATTGCTAGAAGAATTTACTGTGGCTGTGCGGTATCCCAGCATGAGTCCCAACTGTTCACTAATTGCTAGGTTACTGCCAATGTTTGTCCCAGTTCCTCCCGTGGTGTAGCGGGTGCTGTTAACGTAGGTGGCTCCGCTGGTGTTCGTGAAGCCGACGTGAGCTTGATTGCTCGCTGCAAGGCTTGTGATGGGTGTAGCTAAACAAACAGCCATACTTACGATAGTTAATACGTGGCTTAATTTTCTCATGAATTTATTTTCCTTAATTATTCAGACAAACGTAACGCTTACGTTATTATGAGGCCGAAGTTTATTTTGTGCAATCCACCTTGCTGTATTAGTTTGGTTCATGTTTCGGGCGAAAGCTTCAACCAAGCACCGAGTAAAGGCTAGTACTATAGTAATATTGTTGAAATTGATTCATGGAAGCTTACCTTATGAACTTATCCAGTGCCCTATTTACCAGCCGTGTATCTTATGCCTCAGTTTACCAAGCTGCTTCGGTGGCAGCCTTATGTTGCCCTGCCTGCGGTTTTCCACAAGAAGATAATCGCCAGGTTTTACAACCGTGTAAGCATCTAGTGTGTGTATATGACCAAGAAGCTCATCAGTTTACCTTTAAAAGTGATGACTTTAAGCAGCGTTTAGCTGCGTCAAAGACCTCTTTTAGTGATGAGTTAGATGGCCACATATTATCTAAGTTGGGTTATAGTGATGAGATGTTAGCGTTAGATTTAACTAGGGCTGGCTGCTGGAGACGAGAGCTCTTCGCTTTCGATTTTGGTATTAGCTAATAATCTTATTAGAGGACTGACCCTAGAGTCTATAGCTGCACCCGGGGCCTACAATGGCAGCGGCCGCTCTATGGTATTTTAGTAGCAGATATTTCTCTTTAAAGTGGGTTCTAAAAATGGAGCAGGAAAAACATAAAATCATCAGCATTAACGCTCAAGACGAAGTTGGTGTGGTTTTAAAGGTTCACCTTTGGCCTGCTAATGACGCGGGTGGGTGGGTGCATATTATGCACGGTGTAAGTGAACATGGCGCTAGGTACGAGCAATTAGCAAAAGCACTTAATGCTGCTGGCTACCACGTTAGTGCCGGTGATTACCGTGGACATGGCTTAACTTGCGCTAGTGCGCAAGGATTAGGTCACCCTGCAGATCATGATGGCTGGAATAAAATCATTGCTGACCAGATGACTATTATTTCGCACTTGCAGGACCAGTGGGATCAGCCATTAACCCTCTATGGCCATAGCATGGGTACTTTTGTGGCAACGCGTGTGGCCCAGCGATACGCTAGAAAGTTGAAACCTATACTGCAAAGTTTAGTATTATCTGCTGGCAGTTATAGACCCCCTTGGCTGTATCGCATGGGTTTGGTCCCCATTCTATTTGAGCTTTGGCGCAAAGGCCCTTTGGCCCATAGTAAATTATTAGACTGGTTAACCTTTGGTTACTTTAATAACGCCTTTAAACCTGTTCGTACGCCTAAAGATTGGATCAGCTCTGATCATGCAGTAGTTGATGCTTATATCGCAGACCCCTTTGCAGGACATCCTATTAGCAATCAATTTTGGTTTGATTGGATGCATGGCCTAGCTGAGGTTCATGAACCAGAATCTATGGCTCAAATTGATTCTGAGTTACCTATTTATTTATTTTCAGGAGGCCAAGACCCTGTGGGTAAGCAAGGAGAATATGTAGTTTCTTTGCAAAAAGCCTTGAAGCGAGCTGGGTCTATAGACGTCACTTATAAACTCTATGCCAACGGTCGTCATGAAATGATTAATGAGCCTGAAAAAGAGCAAGTTTTTGATGACCTGTTAGTGTGGTTGCGCAAAAGAAGCCAGGCTATAATAAATCAAAGAGTAAGGATTATTTAGGGTAAGGATATGACATTAGCAACTTGGTTTTCTCTTCTGGCTATCTGCTGCTTAGGGGCCATGTCTCCTGGGCCGAGTTTAGCAGTGGTGTTAAGACATACCATCAGTAATGGCCGTGCCCATGGGATGGTAACAGCGATAAGCCATGCAGCAGGCGTTGCTATTTGGGCTTTACTTACAGTTTGGGGGCTTGCGGTATTGGTGGTGGAATGGCCTCTGGTGTATCAGCTACTTACTTATGCCGGGGCTCTGTATTTAATGTGGATGGGTATTAAAGCGCTAAGGTCCAAGGGTGCTGGACCAATGCAAGTTGAGCCTGTTAAGGCACCTATTAGCGAAGCGGCCAGAGACGGATTGATGGTGTCGCTATTGAACCCAAAGCTTGCATTTTTCTTTATTGCGCTTTTTTCACAATTTGTTTCTGCCGAGTTGGTTTTGGCAGACAAACTTATTATGATGGGAACGGCATCAGTGATTGATGCCGGTTGGTATATTATCGTGGCACTGGCTTTATCTCACTCACAAGTGCTTGAAAAACTGCAGTCAAAATCGGCCACTATCGACAAAATTAGTGGCGTTATATTGCTGGGTTTAGCCATGCGAGTGCTTACTTTATAACGAGGCGATGGGCTGCAGCCAGTTATCGGCAGGGTAATGACACTCCTCGTCTACTAAATGTAAGGTAAAGGCTTGGCGAGAGCGGTTAGAGGTGTTGGCGGCACTGTAGTGGGGTAGTTGGCCGTGCAGGATGATGAGTGTACCCGCAGGTACCTCTAATAATTTTAATGGTTGATCTGGCCATGGTTTATCGTCTAAAGGTTCAAATTCAGTACCCCCATTTTTTAATAACTTAAAGCGTTGCTTTAAGGCAATTTTGTGACCCCCCGGCAACCCCTGTAAACAGCCATTTTCGATGGTAGCATCTTCTAATGCAAGCCAAAATCCAATACAACTTTTAGGTTCTGTATACAAAAATGTAGAGTCTTGATGCAGGCCTACTTCCCCGCCAATACTGGGCTGCTTAAAGATGTGCATAGACTGAATAGCACGGGGCTTTTTGATGCCCAGTTCACGGCCCACTGCAACAAAATCTAACTCTTCAACCATGGCTTTATACACTGGATCTAACTGGTGTTGGGCATGGCCTATCTTGTTGATGGATTGGTGTTTGGACACGGTAAATTGGCCATCACTATCAATCGCTTTCTCTTCAAAGAAAAACCTAATAGCACTGCCTGATTCTAAAAAGTAATCATCGCTGGAGCGTTCTTGTTCATCAGTTGTGAAGATGGAACGTTTTTTTGGTGGTTCAAATGCCTCAATGAGGTCTGCTGCTCGCTGCATTAACACTTGGCGCTGGGCAGGTGATATAAAATCGTTAATAACGAGGTAACCTTGTTGGTCGTAATCTTTGAGTTGCTGAGAGGTAAGCATAGTATATGTCCTAAAATCAAAGACTGACTTTTGCATAAAACAGCGAAATATACAAAACCTTTATCCAATCTTCTTTACCAAAAGGGGAATTAAAGAACTTGTAGTATATAGTTACTTATGTAACTATATGGCGAATTATTAATTTATTGGAACTGTTAATGAATGATTTATTTGCTAACCCTGCAGGCTTATGTGGTTTTGAGTTTGTTGAATTTGCTTCGCCAAAAGCAGGTGTTTTAGAGCCTATTTTTGAAATGATGGGGTTCAGTCATGTCGCTAACCACCGTTCTAAAATGGTAAGCCTCTATCGTCAGGGGGGCATCAACTTTATTATTAACAGTGAATCTAATAGTTTGGCGGCATTTTTTGCCGAAGAACATGGGCCTTCAGCGTGTGGTATGGCTTTTAGAGTAACCAATGCTAAAGCATCCTATGAGCATGCTTTGTCTTTAGGCGCACAGCCAATTGATATTCCCGTAGGGCCGATGGAGCTGCGCTTACCGGCGATTAAGGGCATTGGTGGCGCGCCAATATACTTGATCGATCGCTTTAAGGAAGGTGATTCAATTTACGACATCGATTTTGAGTTTATTGAAGGAGTGGATCGTAATCCAAAAGGCTGTGGTTTCTTCGAAATTGATCACTTAACTCATAACGTATACCGCGGTCGTATGCAGCATTGGGGCGATTTCTACGAAAGGCTTTTTGGCTTTAGGGAGTTGCGGTATTTTGATATAAAAGGCGAATATACGGGCCTTACTTCTCGCGCCATGTCGGCACCTGATGGCAAGATCCGCATCCCTTTAAATGAGGAAGCTGCCGGTGGCTCAGGTCAGATTGAAGAGTTTTTAATGGAATTTAATGGTGAAGGAATTCAACATATAGCCTTAATTTGTGATGACCTTTTGGTCTGCTGGGACAGACTTAAAGCCAAGGGTGTGCCGTTTATGACTGCACCTGGGAACTCTTATTACGAAATGTTAGAGGGGCGTTTACCGGGCCATGGTGAACCTACACCAGAATTACAAACCCGGGGCATCCTGCTAGATGGCAGCACTGGCGATGGTGAGCCTAAGTTACTTCTACAAATATTTTCACAAAAGGTTCTTGGGCCAGTGTTTTTTGAATTTATTCAACGTAAACAGGACGATGGCTTTGGTGAAGGTAACTTCCAAGCATTGTTTGAGTCTATAGAACGTGAGCAGATGCACCACGGTATAATCTAAGCTCTTTTTTAGGGTCATGACCTTACAGAAAAATGGAGTTTCAAATGAAAGTAAAGCAGATCCATCATGTGGCGTACCGGTGTAAGGACGCCAAGAAAACTGTCAAATGGTATGGCAAGTACCTGAATATGAATTTTATTTTAGCTATTGCAGAAAATGAAGTGCCATCAACAAAAGAGCCAGATCCATACATGCATGTGTTCTTAGATGCAGGCCAGGGCAATGTACTGGCTTTTTTTGAATTACCTACGCAGCCCTGTATGCAGCTGGATCAAAACACACCTGCTTGGTGCCAACACCTAGCTTTAGAAGTAGAGACCATGGACGACCTTGTTAAAACCAAAGCTGCGCTAGAAGCAGATGGTATCAATGTCGTTGGCCCCACTAACCACACTATTTTTCAATCTATTTACTTCTTTGATCCAAATGGCCATCGTTTAGAATTAGCACTAAATACAAGTACGCCCACAATGAATAAACGTCTGCATAAAGTGAAGTGGGATATGCTCAATGAATGGGCGGAAACAAAACAAGCTCCTAGCCATGCGCGCTGGATGCACCAATAAAGGTTTTTTGTATGCTTAATGCAACACATGATCCAAGTCTTATTAGTTGGTTAACCAGCGCTAACAATGCAGACACAGATTTCCCGATTCAAAATCTACCATTTGGCGCATTTACCTCTGCCCAGAATAACCAACCACACGTTGGCGTAGCCATTGGCGACGACATTGTAGATCTTTATGTATTAGCAAAATCTGGGTTGTTAGATATAGACCCTAGCCTTTTTGATCAGGCAAATATAAACAAATTTATGGCTCAAGGGAGCGACATGTGGACAAGGTGCCGCCGAATTTTGTCACAGTTATTAAGCACCCAGAATTTAGTTTTGCAGCAAAAAGTGAGTTTGGCATTGGTGCCACAAAACACGGCAACCCTGTTGTTACCCATTAAGGTGGAGGGTTATACGGACTTTTATGCATCCAAGGAGCATGCCACCAATGTAGGCACTATGTTCCGAGATCCAGAAAATGCATTAATGCCTAACTGGTTACACATTCCCATTGGTTACAATGGACGGGCCAGTACTGTGGTTGTGAGTGGTACTGATGTGCGTAGGCCTTTAGGTCAGTTAAAACTGGTTACAAATAACAAGCCTCATTTTGGCCCCACTCAAAAACTAGATATAGAGTTAGAAATGGGAGCCATAGTAGGTACTCCGAATGAGATGGGAACCCCACTCACTGTTGACCAAGCCCAAGCTAACATTTTTGGATTTGTGTTGCTTAATGATTGGAGTGCCCGTGATGTGCAGGTTTGGGAATATCAGCCATTAGGACCGTTTCAGGCTAAAGCTTTTGCGACTACAATTTCGCCTTGGGTTGTGACGCAAGAAGCGTTGCAGCCTTTTTGCGTTCATGGCCCAGAACAGCATCCTAAGCCCCTGGGTTACCTTGCCCAAACCCAGCCAGGCAATTACAATGTTGAATTACAGGTAGACATACAGACCCAAGTGTCGAGCCTATCTCAAACCATTAGCCAAACTAACTTTAGGGCTATGTATTGGTCTAGCGCTCAGCAGCTTACACACCATTCGAGTAGTGGTTGCGCTATGCAAACTGGAGATTTATTAGGTTCTGGAACGATCAGTGGTAGCGCCAAGAATTCTCTTGGTAGCTTGCTTGAACTCACATGGAATGGACAAAATCCTCTACCCTTGGCGAATGGTGAGGAGCGCAGGTTTGTAGAAGATGGAGACACTTTAACACTTCGAGGTCACTGCCAAGGCCAGGGTTATCGTATTGGCTTTGGTTCGGCAGTGGGTAAAATATTACCAGCCCACAGGTTATAAGTTAAAGCCAATCAATGGTGCTTTCTCCCTGGGCATCAATGCTTAACCATTGGTCTGGGGCGTCACCTTCTTGCCAGCTAGACACCACACAGCGCACAGTGGATTGGAAGTGCTCAAAGGCTTCTTGGGCGCAAGCCTTGTCATTAGCCCAGGGCGTATTTTTAGTGTTAAACCAAACACTACTAAAGTTGCTTTGAACTTTGTTCAGTACAATTATTTCAAATTCTGCTTGTTGGTTGTTAGCGTCAGCAAAGGTGGCCCAATAAGCTTGACGTTTAGGATTAGAGCTTTGTACGTCTAACCTAGATGTGCAGATTTCTAGCCATAGTTTTATAGCTTCTGGGCTTGCAGATTTGATATAAATTTCAATATCGGTTTGCATCATGGTTACAACTCCTGCACCATCAAGCGGGTAAGCACGCCAAGGTATACCTTTGTTAGCTGCTCTAAATCAGTCACTTTGACACATTCGTTTAGTTTGTGAATCGTACCGTTACAAGGCCCTAGCTCAACCACTTGGGCTCCAGTGGGTGCTATAAATCTGCCGTCAGAAGTTCCTCCAGCTGTAGACAGTTCAGCGTCTGTGCCAGTGGTTGCTTTAATAGCATCACGACAGGCGTCTACCAAAGCGCCCGAATCGGTTAAAAAGGGCAGGCCGTTATAGGTCCATACAATATCATAATCTACCTTATGATTATCCAAAATGGTTTCCAACTTAGCTGTCAAATCGTCTGCAGTAAGCTCGGTTGAGTAACGAAAATTACACATCACCTCCACATGACCAGGCACAACATTAGATGCACCAGTACCACCGTTAATATTGGCAATTTGAAAGCTGGTGGGTGGGAAAAACTCATTACCATCATCCCACTTAGTTGATGCTAGCTCAGCTAATGCAGGTGCAACCTTATGGATAGGGTTGTCTACCAAATGTGGGTAGGCAACATGGCCTTGAATACCTTTGGCAGTAATTGCAGCGGTTAAAGAACCACGGCGACCATTTTTAATAACATCGCCCAAGGTGCTGGTAGAGGACGGTTCACCGACAATACACCAATCTATTTTTTCGTTGCGGGCTTCCAGGGTGTCAATCACCCGGGTGGTGCCATCTACAAAAGGGCCCTCTTCGTCACTGGTGATGAGTAAGGCCAAGCTACCCACATGGTCCGGGTGTAAGCTAATAAACTCTTCAAGAGCAACCACCCACGACGCTAGACTGCCTTTCATGTCTGCAGCGCCTCGCCCGTAAAGAAACCCATCTTTGAGTGTGGGCTCAAAAGGTGGAGTGTGCCACTGATCCACTGGCCCACTTGGCACTACGTCCGTATGGCCGGCAAAGGCCAAAAGGGGCTTTTTTGTGCCGCGGCGGGCCCAAAAGTTATCCACAGCGCCAAAGCGCATGCGCTCAATAGTAAAGCCGATGGCTTCAAGGCGAGCGATCATTAATTCTTGGCAGCCTTTATCCTCTGGAGTGACAGAGGCGCGGCTCATAAGTTGCTGGGCTAAAGTTATAGTGGGTGACAGTGGCATCAGTTGATTCATCTTAGTTATTGCTATGTAAGTCAGCGTTAAGTTCTACAGCAGTACCGTTTGGCTTTACTTCAATGCGTCCATTGAGCGAATTGCGACGGAACAACAAGTCTGGCTTACCCGCTAGGCTTGCCGCCTTAACTGTATCTACTAATTCATTGTTGCTATCGAGTAAAGCCACTTTTGAACCCCCGGTAATGTATAAGCCAGCTTCAATAATACAGCGGTCACCTATGGGAATCCCCATGCCAGCGTTAGCACCAATAAGGCTATCTTTACCTACTGAGTTGACAATTTTCCCACCACCAGAGAGCGTACCCATGGTGGAACAACCGCCCCCTAAATCACTATTATGGCCTACAGTAACACCCGCTGAGATGCGGCCTTCAATCATGCCGTGGCCCAAGGTTCCTGCATTAAAGTTAATAAACCCTTCATGCATTACAGTGGTACCTTCGGCCACATGGGCGCCTAAGCGTACACGGGACGCATCACCAATGCGAATACCTTTTGGTACGGCGTAATCGGCCATGCGTGGGAACTTGTCTACGGCATTAACGTGCAACCACTCACCCCGTAAACGAGCATCCATCTGGCGTTGAGTTAAGTCGTCAATGGCAATTGCGCCTTCATTGGTCCAGGCCACGTTAGGTAATAGGCCAAAAATACCGTTAAGATCCATGGAGTTAGGTTGCTTAAGCCCATTAGAGAGTAGTTGAAGCTTAAGGTACACCTCAGGCGTACTCTGCGGGCCAGTATCGGTCTCTAGTAATGTGATCACCATTGGCTGGCCTTTATCGGCAGCCTGGGTTAACCACTTAGCTTGGTCTGTTTCACCAGCAATGGTACACGCTTCGGCTAGCTGATTGGTCTGTTCGGCATCCACTTTCACAGTGTGATTGCCAGTCGTTAAATGGCTGCCTAAAACGCTGGCAACGGCAGAAATTAAGTTCGTACCAGGGTTTAATACTGGTTGTGGGTAAAAAACCTCTAGCCAATCTCCTTGGCTAGATTGGCTGCCAATACCAAAGGCAAAACTAAAGTGGTTCATGGAACTCTCCAATAAATAGTGTGTAAAACTTACTGTTTAAAAATAGTAGCGTATTGTTGGGGTTTGAAACCCACAAAGGCCTGAATTTGGGCATCACTTTGTTCACTGTGCATTAAAAGCAGAGGTCGTTTTATCATGCTAGGGTTGTCACAAAGCAGCTCAAATACAGTTGCCTCGTTGACGTTGCTCTGCTGTGTTGCTGGCAATTTACGCCATGTGGTGCCGCGCTTATTGAGCAATACTTCCCAGCCCACTTTTGACGCCCAGTCTTCGAGCTCTGCAACTGTGACGGGGTGTTTCTTATAGTCTCGGAAACTGAATTCGATACCTGCGTCGGTGAGCCACTTTTTAGCTTTTTTAATGGTGTCGCAATTATTAATGCCGTGCATTTGTACTTGAGTCAAAGTGGTTTCCAAAAAAATATAGGAGAGCTGCAGGTGGCCCTAAAAATCAAGACGAAATAATACCAGAAATGAGGCTGGATTGGCTATTTAGGATTAGACACTAATAGCCTATGGGCGGCCCTGGTGGTTAAAATATTGCTCTTAGCCCCACAACACTTGGTAAATTTATTAAAGGCATCAAGCAAGGTTTAAGGACACTCATCAGCTGCGTTGCTAAAAAGGTAAAATTCAGCGCAACAAACTGTCAATTATCGTAACACTATAGGCTATCTTTAAACTGCAGATTTAATAGTTGAGGCCTGAATCAAGAATCGCTATAGCCTCAACTGTTATTTTTATTTTAGAAGCTTTGCTTTATTCGCCTTATTTATCCATGGCTCTACAAACGTCGTGTTCGAGAGTTTTTAACAGCTGTTCGTCAACAATGCGCTCGCCATTAGCCAGAGTAATAAAAAACACGTCTTCTACTTGCCCGCCGATGGATTGGATTTTAGCTTTTTGAATGCTGATACCCAAGCGCATGAACACTAGACCTACTTGAGCCAATAACCCTGGCCTATCTGCGCTGGACAACTCCAGTCGCGTCCAGCTGCGGCCCTTCGGGTTGCTTAAACTAACAGAAGCAGATTGATTGAAGAGTTTATGAATTCTAGGTTGTCGTTGCTGCACGATATAAGCAAACTGGTCGGGGTATTGCAGTGCTTGGGTGAGGCGCTGCTTCAGTTGTTCCAGTAACGCAGGAGTTTGGTTAATAGTGTTGCCACTGTTATCCAGCACCACAAAGGTGTCCATACTATAACCGTCTTCGGTAGTGATGATGCGTGCATCTTGAATGTCTAGGTGAAGTTGTCCAAGAATGGCACACAAAGCAGCAAATAAGTTGGCTTTGTCTTGGGTGTAAACGAATACTTGCGTGCCTCCTTCAAAGGCGCTGAATGACGTTTCACTAATGGCTACTAAAGGCCCATCAACTTGATGGTTTAAAATAGTGCGGGTATGCCACGCGATGGTTTTGGCGTTTTCTCTAATAAAGTAATCATCACCCAAATTCTTCCATAAGCGCATTACAGAGGCAGGATTAAATCGTTGTTCTTGCAACAATTTACGCGCATCGGTTTGGCTTTGTTCTATCAGTGCACGATGATCTACGGGCACGTCTAAACCCAAGCGAAGAACACGATTGGTAGCGGTGTAAAGTTGGCGTAAAAGTGATGCTCGCCAGTTGTTCCAAAGTGCTGGGTTGGTAGCGTTGATGTCACACACAGTGAGCACATAAAGGTAATTTAAGTGCAGCTCGTCACCCATTTTTGTAGCAAATTCATGAATGATATCTGGGTTACCAATGTCACGTTTTTGCGCTGTCATAGACATGAGTAAGTGATTGCGTACTAACCAGCTAACCAGCTCTGTGTCCCACTCTCCTAGTTGATGCTGTTTACAAAAATGCCGAACTTCTTCTGCTCCAACAACAGAATGGTCACGGCCGCTGCCTTTGCCGATGTCGTGGTAAAGTCCGGCAATGTATAAAAGTTCAATCTTGGGTAGTTCATGTACTAGGCGACCCGCTACTGGAAAACGCTCTTGCTCTTTTGGCAGCAACAGTTCACGCATTTTTTTCACCACCTTCATGGTGTGGGCATCAACGGTATAAATGTGATAAAGGTCATGCTGCATTCGACCTACAATCTTGCTGAAACTAGGCAGGTAATCCCCTAGTACCCCTTGGCGCTGCATTTCTAGTAAAGTGTGAGACATGCGATGGGGCGAACGAAGTAACTCCATAAAGAGGCTGTTAACGCGTATATCTCGGCGATACTTGTCATCAATAAGGTGGCGGTGGGCTTGAATTAATCGCTTACACTCCGCCCCAATGGCAGTGCATTGAGGATGTTGAGCTAAAATAACAAAGGCTTCCATAATGGCAAATGGTTGGCGTAAAAATACGCTTGGATAACAGGCCTGCAAAAGGCCATTACGTAGCTCAAAGCGTCGACTGATCGATACTACGGTGTCTTGATCATGCGCATGCAGGATTGCTTGATCAAACAACTGAAGTAACGTTTGATTAAGCTCTGCTAAGTGCATTGCCGTGCGGTAATAACGGTGCATAAACTGCTCAACAGCTAATGCGTCATCATTATCTTCATAGCCAAAAAAAGCAGCCAAGGTGCGTTGATGGTCAAACAGCAAGCGGTCTTCTGGTCGCTTGGATATTAGGTGTAGAGCATAGCGAATAGTCCAAAGGTAATTAGTCCCCTCTTTGAGAGAGTCTAGCTCACCTTGGTTGAGGTAACTGTGCCCAGAAAGTTGAGCCATATAGCGCAGACCAAAATGACGCTTGCCTATCCAGCCAATGGTTTGAATATCACGCAACCCCCCAGAGGAATTTTTGATGTTGGGTTCGAGATTGTATTCAGTGTCGTTAGTACGCAGATGTCTTTGCTGCTGGGTTTTAATGCGAGCCTTATAAAAAGACTCATCGCTCCAAGCGTTCTCAGAAATAACCCAATCAAATACTTTTTTGCGTAATCCAGCTTTACCTATAATAGTGTGAGATTCTAAAAGGCTGGTTGCGATAGTGATGTCATCTTTAGCTTGGGTGTAACAATCATCTAAGGTACGCACACTAGAACCAATTTGTAGGCCTAAATCCCAGATAAAAGTGATAAATTCTTGGGTGCAGCTGTGCCAGAGTGATTCTTCAACGTCGTTACCAATTAGAATCAGTAAATCGATGTCTGACTGTGGGTGTAATTCACCTCGGCCATAACCACCCACAGCTACCAGAGCTGCTTCATCCGGCCACAAATACTGCTGCCATGCTAGGCAAAGCACCTGGTCCACAAGCCAAGCCCGAGCATGGATCAGCTCGTAAATACGAGTTTCTTTATGTTCATTAAAAATGTCATCAAGCTGGCTTTGGCCTGCATTTAAAGCAGCTTTTAATACGTGGGCTGCAGGCTGGCTAATCAGTTGCTGTTGCAGCTGTTCATGATCAATGAGTTGGTCGCGCAGTCGCTTACTAACCAAGGACACTATTACGTCATCTCTTCTTTACGAATGGTAAGGTTTTCGTAGCCGTCTGAAGTAACCAAAATTGTGTGCTCAAACTGAGCAGACAAACGCTTGTCTGCAGTCGTCACAGTCCAGCCATCATTTTTATTAAGTTTAACGTGACGTTTGCCCGCATTAAGCATAGGTTCAATGGTAAAAATCATACCTTCTTTTAGCTCAACACCAGTATTTGGCCTGCCATAATGGAGTACTTGGGGATCTTCATGAAAGCCTACACCAATGCCATGGCCGCAATACTCTTGCACGATGGAATAATGATTTGCTTCGGCATGCACCTGGATCACGTGGCCTATATCACCTAAGTGGGCGCCTGGCTTTACCAAAGCAATACCCTTATAGAGGCATTCTTGGGTAATGGCGACTAAGCGTTCAACGTGGGGTGCAACAGGGCCAATAGCAAACATGCGGCTGGTATCGCCGTGATAACCCTCTTTAATTACGGTAATGTCTATATTTAAAAGATCACCCTGCTTCAAGGCTTTATCATTTGGGATGCCGTGACAAACGACTTGGTTAACTGAGGTGCAAATAGACTTGGGGAAGCCGTGGTAGTTTAATGGTGCAGGAATTGCTTTTTGCACATCCACAATATAGTCATGGCAGATTTGATCAAGCGTGTTGGTGGTTACGCCCGCTTTCACATATGGGTGGATCATTTCTAACACTTCTGCCGCCAAGCGGCCAGCAATGCGCATCTTTTCAATGGCAGCTGTGTCTTTAATCAATATGTTCATGTGTTTCTCAATGCTTTTATGCCAGAAAGGCTATAAGGACAGTAAACCAATATTTGACTTCTGATTATACCAGACATCGTCAAGTTCATGGCCTTGAAGTAAAATTTTTATATCGTCGCCCTAAAACCCTGAAATTTTGGTGATTTTAGGCCAATAGTTTATCTCAAACGATTTTCAATTAGTGATAAAAATAAAGAGCCTATGCACGCATGAATGAATGGAAATTTCGCCCTGCGTTGTGTTTAAAAGGTGCAACCTGGAGCCTTCGGGGTTAGTTGCAGCTTAAGAGCGATATAAATGAACTAATGCCGGCGATTACTTTTGATATTTCCCGCTAGTTATGGTATAAATTGCGCGCCTAAATTCGTTCTTGTTCCTTTCGTTAGAAAGACCTCGATTTTAGAGCTTAACTATAACGTCACACATAAACCGGCACATGGTTCTGGGTGTTGGGGGTCTGCTTTAAGGCTTCTGATCGAACTATGGTTCTTGCTTTTATTCTATTAAAGAATCTGCAAGACGAGGGTTTATGGAGGCCTAACCCGTACAAAGGAAATTAAAATGACTAAAGTAAGTATGCGTGACCTGCTTAAAGCAGGCGCCCACTTCGGACACCAAACACGTTACTGGAACCCAAAAATGGGCCAGTATATCTTTGGCGCTCGTAACAAGATTCACATCATCAACCTAGACCAAACCCTACCTGCTTTGAACGAAGCTCTTGCGATCGTTGAGAACATGGCTTCTAACAAGAACAAAGTATTGTTCGTTGGTACTAAGCGTGCGGCAGGTAAGTTGATTAAAGAACATGCTAGTCGGGTTGGAATGCCTTATGTCAACCATCGCTGGTTGGGTGGTATGTTGACTAACTACAAGACTATCCGTCAGTCAATTAATCGTTTTCGCACCCTAGAGACGCAGTTTAACGACGGTACTTCTGAGCAGTTGACTAAGAAAGAAGCGTTGATGCGTCAACGTGAAATGGAAAAACTTGAGCGCGCTATTGGCGGTATCAAGGACATGGGTGGCCTTCCAGACGCTTTGTTTGTGGTAGACGTTGAGCACGAACGTATTGCGATTAACGAAGCTAACAAGCTTGGTATCCCAGTTATTGGTATCGTTGATACCAACAGTAACCCAGATGGCATCGATTATGTAATTCCTGCTAATGATGATGCTTTGCGCGCTATCGAGATCTACGTTTCTGCTATGGCCGATGCTTGTGCAGCTGGTAAAGACGATGGCACCTCTGTTGCTGGCGAATTTGTAGAAGTTGCTGAAGAAGAAGCTGTAGTAGCTGAAGTTGCTGCCGAATAAGCCTAAACTCTTGGTTTAGCTAGGCAAATATACAAAAGGGAGCTAGGCTCCCTTTTTTTTAACGGCGTCCTGTGTGGCGTTGAAAACCCAAATTGAGGATTTTCTAATGGCTGCAATTACTGCATCTATGGTTAAAGAATTGCGTGAGCGTACTAGCTTGGGCATGATGGATTGTAAAAAGGCTCTTGTTGCTTCTGAAGGTGACATTGACCAGGCAATCGAAGATTTGCGTAAATCTAGTGGCTTAAAAGCGGCTAAAAAAGCGGGCCGTACAGCTGCTGAAGGTGTTGTGCTTGCAAAAGTTGCTGATGACAATTCTTTCGGTGTGTTGGTTGAAGTGAATTCAGAAACAGACTTTGCTGCTCGTGATGAAGGCTTTTTGGCCTTTGCTGCTAAGGTAACTGAAGCAGCATTTTCAGCTAAGCAAGATGATATGGCTGTGTTAATGCAAGGCGAACTGTCTGATGCTCGCGAAGCTTTAGTGCAAAAGATTGGTGAAAATATCACTCCTCGCCGTATAGTTATGCTTGAGGGTGCTAATGTTGGCGCTTATGTTCACAGCAATAGTAAAATTGCTACTTTGATTTTGCTTACTGCAGGTGATCGTGAGCTGGCCAAAGACATTGCCATGCACGTTACCGCTATCAACCCGCGTGTCGTTAGTCGCGATGATATGACTGCTGAAGAAGTCGAAAAAGAAAAAGATATCATTAAGGCGCAGCCTGATATGGCTGGTAAGCCAGATGCGATCGTTGATAAGATGATGATGGGTCGTATCAACAAGTTCTTGGCTGAAAATAGCTTAACGGAACAACCCTTTGTCAAAAATCCAGATCAAAAAATTAGCGACTTGCTAAGTGCTGTTAATGCCTCTGTTACTGCCTTTAATCGCCTAGAAGTAGGTGAAGGAATTGAAGTGGAGCATGTTGACTTTGCTACCGAAGTAGCACAGCAGCTAAAGGGTTAAGCCTTATCAGTCTGCATGAAGCGCCGCCACAGAGGATGTTCCACTGTGGCGGCGTTTTTTTTTGACTTAAGCCAAGTGCACAACTTGCCCTTGAGCTGTTAATGCGTCACTATCTTATTGTTTTGTCAGGGCTATATATTATGAGTAATAATATAGCTGTTGCATACTAATGTTTTGGAGAAAATAAATGCCAATGTCGGATAAGCGTCAACCCCGCTATAAACGGATTTTGCTCAAGCTCAGCGGCGAAGCATTGATGGGGAGCGAGAACTTTGGTATCGATCCTAAAGTTTTAGATCGTATGGCCCTAGAAGTTGGTCAGCTGGTGGGTATTGGCGTACAAGTGGGTCTGGTGATTGGCGGTGGTAACTTGTTCCGGGGAGCGGCCCTCAGTGAGGCTGGAATGGATCGGGTAACTGGCGATCATATGGGCATGTTAGCTACGGTAATGAATGCTTTGGCGATGCGCGATGCCCTAGAGCGCTCCAACATTACCACCCGAGTAATGTCTGCCATTCCTATGAGTGGAGTAGTGGATCATTATGATCGTCGTAACGCTATGTTGTACTTGTCACAAGGTAATGTGGTCATTTTTTCTGCGGGCACGGGTAACCCGTTTTTTACTACGGATTCTGCTGCTTCATTACGTGGAATAGAAATTGAAGCTGATGTAGTGCTTAAAGCTACTAAAGTGGACGGGGTTTACGATTCAGACCCAGTTAAAAACCCAAATGCTGTAAAGTATGAGTACATCACTTTTGACGAAGCCATTGAAAAGCAATTAGGCATTATGGACCTAACAGCCATGTGTTTGTGTCGCGACCAAGAGATGCCAGTTCGAGTGTTTAATATGAACAAGCCAGGGGCCTTAGTTAATTTGGTGGTCGGTGGCCACGAAGGTACACTGGTGAATGTGACATTGCCTGAGGGCGGAGAAAATAATGATTAATGAAATTCAGCAAGATGCCAATGAGCGTATGGACAAAAGTATTTCGGCCCTAAGCGAAGCGTTTAAGCGCATCCGCACTGGGCGAGCTCACCCAAGTATATTAGACAGTGTAATGGTGTCTTATTATGGTAGTGATACTCCCCTGAACCAATTAGCTAACATCTCTGTTGAAGATGGTCGCTGTTTGGCTGTTTCTCCTTGGGAGAAACCTATGGTGCCAGAGATAGAAAAGGCGATTATGAAGGCTAATCTGGGGCTAAACCCATCTACTTCTGGTGATTTGATTCGTGTACCTATGCCAGCGCTTACGGAAGAAACCCGTAAAAGTTTTATTCGGGGAGCTCGAGAAGAAGCTGAAAAAGCCCGCGTTTCTGTACGCAGTATTCGCCGTGATGCGAATAGCGATATTAAAGAGCTGTTAAAAGATAAAGATATTTCAGAGGATGATGCGCGCCGTGGTGAAGACATGGTGCAAAAGGTTACTGATGCGCACGTGGCTACTATTGAAGCGGCTTTAGCAGCAAAAGAAAAGGATTTGATGGAGGTTTAACCTGCATCATTGTTTCTGATAAGGCTCACATTAAGGATTAATGCATGACCGACCCGCGCCAAACCATTCTGGCTCGTAAGCTAGAAGCACTGCCTGAGCATATTGCCATTATCATGGATGGTAATAACCGCTGGGCTAAAAACCATAGCCTTTCTGGCGTAGCAGGCCATAAGGCTGGTGTTGATGCAGTAAGAGCGGTGATTGAGACGGCTGTGCATTATGAAATCCCAGCGCTTACCCTATTTGCGTTTAGTAGTGAAAATTGGCGGAGGCCACCTCTTGAAGTTAAAGCTTTGATGGACTTGTTTGTCTATGTTTTAAAGCGTGAAGTGGATAAGCTACACGACAATAATATTCGTTTGCGAATTATTGGAAATACGCATGGGTTGAGTGCTGAGTTACAGAAACTAATCGTGGCGGCCGAAACAAAAACGATGGCAAACACTGGGTTACAACTCAGTATTGCGGCCAACTACGGTGGTCGGTGGGATATTCTAGAAGCGGCTAAAAAACTGGCCTCAGAAATTAAGGACAATGGTGTCTCCCCCGACTCTGTAAGCGAAGATGATTTTGGTAAGTACCTTTGTTTAGGAGACTTGCCAGGAGTTGATTTATGTATACGTACAAGTGGTGAACAGCGCATAAGTAATTTTTTGTTGTGGCAAATGGCCTATGCAGAATTTGTATTTGTGGACACACTTTGGCCGGAATTCAAACATCAAAAAATGGTGGATACGTTGGTTCAATTTGGACAAAGACAAAGGAGATTTGGCCAAACTGGTGCTCAATTAGTAGAACAAAAATCAAATGTTTAATCACGCAGTGGTTGGCTCTTTTGATACAAAGTAAAATAATAATATGTTGAAATCTAGAATTGCTACGGCTTTGGTGATTGCGCCACTGACTTTAGCAGCAGTATTTTTTTTATCACCACAAGCCTTTGCTTTGTTTGTGGCTCTTGTCGTGCTTATGGCGGCTTGGGAGTGGACTGCAATGATGCGTCTTGTGAGCCGCAGTCAGCGTACAGTGTATGTGTTGTCTGTGCTCTTCGCTATTGTGCTTGTCCAAAAACTGCTACCTCACTATGAGAAAATTATATTTCTGGTAGCGGCCTTGTGGTGGCTAGCTGCCACCGTATTAGTAGTGTTGTACCCCAGAGCTTGCGCCCTATGGTGTGGGCGTTTGAGTAAGGGCGTAGTGGGCTTCTTAGTGCTTGTGCCTACATGGGCTGCTATCGTATATATCCGCGAACTGAGTCAGGGCCCTTGGTTAATCGTGTATATGTTTCTCATAGTGTGGGGTGCAGATACGGGGGCTTACTTCGCTGGAAAACGATTCGGTAAACGCAAGCTTATGCCGCGAGTAAGCCCTGCAAAATCTTGGGCAGGCATCGGTGGCGCCACTGTTACAGTGCTTTTAGTCTCCATGTTCACTCAGAAGCACCTTTATTTTTCCCAAGACCTTTCCTTTGGTATCTATTTACTGGCTATGGTCCTATTGTTTGCTTCTGTAATTGGAGACTTAACGGAAAGCATGTTTAAACGTCAGTGCGGTATTAAGGACAGTGGCTCAATACTGCCAGGACATGGTGGAATTATGGATCGTATTGATAGTCTCACGGCCGCTGCTCCTGTATTTGCTCTGTGTCTTATTTTAATTAGTCAATAAGGATTTAATGGCGCAATGGTAATGACTATCTTAACCACCGTGTTTGCCTTGGCGGTGCTCGTAACTGTGCATGAGGCCGGGCATTTTTTTGTGGCGCGCTGGTGTGGCGTAAAAGTGCTGCGTTTTTCAGTTGGCTTTGGCCGGCCTATTTTTCGAAAAATAGGCAAGGATGGCACTGAGTATGTGTTTGCTTGGCTACCTCTGGGTGGCTATGTAAGTATGATGGATTCGCGAAACAATACACTTAGTGACAGTGATCTAAAGGTTGCCTTTGATCTAAAGTCTCCCTGGAAGCGAATTGCCATCGTGGCTGCGGGCCCTTTGGTTAACCTCCTGTTCGCTGGGTTATTGTATGCTGTTGTTCAGGTTTCTGGCACACCGCAGTTAATCCCCGTAGCTGTGGCTATGGACGAAAGCATTTCTGGGTTTCAATCGCCCCAACGTATTCTAGCCATTGATGGCCAGCAAACCCCCACATGGGAGGCTGTGAATATTGCCCTAGCGAAAAGGATTGGTGAAACAACAAGCATAGAATTTTTGATCCAAGGGCTTGATGAGCAGCTGTTGCAACAGCAAGCGGTACTACCAAATAAACTCGATGCATTGCCTGTCTTGGGCTCACCGGTGGAGCGTAGTTTTGCTGTGACGCAATGGATGTCTGCGTCTGTACAAGCAAGCCCAATGTCTCAATTAGGGTTGACAGTCTGGCGTCCCAACGTGCCGATCAAAGTTGATTATATCGTTCCTCAAGGGGCTGCAGAAATAGCTGGGTTAAGGGTGGGTGACAAAATAGTGTCTATCAACCAGGAACCTATGGCAGGCTATAATGAATTTGTGGCTTTTGTTCAAAGCCATGCTGATATGGCAGTTAGCGTAACCCTTGAGAGGAATTCTGGGCGTATAGACGTGCCGGTTCAGTTAAGCTCCTATGTAAATGAATTAGGTGGTCGTATTGGTATTATTGGCATCGGTGTAGCGTCTATTTCTTGGCCTCAATCGATACGGTTTGAACAACAACTGGGCCTAGTGCCTGGTTTGCTTGCAGGTGGCCAGCAGGCCCTGGAAATGGCTGGGCTAACACTAAGCTTCTTAGGTCGCATGGTGCAGGGCTTAGTCTCAGTTGAACATCTTAGTGGCCCCATCAGCATTGCTAAAATTGCTGGGGCTTCAGCAGAATCGGGCTTCATCACCTACATTACTTTTATGGCCTACTTAAGCGTCAGTCTTGGCGTATTAAATCTATTGCCTGTTCCTATGCTGGATGGCGGGCATTTGTTATATTACCTTGTAGAAGTAGTTACAGGGCGTAAAGTTCCCGAGCGGATCCAAGCTTTCGGCTTGCGGATTGGTATGGCATTAGTGTTTAGCGTGATGATTATCGCTGTGGCTAATGACTTGATGCGTCTTTAATCTTATTTTGGGTTAGTGAAATATGAAACACATTGTTTTAAGCGTTTTGTTAAGTTGCACATTGGCAGTATCGCAAGTGGTTATGGCTGCAAGCTTCACCATTGAAGATATTAATATAGATGGGTTGCAGAGGCTAAGTTCAAGTCAGGCATTCGCCCAATTGCCGCTGAAAGTTGGTGATACAGCAGATGAGCGCAGCTTAGCCTATGCCACACGAAGCATGTTCAAAAGTGGCTACTTTGAAGACATTCAGTTAGAGCAAGAAGGCAATGTGTTGCTGGTGGTTGTACAAGAGCGCCCAGCCATCGGTTTTATAGGCCTAGAGGGTAATAAAATTCTAGCAACAGAGCAGCTTCGCTCGGCCCTTGAGGCTGCGGGACTGAAGGAAGGTGAGATTTTTAAACGCGCTACTTTGGCACAAATAGAACTGGAACTAGAACGGCAATATAATCGCCAAGGGCGATATGCGGTATTAGTCGAATCGGTAGTAAGTGAGTTGGGTGAAAATCGAGTCTCTATTAATGTAAAAATTAATGAAGGCATCACATCATCTATTAGCCATATCAACATCATAGGCAATGACAATTATGCCGATGCTGAACTTATGGATTTAATGAGCCTGAAAACACCTGGTGTGTGGACATTATTTACTAAGGATGACCAATACTCTAGAGAAAAGCTCACCGCAGACCTAGAAAATATACGCTCACATTATTTAAACAAAGGCTATGTGCTATTTAACATTGAATCCACACAAGTGGCTATTTCCCCTGACAAAACCAGTGTGTTCATTACTATCAACTTGGTGGAAGGTGAGGAGTTTAAAATTGGTAAGGTCAGCATTGCTGGCCAATATGAAGTAGATGATGCTGATATATGGGGACTTGTTGGCGAATCATCAGGCCAAGTTTTTTCTCGAAAGAGCCTTGTTAATGCAGCTGCAGATGTGCGCCAACTCTTTGGGGATAATGGATTTGCTTTTGCTGAAGTTCAGCCAGTTCCGTTAGTGAACGAAGTGCAAAAAACGGTAGATGTGCAATACCAAATCAGGTCGGGCAAACGAACCTACGTGCGCCGCATAAATTTTAGAGGTAATACTCGGACCAGTGATGATGTGTTGCGACGTGAAGTGCGTCAAATGGAAGGTGGGGTGGCATCTATGGCAGATATCACAGCTTCAAAATTACGTCTCCAGCGTTTGGGTTTCTTCAATAATGTGGTGGTAGAAACAACACCTGTGGTTGGCACTGATGATCAGTTGGATGTTGAGTTTGCCGTAGAAGAAGGGCTTACTGCGGATTGGTCTGTCATGGTTGGCTATGCTGATGGGGAAGGCGCTTTTTGGGGCGGCTCAGTCAATCAAAATAACTTCTTAGGCACGGGTAATAAAATGCAAGCGTCTTTTTCTTCTAGTAGCAGTACGGATGAATATAAATTCAGCTACCTTAACCCCTATTATACGATAGATGGCGTAAGCCGTGGCGTTGATTTGTATTACACCAAGCGAGATTATGCCAAGGTTGATGTGAGTAATTTTGCCACTGATACTGTAGGTATGGATCTGCGTTTTGGCTATCCAATAGATGATAATACTCGCCTAGATTTCAAAGTAGGCTATGAACGTATAGACCTAACCTTGGGGGCGTCTCCTTCTGTTGAAGCGACTGATTTTACCAATGCTGAAGGCCTAAATTACAAGCAGTTTAAAACCTCAGTAAACTGGAATAATAATACTCTCAATGATTTCTGGTACCCAACCCAAGGTAGTTCGCATGGTGTTAATTTAGATCTAGCTTTGCCTAACAGTGACCTAAACTTCTATCAATTGACCTACAACTACCGAAACTTTACACCCGTTAACTACACTGAATCCCTAGTCTTCTCTGCAGGGGCGCAAGTTGCTGTTGTGGGGGCTTATGGCGCTACAAGCACCACACCGTTTTTTACTAACTATTACGCAGGTGGCTTTGGTAGTGTACGTGGTTTTGCTAACAATTCTTTAGGGCCTACAAACTCCCTCAGCGAGCCTTTAGGTGGTCAAATTCTTAGCACTGCTTCTGCAGAGCTAATTTTTCCACTGTTTAGTGATATGCCATCGGTTCGTACATCACTGTTTGTTGACGTAGGCAATGTACACAAATCTGGCGAATTTACTCTGGGTGATCTAAGAGCGTCTGGTGGTCTCAACCTTGCTTGGTTGACACCGGTGGGGCCGCTAACCCTAGTTTTGGCAGCGCCATTAAAACAAAAAACTGGCGACCTAACACAATCAACACATATAACTTTAGGCCGCTCGTTCTAGTCTAAGTTCACAAGGAATGATTATGAATAAAGTGAAAAGATTACTCACTGCAGTTGCTTTTGCTATTACTTTAAGTGCGCCTCAATGGGCAATAGCAGAGGTAATTGTGGTGCTTAAAGCAGAGCAGGCCATGTTTGCTACGCAAAAAGCTATTGTCTTAGGCCAGCAGCTGTCTGCACAGCTTAAACCTCAAACCACGCGTTACGATTCCATGGGGCTGGAGCTGCAGGCCTTAAAGCAGCGTTTTGAAGCAGATAAAGATCTCATGAGCAGTGATGAGGTAAAGAAAATTACGCTGGAAATTCAAGGCTTAGGGAACGAATATAAGCAGCTTAAGCAATACCTAGCCAATGTCAAGGCACAGGCAGAGCAAGAGTTTTTGGCTAGCATGCGCCCTGCGTTGGATCGGGTGTTGCGCCGGCTGATTGAGGAAAATAATATATCCTTAATTATTAATGGCCAGTCTGTCATTTATAACACTGCCAGTATAGACATTACCCCTAAAGTTATTGAGTTGCTGAATTTGGAGCCATAATTGCGTCACTTAACCCTAGGCGCTATCGCCGAGATCATTGGTGCTAAATTAGAAGGTGATGCAGACTACTCCGTTTCTGGTCTGGCTACATTGGCATCTGCGCTACCTCATCAAGTTAGCTTTTTAGCAAACATGAAATATGCTGGTCAGCTAAATGTATGCCAAGCTGGGGCAGTGATTTTAAATGCTGATCAAGCAAAGCTTTTTGTTGGGCACTGTTTATTGTTAGACAACCCATACCTAGGCTATGCCAAATTATCACAAGAGTTTGCGCCCCTAGCAGATTTTATTGGTATTGATAAAAGTGCCACAGTGCACTCAACCGCTACTCTTGGAAGCTCAGTTAATCTGGCTGCTGGCGCAGTGATAGGCCCTTATGCCAGGCTTGGCAATGCGGTTTCTATCGGGCCTAATAGCGTTATAGGAGCTCATTCCCGTATCGGCAATGGCACCAACATCGCAGCCAATGTCAGTGTGTACCATGATGTTGAAGTAGGTGATTTTTGCACTATTCACAGTGGAGCTGTGATTGGTGCAGATGGCTTTGGGTTTGCAAAGGATGGCCCAGACTGGGTTAAAATAGCCCAGCTAGGTGGTGTCACTATTGGTGACCATGTTGAAGTTGGTGCAGGAACAAGTATAGATCGAGGGGCTTTAGATAACACTATTATAGGCTATGGTGTTAAGCTGGATAACCAAGTTCAGATTGCCCATAATGTAGAACTTGGCGACTATACTGCCATTGCAGGGTGCACTGCCATAGCAGGGAGCACTAAATTAGGTAAGCATTGTACAATAGCTGGGGCCTGTGGTATCACTGGCCACTTAACGCTAACTGATGGTGTGCATGTCACTGCCATGTCTCTAGTGACGCACTCTATTAGTGAGCCTGGGGCATATTCATCAGGTACAGGCCTAGACAAAAATCAAAAATGGCGGCGCAATGCGACGCGCTTTAAACAGCTTGACCAGATGGCTAAACGCCTTAAACAATTAGAATTAGAAGTGGCACAGCTGCAAAACTGATCAACACCAAAAGCACCACATAAGGAAAGCACCCCCATGGTAATGGATGTTAAAGAAATTAGAGAGTACTTGCCCCATAGATACCCGTTTTTACTAGTTGATCGGGTGACAGAGCTTAATTTAGGTGAATCTATTATTGCGTACAAAAATGTAACGATTAACGAGCCTTTCTTTAATGGACATTTTCCAGACCATCCGGTAATGCCGGGTGTTTTGATCATTGAGGCTATGGCGCAAGCTGCTGGCATCCTTGGTTTTAAGACGATGGATAAAACGCCACAAGATGGCTCTATCTATTATTTTGTGGGTTCTGATAAGTTGCGCTTTAAACGTCCTGTGGTGCCTGGAGATAGGCTCCAGTTAGAGGCCTCTATTAGGTCTGAAAAACGGGGCATTTGGAAGTTTGAATGCAGTGCAAGTGTTGATGGCGAATTGGCTGCTTCGGCAACAATTTTATGTGCAGATAGGAAGGTTTAGTGCCTCAGCCATTGATTCACGCAACTGCCATTATTGATCCTAGCGCTGTTATTGCCGCAGATGTGGAGATTGGTCCATATAGCATCGTGGGAGCTGACGTTGAGCTAGGTTCGGGCACTAAAGTGGAACCCCATGTGGTGATTAAGGGACCCACATATATAGGGCGTAATAATCATATTTTCCAATTCAGTTCCGTAGGCGAAGCTTGCCAAGATATGAAGTATAACGGCGAACCCACCTGCTTGAAAATTGGTGATCACAACGTAATACGAGAAGGATGCACGTTACATCGTGGCACTATTCAAGATTCTGGAGTAACCAAAATTGGTAACCATAATTTATTAATGGCTAATGTTCATGTGGCCCATGATTGTATTTTAGGTGATCATGTTATTGTTGCAAATAATGTTGCGTTAGCAGGACACGTGCAGGTTGGTGATTATGCTATTTTGGGTGGCTTTACTGCGGTGCATCAGTTTTGCCATATTGGACCTCACTGCATGACTGGAGCGGGTAGTGTGGTATTAAAAGACATTCCCGCCTTTGTAATGGCTAACGGTAACTCTGTTTCTCCTCACGGGATGAACACCGAAGGTTTAAAACGCCGCGGATTTAGTGAGGAAACCATTAAGGTTTTACGTCAAGCGTATAAAATCATCTTCCGCCAAGGACTAACTCTTGATGTTGCTATCGAGCGTTTACATGAAATGTCAGTCGGTGACGATGAACTGTCAGTATTAATTAGCTCGTTGAAAGAGTCGAGTCGTGGCATAATTCGCTAGTAGGTTTACCCATGTCTAATAACACTATTGTCATCGTTGCGGGTGAAGCCTCAGGAGACATATTAGGGGCGGGTTTAATGCGGGCTCTGCTAAAGCAGCAGCCAGGCCTTAACTTTGAAGGTATTGGTGGCCCACAAATGGTCGCCCTTGGGTTCACGAGCCTAGTGCCTATAGAGCGCTTATCGGTAATGGGTTTGGTAGAAGTGTTGGGGCGTTTACCAGAATTATTATTACTTCGAAGACGTCTCATTAAACGCTATATCCTGCAGCCCCCTCTGGCTATGATTGGTATTGATGCGCCAGACTTCAACCTAGCCTTAGAAACGCAACTTAAAGCCCATAACATACCTACAGTGCACTACGTTAGTCCGTCTGTATGGGCATGGCGTGAAGAAAGGGTCTTTACTGTGGGTAAAGCATGTCACAGAGTACTTGCCCTACTGCCGTTTGAATTACCCTATTACCAGCGCCATCAAATCCCTGCGACATTTGTAGGCCACCCCTTGGCAGATGTTATTCCAGGCAATCTAACTCAGCAACAGGCCAAAAAAGAATTGCAGCTAAACGATCACCAAGTGCTAGCTATTTTACCGGGCAGTCGGGCTATGGAAGTCAAACAGTTGGGGGAAGATTTTTTGGCAGCTGCAAGCCTTTTGCAAACTAAAAATCCACAATTGCAATTGGTTTTAGCAGCAGCAAACTGGCAACGAAAAAAACAGTTAGATACTTTATTGCGAGCTTATCCAGATTTAGAGGTCACACTCGCAGTGGGCCAGTCTCACTCAGTTTTGGCAGCTGCAGATGCAGTATTAGTGGCCTCTGGCACAGCGGCTTTAGAAGCGCTGCTGTTTGAAAAGCCCATGCTGGTCTGCTATCGCTTAAGCCCTATAAGTTACAGTCTGTTTAGGCGTAAACTTAAGGTGCCTTTTGTAAGCTTACCTAATTTGCTAGCTGGCCAAAAAGTAGTTGAAGAGCTGCTACAAGAACAAGTTCAGCCGCAGCCCATTGCAAAGCATTTAACACAGTTATTGTTCGACCCATTAGTTGCTCAAAAGCAGCGTGGCCAGCTTGCCAATATACACCAACAATTGTCTTGTGGAGCAGATATTGCAGCAGCTCAGGCAGTGATTGAAGTGATTGCAGAGCAGGGTGCAGGGGTGTCTCAAAGGCACAGAATATGATCCAAGAATCAATAGTGGTTGAAATGACCTCTAGGATAGGTGTGATTTGCGGTGTTGACGAGGCAGGCCGAGGGCCCTTGTTTGGTGATGTGGTTGCCGCAGCAGTTATACTAGATCCAGGCAAGCCTATTGCAGGTTTAGGAGATTCCAAAAAAATCAGCGAAAAGGTGAGAGAAAAGCTGTACCAGCAAATTTATAAACATGCCATTAGTGTTGGTGTAGGCAGAGCTAGTGCCGCAGAAATAGATCAAATGAATATATTACAAGCCAGTATGCTAGCCATGAAACGCGCCGTAGAGAGTTTGAGCCTGGTGCCCGATTTAGCATTAATTGATGGCAATCGTTGCCCTTCATTAATCTGTGCAAGTGAAGCCATTATCAAAGGTGATGCCAAAGAGATCACCATTGGCGCAGCCTCAATTATTGCTAAAGTCACCCGTGATAGGGAAATGCTAGAATGGCACAAAAAATACCCGTGGTATGGCTTAGATAGGCATAAAGGGTATCCTACTCAAGCACATATAAAAGCGCTAGAAGAGCATGGAATAAGCCCACAACATCGGCGCAGTTTTGCACCCGTACGACGTTTAATTGGAACTTAATATGACCCAAGCTGTACCCTTTGTGCATTTGCGTATGCACTCCGAGTTTTCATTAATTGACAGTATGATTCGTGTCAAACCATTAATGAAAACCCTGCAAGCAGAACAAATGCCGGCCATTGCTTTAACAGATCAATCCAACATGTGTGGCATGATTAAGTTTTATAAAGCAGCCCAAAGCGCTGGTATTAAACCCATTTGTGGCTGTGATGTTTTCATTAGTGCAGGCCCTGTAGCTGACACCGCTGCCACTCGCATCACCCTGTTAGCCATGAATGCCAAAGGGTACCTCAATCTTACAGAACTGGTGTCACGCTCTTTTCAAGAGGGTCAGGCTGACGGTAGGGCAATTATACAAAAGCAATGGCTGGCAGAAAAAAACGAAGGGCTTATCGTTTTATCTGGTGCTGCTCAAGGTGAGGTTGGGCAAGCATTAATTAATCGTGGTTTGGCTGATGCTAAAGAAATACTAAACGACTGGACGGCGATCTTTGGTGACCGGTTTTATTTGGAAGTTCAGCGAACAGGCCGTCAATATGATGAAGATTGTTTGCACCTTTGCGTTGAATTAGCACAGATTACACAGGTGCCTATAGTGGCTACCAACGACGTAATGTTTATTTCTTCAGAAGACTTTGAAGCTCATGAAACTAGGGTGTGCATTAACCAAAGTATGGTTTTAGACGACCCCAGGAGGGTTAAGGCATACTCCAATCAGCAATACTTGCGAAGTATTGAAGAGATGCAAGCTCTGTTTTCAGATCTACCTTCTGCGCTGGCTAACAGTGTACAGATTGCTAAACGGTGTAATTTAGATATTGAGCTAGGGCAGTGCTTTTTGCCTAACTTTCCGGTACCCGAAGGCATGACCATAGATGAGTTCTTTGGACAGGTTTCCCGTGATGGCCTGAATAAGCGCCTGCAGGTTATTCTGGATCCGTCAGATCCAGAATTTAATAATAAACGTAAAATATTTGACGATAGGCTAGATTTTGAGCTAAATATTATTTGCCAAATGGGATTCCCAGGTTATTTTCTCATCGTTATGGATTTCATTCGTTGGGCTAAGGATAATGATATTCCAGTAGGCCCTGGGCGTGGCTCAGGTGCAGGGTCTTTAGTTGCCTATGTGTTAGAAATTACTGACTTAGACCCACTAAAATATGATCTTTTATTCGAACGATTTTTGAATCCGGAACGAGTGTCGATGCCTGATTTTGATATTGATTTTTGTATGGATAACCGTGACCGTGTTATTGAGTATGTGTCTCAAACCTATGGTAAAGATGCGGTATCACAAATCATTACCTTCGGTACCATGGCAGCCAAAGCGGTGGTACGAGACGTAGCTCGTGTGCAAGGTAAGCCTTTTGGTTTGGCTGACAAACTATCAAAATTAATTCCTTTTGAAGTGGGTATAACTCTACGCAAAGCGGTAGAACAAGAAGACGCCCTGCGTGAGTTCATTGACAATAATGACGAAGTTCAAGAAATTATGGACATGGCGTATCAGTTAGAAGGACTGACACGTAATGTAGGAAAGCACGCAGGTGGTGTAGTTATAGCACCCACTAAGTTAACCGATTTTTCACCTCTCTATTGTGATGTGGATGGTTCTGGTTTAGTCACTCAATATGACAAAAATGATGTTGAAGATGCAGGCTTGGTTAAGTTTGACTTTTTAGGCTTGAAAACCCTCACCGTTGTTGATTGGGCCATGGGCATGATCAACCAAAGGCGAAAAGTTAAGGGCGAAACAGCCATTGCCATTGAGACCATCCCACTGGCAGACGAGTCAGTCTACAAGTTACTTCAGGGCGCAGAGACGACTGGCGTATTCCAGCTGGAATCAAGGGGTATGAAGGATCTCATTAAGCGCCAATTACCCAGTAGTTTTGAAGATATTATTGCCCTAGTAGCACTGTTTCGACCAGGGCCATTACAGTCGGGTATGGTAGACGATTTTATTAATCGAAAGCATGGTCGAGCCAAGCTTGCGTGGCCCCATGAAGACTATCAATTAGATTCGTTGAAGCCAATACTAGAGCCAACCTACGGGATCATTTTGTACCAAGAGCAGGTGATGCAAATCGCTCAGGTTATGGCAGGCTATAGCCTTGGTGAAGCAGACATGTTGCGCCGCGCAATGGGTAAGAAAAAGCCAGAAGAGATGGCTAAACAGCGGTCAGGATTTTTAGCTGGCAGTTTAGCCAACGGCATTGATGAGGGCTTGGCAGGCAATATTTTTGATCTGGTAGAAAAGTTTGCTGGTTATGGTTTTAATAAATCTCACTCTGCCGCTTATGCTTTAGTGGCATACCAAACAGCCTGGCTAAAATATCACTATCCTGCAGAATTTATGGCGGCTGTGTTGTCAGCAGATATGCAAAATATCGAAAAAATTGTTATTTTTGTTGAAGAATGTCGCCGCATGGAACTGCCACTCAACCTGCCAGACGTAAATGCGAGCCATTTCAAGTTTACTGTGAATGCTGCCAATGAGGTTGTGTATGGCCTTGGTGCGGTTAAAGGAGTTGGCGAAGGTCCAGTTGCGGCCATTATCGAGGCCCGTGAAAAAGGTGGGGACTTTATCAACCTGTTTGATTTTTGCAAGCGTGTTGGTAGTAAAAAAATAAATAAACGCGTGTTGGATGCGCTGGTAGCCAGCGGTGCACTAGACACGTTAGTGCCTAATAAAGAGCGTTCTGTACTTTATAGCGCTATACCAGATGCCGTGCAATCAGCGGATCAGAGCGAGCGTAATGCGGACGCAGGCATGATGGATCTGTTTGGTGAAATTGTTCCACTAGTAGATGATGAAGGTGCTTTGGAGCACGTTTATGAGAGGCACTTAGCCGCTAGGCCGTTAACTCTCAAGCAGCGTTTAAAAGGTGAGAAAGATACCTTGGGCCTCTATGTTACGGGTCATCCTATTGATAGCTATGATCATGAGTTAGGGCGTTTTTTGCGATGCCGTTTAGACCAACTTGTTGCTAAAAAAGATAAGCAGTGGATAGCGGGCCTAGTCGTAGCAAGTCGAACCATGAAAACCAAGCGTGGTAAAACGATAGCCTTTTTAACTTTAGATGACCGGCGGGCTAGGGTAGATGTGGCTCTGTTTGGCGACAGTTATGAAAAGTACCGAGAGTTGCTACAAAATGATCGTTTACTTATTGTCGAGGGTGAGGTGTCAGAAGATGATTATTCTGGGGGCCTAAAAGTGAGTGCTCAGCAGATTCTTACTATGCCTCAAGCGCGTACTGTATTCTCTAAGGGATTGTGTTTATTGGTAGCGCCTGACTTTGCTCAAGGTAAGGGCCTGCAACAATTACTTGGCATTTTAACATCCCATCAGGTAAGGGGTGATACGCCTGCAGCAAAGCTTGAATTGCAGTATGAAAACAGTGTTGGTCGAGGGGTTATTCGCTGCGCCTCGCCGTGGCGTCTAGAAGTAGAAGATGACATGTTACAAGAGCTAGCGTATCTTTTAGGTGAAGATGCGGTAAAAATGCGCTACAGCAAATTATAAAATGTGTAAAATATAGGTTATAATATTTTTTAATACCCGTCAGTCACATCTTTAAAGCTAGGCCTTATGAACCCAAATTATCTTGACTTTGAACAACCTATTGCTGATCTTGAGGCTAAAATTGAAGCCTTGCGTTTAGTAGGCAACGACAACGACCTTAATATCAGTGACGAAATAGCTAAGCTTTCTGATAAAAGTGTTAGCCTAACAGAATCCATTTTTTCTAATCTGAGTGCAGCTCAGGTATCTAAGGTGTCTCGCCACCCACAACGACCCCATACTATCGATTACATTAAGAATCTTTTTGATGAATTTGATGAATTGCATGGTGATCGTCACTTTGGTGATGATCAAGCTATGGTATGCGGTATTGCTCGTTTAAATGGCAAAGCTGTGATGGTTATGGGTCAAGAAAAAGGCCGTTCCACTAAAGAAAAAGTGGCCCGTAACTTTGGCATGCCTCGGCCTGAAGGTTACCGCAAGGCCTTGCGTATGATGCTTATGGCAGAACGCTTCAAAATGCCTATCCTTACTTTTATTGATACGCCAGGTGCCTATCCTGGAATTGATGCTGAAGAGCGCGGCCAAAGCGAGGCTATAGCATTTAATCTTGCCCAAATGTCGGGCCTCAAGACGCCCATTATTGCCACTGTTATTGGCGAAGGTGGCTCTGGAGGTGCTTTGGCCATTGGTGTATGTGATCAGTTGAATATGTTGCAATACTCCACTTACTCAGTTATTTCTCCAGAAGGTTGTGCCTCTATTCTTTGGAAAAGTGCTGACTATGCCTCTGACGCGGCTAATGCTATGGGGATTACCTCTGGACGTTTATATGACTTGGGTTTGGTGGATCACGTAATCAAAGAGCCTTTAGGTGGCGCCCACAGAGATGCTGAATTAGTCTCAGCCAGTCTCAAGTCGACATTAATTAGCCAATTAGCTGAACTGGAATCAATGGAAACTGAAGCACTCTTAGATCGTCGATACAAACGCCTAATGGCTTATGGATTAAGCTCTTAGGACGCTCGTTAGCGCCTAACTTCCTCCCATGGCATTCACTCATCACCATCTAGTCACCGATGCAGGTGGCTTGAAAACCTATTTTCAAGCCACAGGCTGGGTGGTTGCGGTGAGTGGTGGGCTAGACTCTATGTGCCTACTTCATGCGCTTACCCTGCTTCAGCAGGATCATCATTGCCCACCCATACGCGTCCTACATATTAATCATAGTCTGCAATCACAAGCAGATCGATGGCAGCAAGATGTTGAAAATAAATGCCAAGATTACGGCTTAAATTGTATTAGCCATAAGGTTGTTTTATGCCCGCAAGAGCTACGTAAGCTTGGGCTCGAAGCGGCAGCTCGCAATGTGCGCTACAGTGTCTTTAAACAACATGTCCAGTTAGGTGAGGTGCTTTTATTAGGGCAGCACGCGGATGACCAAACTGAAACACTATTTCTTCGGCTGCTGCGTGGTGCTGGAGTAGCAGGTCTGCGGGCGATGCCTCAGGAGCGATTGCTCGGGCTGGGTCGTTTAGTTAGGCCAATGTTGCATGTTCGTCAAACAGATCTTTATGATTACGCAAAACACCATCACCTTTCTTGGTGTGAAGACCCAAGCAACCAAAATACTCACTTTGATCGTAATTATTTACGGAACCAAGTTATGCCAAGGCTGCGCCGCCGGTGGCCAGCATTAGATCAGCGTGCAGCCACAGTAACGGCTTTAATGAGCGATACGCAGGCTTTATTAGATGAAGTAGGCTCTGCTGATTTTATACTGATGCGCACAGAGACTAAACTAGGTGAGTGCTTACCCTGTGCTGATGTCGCAGCCCTTAGCCGACCAAGGCGGCATAACTTATTGCGCTATTGGTTGGCTCAGAATCAAGTGCCGATGCCCGACTATGCAGTACTGCGCGGTATTGATAAAGACTTCCTCCACAGCGCTCCAGACGCTCAGCCCTACCTAAAACTGGGTTGTAACTGGTGCTTGCGTCGTAATCAAGGCCATTTATTGCTGATGCGACGAACTGAAGAGCCTGGTAGCACAGTGACCAGTGGCGCGTTTACTATGGAGCTACAAGCCATATTGCAGGGATTAATCGCCCTACCCGAGGGGGTTCTTAGCCTTAACCAAGGTGCTAAGGTTGGTTTGGCTTTAGTTGAAGGTGATTTTATAGAGTGGCGCTTTAGAACTGGTGGTGAGCGTTGCAAGCCTATAGGGAGGATACACAGCCAGAGCCTCAAAAAACTATTACAAGAAGCTAAGGTGCCAGCATGGGAGCGAGATTATATACCCCTGTTTTATGTTAACGGAAGGCTCGCCATGGTGGCAAATTTATGGATAAATTCGGGTTTTGAAACAGACTTAGGTACCCCTGCTTGGTGCTGGCAAAGGGCGACTTAAAATGCAGCTTTTGATTGTTCCGATTGGGCTCTTCTGGTATCCTACACTCCCATCTAAAGCGGAAAAATAGATCCTGAAAACAGGTCCTATTTTCCGCGTCAAAAAATTTATAAACGTTAGAGAACCTATCCACTGATTAAGTAGTGGGCATGTATTCGCCATGGTTGCGGTGCTTTTGTGTGATTGGTCTAACGTGTTTTAGTTTACATCGGCGCCTAGTGCGTCACATAAGACATAGGGCATTTCATGACTCGTTTCATCTTCGTTACTGGCGGTGTTGTATCTTCTTTGGGTAAAGGTATTGCGTCGGCATCTTTGGCTGCTATCCTCGAGGCTAGGGGCCTTGACGTAACCATGTTGAAATTAGATCCATATATTAATGTCGACCCTGGCACCATGAGCCCGTTTCAACACGGTGAGGTGTTTGTCACAGAAGATGGCGCTGAAACAGACTTAGATTTAGGCCATTATGAGCGGTTTATTGATACTAAAATGTCTAAAAGGAATAACTTTACTGCAGGGCGCGTTTATGAACATGTGTTACGCAAAGAGCGACGTGGCGACTATTTAGGTGGCACAGTTCAAATTATTCCACACATCACTGATGAAATTAAGCGCCGAGTATATGAAGGCTCTAAAGGTGCTGAAATTGCATTAGTTGAAATTGGTGGAACTGTTGGTGATATAGAATCTCAGCCCTTTTTAGAAGCAATCCGGCAAATGAAATTTGAACTGGGTTCTAACCGTGCACTCTTTATGCACCTTACATTAGTGCCTTATATTGCTACCGCTGGTGAAACTAAAACTAAGCCTACTCAGCACTCGGTAAAAGAATTACGTTCTATTGGAATTCAGCCAGATATTTTAGTGTGCAGGTCTGAAGTAGCGATTGAAGCCCCAGAGCGAAGCAAAATAGCCCTGTTTACTAACGTTGAACAGCGTGCCGTTATTTCATTACCAGATGCAGAGAGCATTTACACCATCCCCAGTTTATTAAAGTCACAAGGCTTAGACTCTATTGTTACTGAGCGTTTTGGTTTGGACTGCAACGAAGCAGATCTAACTGAATGGGATGCAGTAGCACAAGCCAAACTAAATCCTCAGCGTGAAGTCACTATTGCTATGGTTGGCAAGTACATGGAGTTATTAGACGCCTACAAATCTTTAATTGAAGCCATTAGTCATGCAGGCATTAAATCTCATACCAAGGTTAATACTCGTTATATTGATTCTGAAGACATTGAAACCCAGGGGGTTGCATTGTTAGAGGGGGTTGATGCGATATTAGTGCCTGGCGGGTTTGGAGAGCGAGGCACAGAAGGTAAAATAAAGACCGTACAGTACGCCCGTGAGAACAAAATACCCTATTTAGGTATTTGTCTTGGTATGCAGGTCGCGGTGATTGAATTCGCTCGAAATGTGGCGGGTTGGACGGACGCTAATAGTAGTGAGTTTGATGCAAGTTCAGAGCATTGTGTGGTCGGTTTGATTACTGAATGGAAAGATAAATCTGGTCAAATTGAACAGCGTTCAGAATCCTCAGACTTGGGCGGCACGATGCGCTTAGGTGCCCAACAATGCCGTTTGCAAGTGGGTTCTTTGGCTCATCAATCCTATAAACATGAAGTGATTACTGAGCGTCATCGTCATCGTTATGAGGTGAACAATAACTTTATTGAGCAGCTGGAAGTAGCAGGGCTAAAAGTTTCCGGTCGCTCGATGGATGGCAGTTTAGTTGAAATGATAGAAATAGAGGATCATCCTTGGTTTGTAGCCTGTCAATTTCACCCAGAATTTACTTCAACTCCTCGCAGTGGGCATGGTTTGTTTGAGGGGTTTGTTGGCGCGGCGATTATTCAGGCCGAAAAGTAAACCATTGCATAAGCAAGTTTTTAATCTAACTTATTAACAGGAGAATATTTTGGACCAATTTATTGCCGACATTCAGGCAAGGGAAGTATTGGACTCTCGCGGCAACCCTACTATTGAAGCAGATGTTTTGTTAGCGGGTGGTGCTTTTGGTACTGCCTGCGCACCTTCTGGTGCATCCACGGGTTCTAGAGAGGCTTTAGAGCTTCGAGATGGTGATCAATCTCGTTATTTAGGCAAAGGTGTCAAGAATGCTATTGCGGGTATTCATGGTTCTATTTTGGAGCGTTTAAAAGGCATGGATGCAACCGATCAACAGGCCCTAGATTTGGCCATGATCGAATTGGATGGCACAGAAAATAAAGAAGTGCTGGGCGCCAATGCTATTCTTGCAGTGTCCTTGGCGGCAGCTAAAGCAGCAGCGGTGTACAAAGGTATTCCTCTATATGCACATATTGCAGAGCTCAACGGCACTGCAGGGCAATACAGCATGCCTGTACCGATGATGAACATCATCAATGGTGGCGAACACGCTGATAATAACGTAGATATTCAAGAGTTTATGGTGCAGCCAGTCAATGCTCCTAATTTTTCAGAAGCGCTTCGCTGTGGTGCTGAAATCTTTCACTCCCTTAAAAAAGTTCTCAGCCAAAGGGGGTTAAGCACGGCTGTGGGTGATGAAGGTGGTTTTGCTCCTAACTTACCTTCAAACGAAGCTGCACTGGATGTTATTGCCGAAGCAGTAGCGTATGCTGGCTACGAGCTGGGCAAGGATGTGACCTTAGCTTTGGATTGTGCTGCTTCAGAATTTTATGATAACGGCACCTATAATCTAAGTGGTGAAGGTAAGTCCTTTGACGCAGCGGGTTTTGCTGACTACCTAACTGCCCTAACCCATAAACACCCCATCATCTCAATTGAAGATGGAATGGATGAAAGCGACTGGGAGGGTTGGCTGGATCTTACCCAAAAATGTGGTGATCGTATTCAGCTAGTTGGTGACGACTTGTTTGTTACTAATACGAAAATATTGAGCCGTGGCATTGAACAAGGTATTGGCAACTCTATTTTGATCAAGTTTAATCAAATCGGCACTCTTAGCGAAACTTTAGCAGCAATCCGGATGGCTCAGCAAGCTGGTTTTAGCGTTGTTATTTCTCATCGCTCTGGCGAAACAGAAGATACAACTATTGCTGATTTGGCTGTAGCCACTGCCGCAGGCCAAATTAAAACGGGGTCACTGTGTCGCTCAGATCGAGTAGCTAAGTATAATCGCTTACTACGAATAGAGCAGGAACTAGGTGCTGACGCCCCTTATCGTGGACGTCAGGAAATCAAAGGCCAATAATAATTATTGACCTCGTCTAGGGAGCTCACGTTGGCTAATAATAGCTAAGGTTAGCTCCCTTTTTTGTTGATATATTTATGAAATGGTTAGTTGGAATAATTTTAGTCGCCCTAGTTGCCATGCAATACAGCCTTTGGTGGGGGCAGTCTGGTTTGCTTGAGGTTGCGCGCCTGCAGGGAAAGATCGAGAGTCAGGAAACGGTTAATGCGACTTTGTCTGAGCGTAATCGACAGCTCCATGCGGAGGTATTGGACCTGAAGCAGGGGATCGCTGCTATTGAAGAACGTGCTCGGCACGATCTTGGCATGGTCAAACCAGATGAAACCTTTTACCAACTTGTGGAAGATTAATGAATAGCTCAGAATTATTGCCGCTGCAGTGGCCTGTTGAGTGGGTCCATGCGTCTGGTGTACCCCAGTCTAAGGCGCATATTAAAGCCCATTGTAGCGATTTCTTAGTCACAGAGGACCTCGGTTATGAGCCTTGTGGTGAAGGAGAGCACGTGTATTTAGACATTACTAAAACGGATACTAATACAGATTTTCTAGCGCGTAATATCGCTAAGCTTGCGGGTGTGCCGGCTAGGCAAGTGAACTACTCGGGGTTAAAAGACCGCAGAGGTATAACGCGACAGTGGTTTGGGGTGCACTTACCAGGAAAAGCTGAAGCTGTAGACCCAGATTGGCAACAATTACAAAGCCCAGAGGTCGACCTACATCAAGTAGTGAGACATCAGAGGAAACTAAAAACGGGTGTGCATCAGGGTAACTTTTTTGCTGTTCGTTTACGCAATATAAAACCCAGTGAGGCGTTAGAACAAAAGTTGTCCATCATTACTCAGCAAGGAACGCCTAACTATTTTGGTAATCAGCGGTTTGGACGCCAGGGTGGGAATCTTAGCCTTGCTTTGTCGATGGTTCAGGGTAAACGTATAAAAGATCGCTTTAAGCGTGGCATGGCATTGTCATCAATTCGCTCGTACCTATTCAACCAGCTCTTAAGCCACCGTGTACACGATGGCTCTTGGCTAACTGCATCTGTTGGTGAGCGCTGCATGTTTAGTGACGGCTTTAGTCAATTCGATGCCTGTGCGCCAACTGACTTGGCTGATGTTCAGCAGCGCATTGATGCTGGAGATTTAGCGCCTACTGGTGTCATGGCTGGGCGTGTTGGTAATCTTCTGGCAACCCCAGCAAGTGTGTATGAAGCGCAAACACTAGAACCTTGGCAGCCCTGGATAGAGGCTTTGATAGAGCTAGACCTGACCGCTCAAAGGCGCAGTTTACGCCTATGGCCAAAAGACTTTAGCTGGCGCTGGTGTGAAGATGAAGTGTTGGAATTAAATTTCCATCTGATGCGTGGCAGTTATGCTACTGCATTAGTGCGAGAAATAGCCCAAGTAGAACAATCCTAATGACGACTGAAAAAAGCACTCAAGATAAGGAATCATACGATGCAACTTCTGATCTCTAATGACGATGGGGTCCATGCTGAAGGTCTATCGCACCTAGTACAGCAACTTACAAAGGATCATCAAGTGACGGTCATTGCCCCTGACCGAGATTTGAGTGGCGCTAGTAATTCGTTAACCCTCTCGCGCCCAGTAAGGGTAATTCCTCAGGAGAATGGCTTTTTTGGCATAGATGGCACCCCTGCAGACTGTGTACACTTGGGTATTAATGGAGCTCTAGACATTGCCCCTGATATGGTAGTTTCTGGTATAAATCATGGGGCTAACCTAGGCGATGACGTGCTTTATTCAGGCACAGTTGCAGCTGCAATGGAAGGTCGCTATCTTGCTCACCATGCAATGGCAGTCTCTTTAGTGGGTAAAGTTCACTTTGCTACTGCTGCAAAAGTCGCCAGGCAGCTGATGACAGGTATACAGAAACTTGATCTGCCACCGCGCTGCATTATTAATGTCAACGTTCCAGACCTGCCCTATGACCAAATTAAAGGCATCAAAGTGACCCGCTTGGGTAGCCGAGAGATTGGCGCTTCTGCAATTGATGCGAAGGACCCAAGGGGGCATCAATGTTTCTGGATAGGTCCTGTTGGCAAGGTTAAGGATGCCAGTGAAGGCACTGACTTTCATGCCATTGAGCATGGCTATGTGTCAGTTACGCCCTTATCGCCAGATATGGCCTGCCATGGGGCTTTTGATACTGTAACTCATTGGCTTAGAGGCACTTTTTAATGCGCTACAGTGTGACAGATCCAAAGCGAACAGTTGCTAACAGGCAAGGCATAGGTATGACCTCTCAGCGAACGCGAGAGCGTTTAGTGGAGGTGTTGAGAGGACTGGGTGTGCAGGATGTTAAGGTGTTAGAGGTGATGCGATCAACTCCTCGCCATTTGTTCTTAGACGAAGCTCTAGCCCATAGAGCTTATGAAGATAAGTCTTTACCTATTGGCCATAATCAAACCCTATCACGCCCCTATACGGTTGCCCGTATGAGTGAACTTTTGTTAGCTTCTTGCCCTGCTAAAAAAGTATTAGAAATAGGCACCGGGTCGGGATACCAGACCTGTATCTTGGCCCAGCTGGTGCCAAAAGTTTTAACTATGGAGCGCATTGAACCCTTGCTAAATAGAGCTAGACACCGCTTGCAGGCAATGGATATTGATAATGTGGTTTATAAACACGGAGATGGTTACGAAGGATGGCCCGCCCGTGAGCCTTTCGACGGTATTATAGTCACTGCAGCGCCGTCAACAGTGCCTCAAGCACTACAATGGCAGCTGGCTGAGGGGGGATGTATGATCATCCCCGTAGGTGACGATGACCAATGCCTATTAAAAATAACTCGTTCTGGTAACCACTTTAGCAAACAAAAAGTAGAAGCAGCTAATTTTGTGCCCTTAGTTAATGGACTAATATGATGACGGTAAAAACCACGCTTATGCAATGGAGAATCTTCACTACAGGCTTACTTATGGGCGCTGCAGATCTAGTTCCCGGTATATCAGGTGGCACTGTGGCTCTGTTAAGTGGTGTTTATGGCCGCTTATTAAACGCAATTGGTCACTTTGACCTGCATTTATTAAAGCTGATTATGACCTGGCAGTTAGCTAAGGCTTGGCAGTATGTTGATGGCTTATTTTTAGCTAACCTTGGCCTTGGCATGGCAAGTTCGCTATTGCTACTGTCTAAGCTAATCACTTGGCTTTTGCTTGTCCAGCCTTTGGTAATGTGGAGTTTATTTTTTGGGTTAATCCTTGTTGCAAGCCTGCTGTTATTAAAAGAGCTATATGCTCAAAGCCAACTGCGGATGGGCTGGCTTGTATCGGGATGTTTGGTCAGTGTGGCTTTGGCCACTGTGCCTATGTTACAGCCGGTTGATGGCTTCTCTGGCTGGGGTTACTTGTGGTTGATGGGGGCAGGCGCCGTGGCGATTAGTGCTATGATTTTGCCTGGGGTTTCTGGTAGTTTCATATTACTAATGCTGGGCATTTATCCATTTTTGATCGCTCGTCTAGCAGCATTAGATGTTCAGATCATGACTATCTTCGCGCTAGGCTGTATTTTTGGCCTGATCGCCTTCAGTCGGCTCATTAGTTATTTGTTAAAGTCCTACACTGCAGCGGTGATGAGCCTTTTGGCGGGGCTAATGATGGGCTCCGTGGTTAAATTGTGGCCATGGAAATACACAGTCACCTACCGTTTAAATAGCGCAGGATTAGAAGTGCCACTGCAGCAAGAAAACCTTATGCCCTGGGTGTATAGCCAAATCACTGGTACTGATAGTCAACTTGTTTGGTGCTTAACGGTTTGTTGCTTGGCAGGTTTGCTAGTAGCTAAGTTTGGTCGTATTCAACTGCATGACCTGGCGGCTTAAGTATGCGTTCTAACACGGGGTTATTGTGGTTTACAAGGGGTTGTATCGTTGGTGCGGTTGGGTCTTTGCTTGCCGGTTGCAGTGCTAGTCAATATGCTCCAGTGCAGGAACTAGGTTACAGCATTTCTGCTGAGCTTTCAGCGGGTAATAGATCGAAAACTACTCTGGCACCATACCAAGTGAGGCCTGGCGACACCATGTTTGCAATTGCTTGGCGTTTTGGTTGGGATTATAAAAAGTTAGCAAAAGTGAATGGCATTAGTTCTCCTTACACCATTTATGTAGGGCAAGTAATTTACTTTAATGATACTAATAGTAATTATTTAGTGAGCCAGCCTGCTGCAAAACCATCAGTTAAAAAGCCTATTGTGAATGCTAAAAAAACAACATATGAGGCAGAATCTATAGCGAAAAAAACGCCACCTGTTTCAAAAACTTCAGCTAAAATCTATAAAATACCCCAAGATAGTGCATATTTTGGGCCATCGTCTGTTACGTGGGCTTGGCCATTAAAAGGTAAGGTGCTGAAAAGCTTTTCTAATAAAGGTAACGCTTTTAATGGCATCGATTTATCATCAAGCTTGGGTAAACCAGTAAAAGCGGCATCTAGTGGAATAATAGTATATGCTGGTAGTGGTATTCAAGGCTACGGAAAGCTAGTTGTGGTGAAACATAACAATACCTTTCTTAGTGCATATGCCTACAACAGCCGCATTTTGGTGGTTGAAGGCGCCACTGTGAATGCAGGCCAAATTATAGCGGAAGTAGGCAAGGGGCCTCAATTGGATCCAAGACTGCATTTCGAAATTCGCAAAGATGGTAAGCCTGTTAATCCACTGAGGTATTTGCCGGAGCTATAATTTGTTCATAACAAAACTACTGTGCAGTCTTTAATGACGGTAGCTAGTGAATTAGGTTGGTCTAATGATGCGAAAATTATCTCTTGAAGAAGCGCATAAGCAACGCAGTGAATTGGAGTATGCGAAATATAAGTCTACTGGCAAGAATGCTAATAAAGACACCGATTTTAAAGACGCAACTAATCTATATTTAGGTGAGATTGGCTTTTGTGCCTTATTGACGGCTGAAGAAGAGCAATACTTTGCTCGCCTAGCGTTAAAGGGTAATGAACAAGCTCGCCATCGCATGATTGAAAGCAATTTAAGGCTTGTGGTTAAAATTGCACGCCGCTATGTTAACCGTGGGCTTACTCTGTTAGACCTTATCGAAGAAGGTAATTTAGGTTTGATCCACGCCGTGGGGAAGTTTGATCCCGAAAGAGGCTTTCGGTTTTCGACCTACGGCACATGGTGGATTCGCCAGACAATTGAGCGAGCGATCATGAATCAAGCACGTATTATTCGTTTGCCAATCCATGTGGTAAAGGAATTAAATACTTATTTGCGAGCCTCCAGAGAACTTACCCAAACGTTAAACCACGAGCCAATCCCAGAAGAAATAGCCAATTACCTCGGCAAGCCTGTAAAGCAGGTTAGCGCAGTGCTTAACTTAAATGACAGGGTGGGTTCGGTGGATAACACCTTGGGCCCTAACAGCAACACAACACTGCTAGAAAGCATACCAGACACAGTAAACCAAGACCCCGAAAAATTCGTAGTAGACACCAACTTAATGTCTAATATGGAGCAGTGGTTAGATCGACTCAGCGATCTTCAAAAAGATGTTATTTGTCACCGTTTTGGCCTACGAGGCCGCAGTGTTAGTACGCTAGAAAGTTTAGGCAAACAGATGGGACTCCCCAGGGAAAGAGTTCGCCAAATTCAAGTAGGAGCACTACGATGCCTGCGTCATACCCTAGAAACAGAGGGCCTTAGCAGTTTAGATGTGTTGGATGCCAAACTTTAATCAACTAACTACGCAAGAGCTGGTGCATTTGGTAAATGAGGTCCAGTGCTTGTCGAGGTGTCAGTTCGTCTGCTTTGTTAGCTTCTAAAAGTGATTCAATTGGGTGGGCTAATTGGCTAAATAACTCTGTTTGTATCGGTTTTTCAAGTGGATTTTTTGGAATGTTCAGGCTATCGTTTTTTTCTAAATAATGTAACTTTTGTCGAGCTTCGCTTATTACTTGATGCGGCACACCAGCTAACTTAGCCACTTGCAGGCCATAACTTTGACTTGCAGGCCCAGGTAATACTTTATGCATAAAAATAATATTGTCATCATGTTCTGTGGCATCTAAATGCACGTTTTTTACTTGATTTAGTTGGTCTGCTAGTTGTGTCATTTCAAAGTAGTGAGTTGCAAAAAGAGTTAAAGCACCAATGTCTCTTGCTAGGTTTAAGGCGCAGGACCAGGCTAAAGACAAGCCATCAAAAGTGCTAGTACCCCGGCCGACCTCATCCATTAAAACGAGGCTTTTAGCGCTGGCATTATTCAGAATGTTAGCAGTTTCTGTCATCTCGACCATAAAGGTTGAGCGACCACCAGCAAGATCATCACTACTGCCCATGCGAGTGAATACTCGATCTACAATGCCAATTTTTGCTTCTAATGCGGGCACATACGAGCCGATTTGGGCCATGATCACGATTAAAGCTACTTGCCTCATGTAAGTGGACTTACCACCCATATTTGGGCCTGTAATCATCATCATGCTCTTGGTGTTAGACAAGTGGGTGTCGTTCGCCACAAACGGATTCGTAATCAATTGCTCAACAACCAAGTGCCTACCCTGAGTAATGCTGATGCCAGGTTCGGCTTTTAAGCTTGGTTGGTTCAGGTTTAAACATAGAGCTCGTTCAGCAAGACAGCACAGTACATCAAGCTCACAAATGCCATCGGAGGAGCACTGCAGTTGTGGTAGGTGTTTGGCTAACTCTTCTACTAAAGCTTCATATAGGGCCTTCTCGCGGGCTAAACTTCGGCTTTTACTGCTTAAGGCTTTATCTTCAAAGGCTTTAAGCTCTGGGGTGATAAACCGCTCAGCGTTCTTTAGAGTCTGTCTACGGACATATTCAGTAGGGGCTTGGCCAGATTGTAATCTACTTATTTCAATGTAATAACCATGTACACGATTGTAGCCAACTTTTAGGGTGGATAGGCCTGTGCGTTCTCGCTCTTGGATTTCTAAATCAAGCAAGAATTGACCTGCATTTTGGCTCAGGCCCCGCAGTTCATCTAATTCAGTATCATAACCCTCTGCTATCACACCACCATCTCGGATAACGACGGGTGGATTGTCGACAATAGCTGCCATTAGCAAGTCAACAATCGATGCAAATTCGCTAATATTTTTAGCTAAGGATCTGGCTTTGACAGCCTCCAAAGACTGCAACAAGGTTTGTATGTTGGGCAGCGCAGTGAGGCTGACACAAAGACGAGATAAATCTCGAGGTCGTGCAGACCTTAGAGCGATGCGAGACAAGATGCGCTCCATGTCCCCAATCGGTTTAAGGCTTCGCTGCAGATCTTCTGGGTTTTCACTAGCAATGGCATGGCTAATAAAATCTTGTCGCTGTTCAAGAATACTAATGTCTCTTAAAGGGTTATTAAGCCAGCGACGTAAAAGTCTTCCTCCCATCGGTGTGGCTGTGGTATCCAATACTGCAGCAAGAGTATATTGTTCACCCCCGTTAATGTTGTGATCTATTTCTAAATTTTTTCGGCTCGGGCCATCAAGAATTAGAGTATTTTGAGGCAGCTCTACTTGTAAGTTGCGTAAATGAGGCAGGTCCCCTTTTTGGGATTCCTTAGCGTAATTCAACAAACACCCCGCAGCACAGATAGCCGCCTTCATCCCATCGCAACCAAAGCCGCTTAAATCACGGGTATTAAACTGGTTGCAAAGTAATCGTTGAGCCGTGTCAAAGACGAAGTTCCAGCTGGGCTGTGAGCGACGGCAGGCCCATTCTTGTATGTGATCAATTACATGGCTGGTCTCCTCAAACAACAGCTCTGCAGGTCTCAAGCGTTGTAATTGGGTCTGTAATTGGTCTACAGTGTTGGCTTCTACTAAAGTAAAGCGCCCACTACTCATGTCTAAGCTGGCAATGCCAAAGGTGTCATCTAACTGGCAAACGGCAGTGAGTAATTGATCCCGGTTAGCATCCATTAAGGCTTCGTCTGTCACGGTTCCGGGGGTAACTACACGAACCACTTTTCTATCTACAGGTCCCTTACTGGTAGCGGGGTCGCCAATTTGCTCCGCGACCGCTACGGAGCGACCAGCATTGACGATTTTGGCGATATAGCCTTCAGCCGCATGGTATGGAATACCACACATAGGTATTGGTTGCCCCGCAGACTGTCCCCTAGACGTCAAGGATATGTCGAGTAACTGTGAAGCATCTTTTGCATCGTCATAAAACATTTCGTAAAAGTCGCCCATACGATAAAATACCAGATCGTTGGGATGATCACTCTTAATGCCCAAATACTGTTGCATCATGGGGGTATGGTTGCTAATTGTACTAGTGACTACCATGAAGATGATCTCGCGGGTAAGATGACGAAAGCTAAAAGAACCATGTTACTAGAAGCACCCCAATTCGAGCAATTTAAACTTGCTCTCAAGTGCAATCTGGGTTCATAGTGACTTCCATATTGGCAGCAGCCAATACTACTGCTGTAATAATGGTGTTTATGCTCATGCAAAGTAAATTAGTTTTAGACCCGACCCAAACCGAAGATCTAGCTATTGAAGTGGCCCGCTTATTTGTAAAAAAGGGCCTTACCCTAGCCACAGCAGAGTCGTGCACCGGGGGTGCGATTGGTGCTGCACTGACTTCGCTTCCTGGAAGCTCAGCATGGTTTAACGGGGGTATTATTAGCTATAGTAATAGTGCCAAAATTAATCTACTTGGCGTTGAAGCGGAGGCAATTAAAGCCCATGGGGCGGTTAGTAAGGAAGTGGTTGAAGCCATGGCAATAGGTGGTTGTCAGGCAATGACTGCAAGTGTGTGTGTGGCAGTGAGTGGCATTGCTGGGCCTGATGGAGGTACTAAAGAAAAACCTGTGGGAAGTGTTTGGATTGCATGGTCTCAAGGCGGGTTGGTGGTGAATAGTCAACTTCACCATTTTAAAGGTAGTCGAAAAAAAATCCAAAATGACGCGGTGTGTATGGCTTTAAAGGCCTTAATTAGTCAGTAGTAATAGCTTTTTAAATATTAAGCCTTGCACTTTTTTGTAGGTATGTTTTAATACTGTACATACAAACAGTTACTGTATGTAACTACAGTGTCAAAAAAGACTCAAAGCTTGGGCTTAAGACCCAAAAAAACAAGGTGAACCTCATGGATGCAAACAAACAAAAAGCCCTCGATGCGGCGCTAGGTCAAATCGAACGCCAATTTGGTAAGGGTGCAGTAATGCGCATGGGCGACCAACCCAGAGAAGCTATCCCATCAGTGTCTACTGGTTCACTTGGCTTAGATATTGCTTTAGGCATAGGTGGTTTACCATTTGGACGAATTTGTGAAATCTATGGTCCAGAATCTTCTGGTAAAACGACGCTGACCCTACAGGTGATAGCTGAAGCTCAAAAAATTGGTAAAACCTGTGCTTTTGTTGACGCTGAGCATGCTTTAGACCCAAGCTATGCAGAAAAGTTGGGCGTTAATGTTGACGACTTATTAGTGAGTCAGCCAGACACAGGTGAGCAGGCGCTTGAAATTACTGACATGCTTGTACGTTCAAATGCTGTTGATGTGATTATTATCGACTCTGTAGCCGCGTTGACACCTAAGGCAGAAATTGAAGGCGAAATGGGTGACCACCACGTAGGATTGCAGGCGCGTTTATTGTCTCAGGCCATGCGTAAAATTACTGGAAATATTAAAAATGCGAACTGTTTGGTAATATTTATCAACCAAATTCGGATGAAAATTGGCGTAATGTTTGGTAGCCCAGAAACTACAACTGGTGGTAATGCATTAAAATTCTACTCTTCGGTCCGCTTGGATATACGTCGCATAGGTGCAGTAAAAAGTGGCGATGAGATTGTAGGTAATGAAACGCGAGTTAAGGTTGTTAAAAACAAAGTAGCATCACCTTTTAAGCAAGCAGAGTTTCAAATCATATACGGTAAAGGTATTTACCGTATGGGAGAGATTATTGATCTGGGTGTGAAGCAAAATTTGGTGGATAAGGCCGGCGCTTGGTACGCTTATAAAGGTGACAAGATTGGTCAAGGTAAAGCCAATGCTGCGCAATACTTGTTAGATCACCCAGAGATTGGGGAAGAGATTGAACTGCAAATTAGGGAAGCTCTTTTGAGTATCCCTAAAGCTAAAGAAGCAGCAGGAGATGTAGTTACACCACTGACCTTTTAAATTGTTATTTTAAATTTTGTTGGTTATGCAAAATCAGAATGTGGCTACAGAGCAAAAAAAACAAACTTCAGCCTTACGTTATAAAGCGATAGGTTTGTTGGCTCGTCGTGAGCAATCTCGCAATGAGTTGCAGCGAAAGCTTCATATTAAGGCAGTCGAAAACGGTTGGATAGTTGACTTAGAAAGTTTGCTTGACGATCTTCAGCGTTTGGGTTTGCAATCGGACTTGCGCTTCTCGGAAGTGCTAGTTCGATCAAAGGCGAATGTGGGTTATGGTCCATCACGGCTCTATCAATGGGGTGTGCAATATGGATTAGACCGTGATTTGGTGTTCAGGCAAATGCAGGAACAGCAGTTTGATTGGTTTGAAAAGGCATTACAGCAAAAGCGCAAGCACTGCGGTTGGGCATTGGCCAGCAGTCCTAAAGAAAGATCCAAGCAAGCAAAATATTTATACCAACGTGGTTTTGCCCAAGAACATATTTACTATGCCTTGGATATGCACCCAGACAAGCAACCGTGAGTCTGCTCATTTATATAAAAATGTTCAATAAATAGGCAATTTAGAGTGTAAATCGTCTGCAATGGTCGAAAGATATTAGTGGTTCAGTATATACTTGCCCTTTTGTCTTAACAGCGAGACTGACCATGAAAATAGCGGCTATCCGTCAGGCGTTCCTTACTTATTACCAAAACTTGGGGCACCAAGTCGTGCCTAGTAGTTCTTTAGTGCCTGGTAATGATGCGACCTTGTTATTCACTAATGCGGGAATGGTTCAGTTTAAAGATGTTTTTTTAGGCGACGAAGAGCGATCCTATCAACGTGCTGTTTCTTCTCAGCGCTGTGTGCGCGCTGGTGGCAAGCATAATGACCTTGAAAACGTGGGCTACACAGCCCGCCATCATACTTTTTTTGAAATGTTAGGAAACTTCAGCTTTGGTGATTATTTTAAGCAAGACGCAATTAAGTTCGCATGGAACTTTTTAACGGTAGAGCTAGGTCTTCCTGAAAATAAGCTGTGGGTTACAGTGCACCACAGTGACGCTGAAGCCGAAAAAATCTGGTTTGAAGAAATTGGTATCAATCAGCAGCGATTTTCCCGTTTAGACGAAGATAACTTTTGGTCTATGGGTGACACTGGCCCTTGTGGCCCCTGTTCTGAAATATTTTATGATCATGGTGAAGATATTTGGGGCGGCCCTCCAGGCACTCCAGAAGAAGATGGTGATCGCTATATCGAAATTTGGAATATGGTGTTCATGCAGTTTAACCGCGATTCCAGCGGCACAATGACACCCTTGCCAAAGCAATCAATCGATACGGGTATGGGTTTAGAGCGCATTGCAGCAATTCTACAAAATGTCCACTCAAACTACGAAATTGATCTTTTTCAGCACTTATTAAAGGCTGCCGCGGAAGTTATTGGCACTGACGATATAGAAAGCAAATCGTTACGTGTTATTGCGGACCACATTCGCTCGGTATCTTTTCTGATTTTAGACGGAGTGACGCCGTCTAATGAAGGCCGTGGCTATGTACTTCGTCGTATTATGCGGCGTGCAATTCGCCATGGTAATAAGTTGGGCGCCAAAGGCAGCTTTTTAAACCAATTAGTAAAACCCTTGGTCACAGAAATGGGTGAAGCCTACCCAGACTTGATAGCAGCACAGGCTAATATTGAAAAAGTGATTACCAAAGAAGAGAAACAATTTGTTAAAACCCTAGATCAGGGGATGCGTATTCTCGATCAAGATCTAGCCAAGCTCAGTGGGGATATTATTCCAGGGGATACAATTTTTAAGCTCTACGATACCTACGGCTTTCCAGTTGATCTTACTGCTGATATTGCTCGTGAGCAGAATATGCAGATGGATATTGACGGCTTCGAAATTGCTATGGAAGAGCAACGTGCCCGTGCTCGCTCAGCTAGTAGTTTTGCAGTGGACTATACTCAAAAGTTAGAGTTAGCAGGCCAGACCCATTTCCAAGGCTATGAAAAATTAACTCACACTGGCAAGGTTATGGCCCTGATTGTTGAAGGTGAGCTATGTCAAAGTGTAACCCAGTCTGGTGCTATCCAGATCGTTTTGGATACAACCTCTTTTTATGCTGAGGCCGGTGGTCAAACAGGAGATCATGGTGTTATTGAGTGGCAGGGTGGCCGTATTCAAGTTACAGACACGCAAAAACAAGGACAGCACTTTATTCACCATGGACAGCTTATTAGTGGTCAGGTCAGTTTAGGGGATACCGTAGAAACTTTAGTAGATGGCAGTTTGCGCGCTAATTCTGCAAAAAACCACTCTGCAACTCACCTTCTTCACGAGGCGATGCGCCAAGTATTAGGCGACCATGTTACGCAAAAGGGCTCTTTAGTTGACCCAGATAGGCTTAGGTTTGACTTTTCTCACCCTGAACCTGTTACAACGGCGCAGTTGGCTGATATTGAAACCATAGTCAATCAAGAAATTCGTGGTAATACAGTCGTCGCCTCAGAAACTATGGCCATTGATGACGCTAAAGCAGCGGGAGCCATGGCTTTATTTGGTGAAAAATATGGTGACAGGGTGCGTGTCATTACCATGGGCAGCACGCATACCGAACCTGGAACAGTGGGGCAGGATGAGCAAATATTTTCTCTAGAGCTTTGTGGCGGTACCCATGTCAACCGTACAGGTGATATCGGCGCTTTTGTGGTTACTTCAGAAGCTGGTGTGGCTGCTGGAGTAAGGCGAGTGGAAGCTCTAACTGGCGCAGCAGCCAGTGGATGGTTAGCAAATACTGGCCACACACTTTTAGCAGTTTCTGGCCTCGTTAAAGCAAGTAGGGAACAAGTCACTGACAAAGTGCAGGCCTTAATTGAAAAAAATCGCCTGCTAGAGCGTGAACTCGACCAGCTAAAAGCTAAAATGGCAGCATCACAAGGTGCTAATCTCATCTCGCAAGCGCAAGACATTAATGGCGTTAAAGTGCTCATTAGTCAGCTTGAGGGGGTGGAGCCTAAGTCGTTACGTGACGCCATAGGCCAATTAAGTAGCGAGTTAGGTTCTGGTGTGGTGATGCTAGCAGTTACACAAGGTGACAAAGCCAGTATTGTTGCCAGTGTAACACCAGATCTTACAAGTAAAGTAAAAGCGGGGGATCTCATTCGTCATACAGCGTCTAACATGTCTGGCAAAGGTGGTGGTCGCCCTGATATGGCACAAGGTGGTGGTCAAGCAGATCAACTCCCCTTGGCTTTAGAAAGTGCTCAGGCTTGGTTGCAAGGCATCCTAGCCTAGCATAAGGTTGTTACGCTTAAATACAAGGTAAAGCAGCAAACGATTTAGAATGCGATTAAGGAATGAAGATGGCGTTGTATGTACAAAAATTTGGTGGAACTTCTGTTGGTTCAGTAGAGCGTATCCAGCAAGTAGCAGATAAAGTGAAAGGCTTTCGAGATAAAGGTCATGATATTGTGGTCGTTGTATCTGCGATGAGCGGAGAGACTAATCGTTTGATCCAGATGGCCAATGAGATGCAAGATAGGCCACTACCTCGTGAAATGGATGTTCTTGTCTCTACCGGCGAACAGGTCACTATTGCCCTGCTGTGTATGGCGTTAGCAGCAAAGGACTGTCCCGCGCGATCCTATACCGGTACTCAGGTAAAAATTCAAACAGATTCCTCGCACACTAAAGCCCGTATTCAAAACATTGACGTGGAGAATATGCGTAACGACCTTAATGAGGGTCGTGTGGTTGTGGTTGCAGGATTCCAAGGCGTTGATGACCAAGGCAACATTACGACCCTAGGGCGAGGTGGTTCAGACACTACTGGTGTAGCCCTAGCAGCTGCTTTAAAGGCTGATGAGTGTCAAATATATACAGATGTCGATGGGGTTTATACTACAGACCCAAGGGTGGTAGATAACGCTAGGCGTCTTACAGAAATTACCTTTGAAGAAATGCTGGAAATGGCTAGCTTGGGTTCAAAGGTTTTACAAATACGAGCCGTAGAATTTGCTGGCAAATACAATGTTCCGCTTCGCGTGCTACATAGTTTCCAAGAAGGCCCAGGAACACTGATTACAACTGAGAGTGAAAATACCATGGAACAACCCGTTATTTCTGGCATCGCCTTTAACCGCGATGAGGCTAAGCTTACTGTTACTGGAGTGCCTGACGTCCCTGGTGTGGCGTCAAAAATTTTGGGCCCTATAAGCGATGCCAATGTAGAAGTGGACATGATTTTGCAAAACGTGAGTGCTGAAGGTCTCACAGATTTCACCTTCACTGTTCATCGGAACGATTATGATTTAGCACTGACTACACTAAAAGGTGTCGCCCAAAGCCTTAATGCAAAAGGTGCCATTGGTAGTGAGAAAATCGCCAAGGTCTCAATTGTGGGGGTAGGCATGCGCTCTCATGCAGGTGTAGCCAGCCGTATGTTTGAGAGTTTAGCTAGAGAAAATATTAATATTCAAATGATATCTACGTCAGAAATTAAGGTGTCTGTGGTTATTGATGAAAAATATTTAGAATTAGCTGTGCGGGCCTTACATTCAACTTTTGAAATGGATAAGCCGCAAAGTCTTGAAGAATAATATATTTACATCTATCATCACAGGGTAAGTGGAACACTAGTGATGGCTAGGGTTTTATTTGCATCGCTAGAAAGCAAGTTTTGTAGGAATAATAAAGGTGTTCGAAAATCAGCTGTGGTTGGTTTATCGGCCCGAAAAATGGAGCTTTGATATGTTGATTTTAACTCGACGTGTTGGTGAAACACTGATGGTTGGTGATGAAGTTACGGTCACCGTGCTAGGTGTAAAAGGTAATCAAGTGCGTATTGGTGTAAACGCCCCACGGGATGTTGCAGTTCATCGTGAAGAGATCTACCAACGCATCCAAGATGAAAAAACCCTACCTGAGCAACCCACTGAAG